>ERZ779621.178-NODE-178-length-39617-cov-6.797836_pt1 | contig 39617 bp, 36 predicted proteins | sample MGYA00514215_ERZ779621 | MGnify/ENA primary metagenome ERZ779621 (study PRJEB29562, sample SAMEA4376715) | mouse gut metagenome | isolation source: Cecum | study: EMG produced TPA metagenomics assembly of the A DSS colitis mouse model was used to assess the...
ACATCACATTCCGGAAGCTTTGGATATAGCCCATCTCGAAATCCACTCCTGTGTACTCATTCAGATGCCGGCTGGTATCATGCTTTTCCGCCCGAAAAACAGGTCCCACCTCATATACACGCTCAAAAACACCCACCATCATTTGTTTGTAAAACTGCGGGCTCTGGGCCAGGTAAGCCTCCCTGCCAAAATAGTTCAGCCGGAAAATATTGGCTCCTCCCTAGGCCCCGGCATAAACGATTTTCGGCGTATGAATTTCCGTAAAGCCCTCCCTCTGCAAAAAGCTTCGAAAACCTCTCAAAATTCCTTCCTGAATTTTGAAAATTGCTCTCTCCTTCTCATTGCGCAGAGTCAGGGGACGGAAATCCAGCCTGTTTTCCAATGAAGCCGTTATAGTCTTCTGATTCATGACAATAGGCATCTGTTCCATGGGCTCTGACAATATCTCTACCGCTTCCAGGTGAAGCTCCGCCCCCAGCCTTGCCCGTTCCTCCTCCACAACCCGGGCTTCCAGAATCACACATGCCTCTTCCCGAAGCCTCTCCATCAGCTCCTGCCTGTCGCAGACGCATTGTATGGTATACCGGGCAGTGCGCAGGATCACAAAGCAAAATCCGCTCATCCTTCTGATTTTGTAAATGCTCCCGTGAATCCTTATCACCTCGCCGATATGCTCGTTAAGCTTCATCAGCTCTGACTCTTCAAATATGCTTTTCATAATTGCATTTCCTCTCTTTCCATTCAATCAATCCATTCACTCAATTTTTCTTTTTATCACTTTTATATTCCACTTCTATTTCATTTCTATTCCACTTCTATTCCATTTCTATTCCATTTCTATTCCATTTCATATTTATTCCACTTCATTTCTTTTCCGCTTCATTTCTTTTCCTGTCCATTCCGCTTTCGCTGTTTTTTGCTCCCTGAATCCATCCGGGCATCGTCTTTATGCCACACCGTATCACCCCCTTTCGCCGAAATTCCATGCTCGTTTTTGCAATATAAAAAGAGACCACAAACTTCACATAAAGCTCATGGTCCCTCTCTTCTCTCACAATGCCTTCAGATTTCGGCAGGAACCACCACCGCAAGCAGCGCTTGCAGCCGTGGCCTCCCACCGCTACAAGCGCACTCTATCGTCGTCCCTGTCAAAAAAGCATATCATCCTAAGCATTGTCTTCTACTCCCTGACAAATTTATTTTCCGGCATAAATCCTGCTTTCCACTCTGCCTGATTTTTTGCCGTTCAAAGCAACATGATGCACACAAAAATGATCACCTATTTCCGAATAAGCAATGACTTCCCGGTCATCTCCGAAGGCTGCTCCCGCCCCATAATCTGAATCAGGGTGGGAACAATATCCGCCAGACAGCCATCCTCCCGGAGCGTATACTCCGGATCATAATTCACCAAAATAAAGGGCACCTGGTTGGTGGTATGGGCGGTGAAGGGCTCCCCGGTCTCATAATCCACCAGCATCTCCGCATTTCCGTGGTCGGCACAGATAAACAGAGCGCCGTCCACCTCTTTGACAGCCTCCACAGCCCTTCCCACACACTCGTCAACAGCCTCCACAGCTTTGATTGCCGCCTCCAGCACGCCGGTGTGTCCCACCATATCCGGATTTGCAAAATTAATAATGATCACATCATATTTATCGCTTCGGATAGCCTGGCAAAGCTTGTCGCACACCTCGTAAGCGCTCATCTGAGGCTTCAGATCATAGGTAGCCACATCCTTGGGCGAATTCACCAACACTCTGTCCTCTCCTTCGTTGGGCTCCTCCACGCCGCCGTTGAAAAAGAACGTCACATGGGCATACTTTTCCGTCTCCGCAATACGTGCCTGCTTCAAGCCGTTCGCCGCCAGCCACTCCCCAAAGGTATTGTTGACAGATACCTTGTGGAACGCCACCTCCTTGTTGGGAATCGTGGGATCATAGTCGGAAAAGCACACATAAGTGACATCCATCCTGGGCCCTCTGTCAAAGCCCTTGAAATCATCATCACAGAATGCCCTGGTAATCTCTCGGGCCCGGTCCGGACGGAAATTAAAGAAAATAATGGAATCCCCCTCCTGAATCGTGGCAACAGGCTTTCCGTTTTCCACCGCCAGAGTAGGCTTTACAAACTCATCGGTCTCTCCCCTGTCATAGGACTCCTGAATTCCGCAGATTCCGCAGGCGGCAGTCAGTCCTTCTCCCTTTGTCATGGCATCATAAGCCAGCTTCACACGATCCCAGTTGTTATCTCTGTCCATCACATAATAACGCCCCATGACGGAAGCAATCCTGCCCACGCCGAGCTTCTCCATCTCTGCACTCAGAGCCTGTGCATACTCTTTTCCGCTGGAAGGAGGGGTATCCCTTCCATCCAGGAAGCAATGCACATATACCTTTTCCAGGCCGTTCCTTTTTGCCAGCTCCAACAGACCGTACAGATGAGTATTGTGGCTATGCACGCCGCCGTCGGATAAAAGCCCCATCAGATGCAGCGCGCTTCCCTTCTCTTTACAGTTGTTCACCGCAGACAGCAGCGCAGGATTCTCAAAAAAGGTTCCTTCCTGAATCTCCTTTGTGATCCGGGTCAGCTCCTGATATACAATGCGCCCGGCTCCCATATTCAGATGGCCTACCTCCGAATTTCCCATCTGTCCCTCCGGAAGCCCCACCGCCATGCCGCTGGCGTTGCCCCTCACAAAGGGACACTGAGCCATCAGCCTGTCCATCACCGGAGTGGCGGCCTGGGCCACAGCGTTTCCTTCCTTTTTTTCGTTGAGGCCATAGCCGTCTAAAATCATCAAAACCACCGGTTTCTTGCTCATATCGCATTACCTCTCATTCTGCTTTTTCTTTCCTTGCGCATCCCTGAAAATGGATCCTTCCAATCCGCAGAAACGCTCTTCGTTAAGCATTATACACTGAAATAACCGGCCATGCAACACAAACCTCCAAAAGTTCCCGCGACTCCCCTATGACTGATAATACTGAGCCTGGGCATTCCAGAGCTGATTATACTTACCGCCTTTCTGGGCACATAGCTGTTCATGGCTCCCTCTCTGCACCAGCCTTCCTTCGTTGAACACCAGAATGTCTGCGCAAAAGCGGCAGGAAGAAAGCCTATGGCTGATATAAACAGCGCATCTGTCTCCCACAATGTCATTAAAGCTGCTGTAAATTTCCGACTCCGCCACGGGATCCAGGGCCGCCGTGGGCTCATCTAAAATGATAAATGGCGCATCCTTGTACAGACTGCGGGTAATGGCGATCTTTTGGGCCCCACCACCGCCAGCTTTTCTCCGTGATGGAGTGTCAGATTGATGTTTTCCAGAATCATGGTCTTACTCTCCGGATAGCAAAAAGACACATTCTCCAGCCGGATTTCGTATTCCGCATCCGGTTTTGGCATCAGGGGCTCTCCCTTCTCAAAATCGAAGGGCTCCGGGTATTCCATACATTCTCTCACCGTAGAAATGTCCAGACTCTGTACCACATTCTGTTTTCATGCTCTGCCACCTCTTCCCGGTGCCGGTAGCCATACCCGTTCACAAATTTATTAATCACATATCCTGCCAGAGTAGTGACTGCAATCACCAACAGCAGCCGAAGATCCAGAGAGGACAGCAGCAGCACGTAAATAATGAAGCCCAGCATATTTCTGGTCAGATTCGTCAAGGTGTTCCAGACTGCCTCTGTGGCTTCGCTGTTGCCGCAGGTTGCCTCGCTTGCCTTTGCGCACAGCTTTTTAAATTTTTCATCTCCCACATTAGGGAAGGAAGTAGTAGCCGCCTTTCGGTTCAGCGCCGTGATAATGGCGGACCGCACCTGTACCCTGCCATACAGCGAATTCGTACCCACATAGGAAGCTCCCGCGGCAAAGAGCATGAGAAGCCCGGCAAAAACCAAAATGGTCAGAACCAGCTCCCCAAAAGGCGCCCTTCTTTCCACCACCGCCAAAACCGACGGTGTTACATATAGATTTATCAGACTGTCACCCACAGAGAGCAATGCTGACATAAGCGCCAGTACCAAAACCTTCTTTTCCTTTTCCCCGGCATATCTCATCCTTCTACTCCTATGCGTGTTTTGACGCGCATACCAGCTCCTCGTCTCACTTTCCTGCAACTGTGTACAGGGAGTAAAAATACTTCTTCCGCTCCATCAGGCTGCCGAAGTCTCCCTGTTCCACTATCCTGCCGTTTTTCATCACGATAATCTCATCGAATCTATTCAGTGTCTTTTCATCCAGCCTGTGAGTCACCACCAGCCTGGTCAGGCCCCGTACATCCAGGATTGCATTGGTAACGCTGTCCGCCGTCTCCGCATCCAGGGATGAAGTGGCTTCATCTGCCAGCAGCACCGGAAGCTTGCGCAAAAGACTTCTGGCAATGGATATCCTCTGCTTTTCCCCTCCGGACAGGTGGGCGCCGCCTTCTCCGCAGGCATAATCCTCTCCCTTTTCCTCAATCAGTCCGGCTAGCCCCGCCATGGAAATCGCCTGATCCACCTGTCTCTTATCAAACTCCTTAAACATGCAGATATTCTGCCGAATGGTATCGTCAAAAATAAACACGCTCTGATGAATCACTGAAATGATATCAAATATACTGTCCGGACGGATTCCTTTGATTTCTCTTCCCCCCAGAGTGATGCTGCCCCGATAATCAGAATGGTTTCCCATAACCAGATTCAACAGCGTGGATTTCCCCGAACCGGAGCCTCCCACCACCGCATAGCTCTTCCCGGCTTCAAACCGTACATTCACGTCCTTTAATACTTCCGCTCCGTCTCCATAGGAAAAGTCCACATGCTCCAGACATATGCCCTCCCCCAGATCCGAAAGCACTTCCAATCCTTCTTTTTCCGATTCATTCTCCCCATATCCCGCCATTTTGTCCATCAGCCCCAGTGCTGCCTTACGCCCCGCCAAAAGCCCCGGCAGCTGCTGGATAGGCGAGATGATATAATTCATCATCTGTACAAAGGCGATCACCACACCCGGTGTGATCTGCCCACGAATACTCAGGTATACTCCAAAGATAAAAATCCCAGCCTGCACTCCAAAGCCTGCAACCATGGACATAATTCCAACAACCTGTTCCGCCTGTCCGCGGCTGCATTTTGCCGCCTCCAGCTGATGGTTTTTATCATAGAAAAGTGCGGAAGCCTCATCCTGAGCCTGAAAGCTTTTGATGACGCCGAGTCCGTTCAGCAGATCCTTTACCATGGACATAAACTTTGCATTTCTTTCACTGACTTCCTTCTCCCGCTTTTCAATCTGCCTTCCAAATATGAGAGAAACTGCTACGGGCAGGATACAGGTTCCAATCACTACCAGCGATAATGACCAGCTGTACCAAAACATCAGCGCGAGCGATGCTGCCGCCTGAATCACCTGAGCCAGAATGCTGAAATTTCCCAGAAGGTAGCTTTTTTCAATAACGCTCACATCATTGGTAAGCGCCGAAATATAGTTGCTGGTATTTTCCTTTCCAAAGGAGGCAATCCCTTTTCGAGTGATGTCCTCAAAGGCCTGATTCCGGTAATTCGATACAGCCCTTTTCATAAACCGATATTTGACCTGCCTCTCTATCAGCATCACCGCAACCATTGCCGCCACATATATTATCGTCTGCCCGGTCAGCTTCCATAACCCGTCCATATTCTCATTTGTTGCCGCGTCCATCAATCCCTTCAGCAGAACTGCCAGTAAAATCTGCATCCCGTTCAAGCATAAGGTTGTCAATATAGTCAGCAAAAAACAGATCCTGTTTTTCCGATAAAAGCTCTTTATGTAAATCCTTTTCCTGTCATTTCCCGCACTGCCGTTCTTACTCATTTTCCCGTCCTCCTGTTCTGTTTTGATAATTCTTCCCTCAAAAAGAGTACAAAAAAGGGAGCCCGCAGAATGCAACGCTCCCACGTACCGAATCTTAAATATAATGAACCTCTAAAGGACCAAAGTTGACCTCTCCGTCCAAATATAATGTGCTTCCGTCTCCGATTTCAGAAGAGCTGTTCTCATCCACCTCTACGCTTCCAAAAGAGGTATCCACGTTCTGAACTACTTTCCAGGAAGAGGGCACATACACCGAAACGCTTCCAAATGCGCTTTCCACACTCACATGGACCGAACCGCCCATGGGAACCGCATCGGAGAAGTATATTTCCACGGATCCGAAAGCATTTTCAACATCCACACAGCTTACTTCTCCCGTCACGTATTTTACCGAACTTCCAAAGACATTTTCATAGGATATGCTGTCCCCGCTGCGTCTCTCCTCCGCGATCATCTTATGTTTTCCCACGGCAAGCCGGAAATTTCCTCTCCATTTGGGAAACAGCAGCCGAAGTCCTGCAGTGCCCAGAAATGCCGCTCCCAGCACCGGCCAGGGTGTGATAGCCTCCAGATGCAGCAATTCGTCATTTACAATGACAAAGCAGGCCGCCGAAAACAGAATCTGTCCGATTCCCCTTTTTATGAATCCCTCTATAAACAGCACTATTAAGATAACACTGAACAAAACCGGCCAGAAGCTCATTCCCCCCAAATATCCCAGGCTGCTCAGCAGTACAGCCACAGCCCCCAGCAAAAGGAAAATACCCCAAATCAGCTTTCTTCTTTTACTCTTTCCAAATGCAAACCACTTCATACTTAATACCTCTCTACACCTTCCCGATACGTGTTTTTATACATCCGCAGTAATTTTCGTCTCATCAGACACCTTAATGTCCCAGCTTTCTGGCATTCAGCTTATCCACCAGCATTTTATAGTACCCCCTGGACACCATGGCCTTCTTACCGCTCCCGGAAAACTCCACCACGCTGGATGCCGTGAGATTCCGTGTGATGGAATAAATATAGTCCAGATTCGCTATAGCAGACTTGGAAATCCGCATAAAGCTTCCGGGCAGAAGCTCCTCCAGTTCATAGAGCTTATAGCCGCATGTGAAAATCCTGTCCACGGTATGTGCCCGCAGTTCTCTCCCCTCCGTCTCAAAAAAGACAATATCATCTATGGGCATATAGTACTCCGTGTCTCCGCTTTCCAGAGAAAGACACTTTTTCCCATTGTTCTGTTTCGATATATAATTTTGCAGGCTGACGATGGAATCGGTCAGCTGTCCGCATCGGATGACTACTTCCTCCTCCGCCAGCCCTTCTTCAATCTCGATCCTTACCCTCATATTTTCCCTTTTCTGCCCGGGCTTTTTTTCTTTTTGTCAGAGTCTCTGTAACTGCCTGTAATTACAGTATACAGAATTTGCGATTTCTGTAAATATGATTTGTGCAAGAGGTAAATTATTGAACATAAGAAGTCGGGAATTTGATTTGAATCTTCTGGCCGAAAACCCTTTGGACAAGAGTTTAGCAAAAACTTTCCGACTGTGCGTTATACATCTCCGCATATTTGCCGTCAGCCCAACATGTTCCAATACACTGGCAACTCGAGCCTCATCTTCCGTCTGCTTATACGGACGAGAAAGCAGAAAGTCCGAAACAGGCATGGAATCTCCCCCGCATCCACATCATAGAGGCGCAGCAGCAGTTTGATGATCGTTGTCTTTCCTGCCCCATTGTGCCCCACAATCGCTGTTTTGGTTCCCGCCGTAAAGCACAGGCACACGTCGTCCAACACCAGCTTCTCTGAAAAGGGATAGCAGAAGGAAACATGATCAAACTCTATGGTCAGCGGACGGTCAGACGGTATGGTCAGTCCGGTATCTTTTTCAATCTTGCAGGGAGCGTCCAAAATCTTTCGCAGATTGCCTATGTACAGACTGTGCTCATAAAACGCCGGGATGATTCCCACCAATCCCTGCAATTGGAACATCATCGTAAATGTTCCGTTCAGAAGGGCAGCATAGTCACCAATGCTGAGGCTGCCGCGGTACACCTGCCACGTCAAATATACAGTCATCAGATTCTGCATGGTCAAATTTAAAATACCGGAAATAAATTCCCAGAAAGCAATACGGTTGCTTTTTCCTTTGATGTAAGCGACCCCGCTCTCGATTACGCCCTTATCTATATCCAATGCCTTGGTTGTAGGGCGTCATGCCATGGTTATAGTCATAGCGCAGAGAAGCCACTTTTTTGGAAATAATCATGGTGCCAAACGCACCAATAAAAGCAAACAGAATCAGGATTGGCTGCAGATAAATGATGATGGTCAAGATTGTGGCTATAGTGACCAACGTGTACATAAGCTGGGACAGCGAATCGACCATGGCAAAGGCACGGTTGTCTGCTTCGGAGAGGGCTCTGGTATACTCGTAATAGAAGGTCGGATTCTCAAACGAAACGATGTCTAACCTTGAAACCTTGTCATACAAAAACGAACGCATAAAGCCTGTAATCCATACTTTTAACAAGCTTTTTTGGTCCTTTTGGAATTATTTTCAGGATGCCTCCATGCCAACTGCAGAGAATCTGTTCCTGTTAGTCGTTAGTCATTTCCATGCTGGCCTTGGAATCATTCCGCTCCATCCACTTTGCAGAAAATACGGTACGAAATTTCAGGCCTGCTCCAAATGATAAAAACACATCTTTCCGATACAATCATACTATGAAGAAATGGGTTCTCACCGTACAGTTTTTACTCATGTGGGCTGCCCGTTTCTTTTTCATTTCCATATAATCCCATAAAACCAGCAATTTATGTAAATCTCATCCCATATGTAATACATACGCTTGCTTCCAGCATACAATAGTGCTATAATAATCACAACTCGAATACGAAAGGAGAAATACCTATGGCACTGGCAACTTTAACCGCGAGGGTAGACGAAAAAGATAAGGCCAGCTTTGACACCTTCTGCTCCAATGTTGGCCTGAATACTTCTACCGCAATCAACCTTTTTGTGAAAGCAGTTTTACGCGAAAACCGCATCCCGTTTGAGATCACCCAGACTACCGACCCATTTTTCTCCGAGGCGAACATGGCCTATGTAAAGAAATCCGTCCAGGAGCTGAAAGCCGGGAAAGGCACCGCCCATGAACTGATCGAGGTGAACGATGAGTGAAAAAATATGGTCGGATGATGCCTGGGAGGACTACCTCTACTGGCAGACGCAGGATAAAAAAACACTAAAGCGAATCAACCAGCTCATTCAGGATATCGAGCGGAACGGCTTATTGACCCTCGCGGCATTCGTCAAATACCCATGCAAGCATGGTTATTTTCCTCATTGCTCGCGAGAATAAAATAGCGGATGGTAAAAATCTCGCAGTCCTTGTATAATCTTTGCAAGAACTGCGAATAGTTTACTGTATAAATCAATACTCGATTTATATCACCGTATACTGCATCCATTCATAGAGAAGTCTTGTTCCTTCCCTAATCTCCGGCGGAAGCAGCGCCCTGGCCACCAGCTTCAGCTCTTCGGATTCCTGATCGGTCCTCCGCAGGTGGGCATAATCCCCGTCAATATCCACCACAATATATTCAAACCGTCCCACTATATTCTCCTTCCTGTCAACAGCTCTGCTCTCATAAACATCCGAGCGTACCGTGCTCCGCCAGGAATGCAGAAAAATAAGCAGCACCCCCAAACAGCAATACAGCAAAACAGGGGACTCCGGTATGCATCGGAATCCCCTGGAACAAACCATCGGCAGTATTACATCATTCCGCCCATGCCGCCGGCTCCGGCAGGCATTGCAGGTGTCTCTTCTTTAATATTTGCCACAACGCTCTCGGTGGTCAGCAGTGTGCTGGCTACGCTGGTAGCGTTCTGCAGAGCGCTTCTGGTAACCTTGGCAGGATCCAGAATGCCGGCCTTTACCATATCCACATACTCTTCCTTCAGAGCGTCGAAGCCTACGCCCGCCTCGGACTCGCGGACCTTGCTGATGATCACGCTGCCCTCCAGGCCTGCGTTTGCAACGATATGGTACAGAGGGGACTCCAGTGCCTTCAGCACCAGCTGAGCGCCTGTCTTCTCGTCGCCCTCCAGCTCCTCGGCCAGCTTAGCCACTTCCTTGGAAGCATGGATATAGGCAGCGCCGCCGCCGCAGATAATGCCCTCTTCCACAGCCGCTCTGGTAGCCGCCAGAGCGTCTTCCATGCGAAGCTTGGCTTCCTTCATCTCTGTCTCGGTGGCAGCACCCACGCGGATCACGGCTACGCCGCCGGCCAGCTTGGCCAGTCTCTCCTGCAGCTTCTCCCTGTCGAAATCAGAGGTTGTTTCTTCGATCTGCTTCTTGATCTGTGCGATGCGGGCCTGGATCTCGCTCTTCTCGCCCTCGCCGTCCACGATGACGGTATTCTCCTTCTGCACCTTTACGGACTTGGCATGGCCCAGCATATCCAGAGTGGTATCCTTCAGCTCATAGCCCAGCTCGGAGCTGATCACGGTGCCGCCGGTGAGGATGGCGATATCCTGCAGCATCTCTTTTCTTCTGTCGCCGTAGCCGGGAGCTTTTACAGCCACCACGTTAAAGGTACCACGAAGCTTGTTGACAATCAGGGTGGTAAGGGCCTCGCCCTCCACATCCTCGGCGATGATCAGAAGCTTCTGGCCGGACTGAACGATCTGCTCCAGAAGAGGCAGAATCTCCTGGATATTGGAAATCTTCTTATCAGTGATCAGGATGCAGGGGTTCTCCAGCGTGGCTTCCATCTTATCCATATCGGTAGCCATGTAGGCAGAAATATAGCCTCTGTCGAACTGCATTCCTTCCACCAGATCCAGCTCGGTCTGCATGGTCTTGGACTCTTCAATGGTAATAACACCGTCTCCGCTGACCTTCTCCATGGCATCCGCCACCAGCTGTCCTACGGTATCATCTCCGGCAGAGATGGCTGCCACTCTGGCGATATGCTCCTTGCCGTTTACTTTCTGGCTCATTTGGGAAATAGCCTCTACAGCGCAGTCGGTAGCCTTCTTCATACCCTTTCTCAGGATAATGGGGTTGGCGCCTGCCGCCAGGTTCTTCATACCGGCGTTTACCATCGCCTGTGCCAGTACGGTAGCTGTGGTGGTTCCGTCTCCTGCCACGTCGTTGGTCTTGGTGGCTACCTCTTTTACAAGCTGTGCGCCCATGTTCTCAAAAGCGTCAGCCAGCTCGATCTCCTTTGCAATGGTCACACCGTCATTGGTGATCAGGGGAGCCCCGAAGGACTTATCCAGCACCACATTTCTTCCTTTGGGTCCCAGTGTCACTCTCACGGTGTCAGCCAGCTGATTGACGCCGGACTCCAATGCCGCACGGGCCTCTGCTCCGTATTTGATTTCTTTTGCCATGATGATTGCCTCCATTCACATTCAGATTTACATTATGCTTTCAGATTTATTTGCTTTTTTAGTTATTGTCGATCACAGCCAGAATGTCGCTCTGCTTTACGATGATATACTCATCATCATCCAGCTTCACTTCCGTTCCCGCATACTTGGAATAGATCACCTGGTCACCGGTCTTGACCTCCATCTTGATCTCCTTGCCGTCCACCACGCCGCCGGGTCCCACTGCAACAACCTCTGCCTGCTGGGGTTTCTCTTTATTCTGGCCGGGAAGAACGATACCGGATTTCGTAGTTTCTTCTGCAACCAACTGTTTCAATACAACTCTGTCGCCTAAAGGTACTAACTTCATGATAACTGCCTCCTGTTTCATACTTTTTTCAGCTTGTTAGCACTCATTTATATCGAGTGCTAATCACTAATGCATATATTAGTTTCATCCTCATGTGTTTGCAACCGGATTTACGGTTATACATATTGCTTTTCCTTTCATTATCTCTTGTTTTCTCTTCATTTCTTCCATTTTCTTACAGGAACCTCAAAGCAAAGATTTTATATTTCCTTTATAATTTCCCAACCTGCTCCTTCATGACCCGGCCCTGTATAATATAAGGGCCCCTTGAAAAAGGGCCCTTTCTTATACGAAAATCTCGTTTACTGCTCCAGCGTATTGTAGCTGCTGACAGTACCAATCTTGACCATACGGTTCTCATTCTTGCGCTCCGAAGCTCTGGAACGGATGGTGGGAACTGCTCCCAAAAGCAGGAATATATAAATCATTCCCAGATTCAAAAGATAATTGTTCATCTCAATGGCGCCGGATTCCACCATAGTCGGAATCAGTCTGTAGCACTCAAATATATTCATACCATAGCCGGCACCGATCTCCCGGTGCATCACAATCGCCCAGTCCAATCTGTCGCCCAGATAAGTCATAAGCAACATAACTACAACACTGATTACAATTCCTTTGGTAGTCAGCTTACCGCCCAAAAGCTCGTAGCCCTTCAGCACGCCCACAGCCATCACGGCTCCGGACAGAGCGGCCACATAGCCCAGCTGGTTCAGTATTATGATACAGACCACACCCAGCAGAGAACCAATCAACGCGCCAATAATTCCTCCCACAATATTTTCTTTCTTCCTCTGCTTCTCCTGTGAGGAAGCCATATAATTTCCTCTCATTTTTCCCTCACAGTCGGGACACAGATGCATATAACCGCCTCCTGCCTGATAGCCTGCGGTCTCCACGTTCTGTCCACAGATACTGCAGCAGGGCTCATAGCCTCTGGCCTGCAGGAACGAAAGAGTACTGTTGATGGCTTCCGTTACCGCCGTCTTCAGCTTCTCCAGCTTCGGAGTATTGGACAGGACAACAGTAATGTGGTTTCCGTCCTGCTTTACGGACATAATGGCTTTTACGCTCTTGGCCAGTTCCCTGCTTTCGTCCTTGGTAAGCGCCTGTCCGCTGCGGTTTTTTGCGGCGGTATGTATGGACAGCATATATCCGTAATTTCTGTCCGCTGCATATATGCACAGATCATAACCGTTTCTCTGTCCGTAAATCACATTGTTTGCGCTGTCGTAGCGCAGGCCCGCAGCAGCAGCCACAGCGGCGTAATTGTCTGTCAGTTTGCTCATTTTTCTATTCATACCTTTCTACCGCCGGCACTCAATATGCCGGCGGATCATTTAATTCAGCACTTAATTTCCAAATAACCCTGCAATTTGCTCATATCATATTCTTCCAGCACACCCAAGTTGGAATCATAATATTTTCCGTCGAAATGGACAAGGTAATGACAGAACCGTCCCATCTTTTCCATCATGATACAGCACTTGGGCAGGACAGCGTCACGCCCTTCGGTATACATAATAACATCGCTGTGGTCAATCCCGTAATAATTGAGCGCGGAGATCATTCTGCCCATAGTAGCCTGCCATTCCCGGCAGTCCATGACGCTCATGACCTCTGCGATGGTGACTCCCGCCAGCATCGCCACACAGGCCTGCCCGCAAAGGCCGTCCTCAGGCTGGATAATCACATTCATGCTGTCGACTCTGCGGATGGGATTGTCAAAGCTGTATGGACTGTTCTGGTCCATCCGGATCAGAGAGCCTGTCACATGCAGCAGAATCTTATGGGGAACTCCCAGCTCAACGCTGACAGCATCCTCATCTCCAATGTGAATCTCATAATTTCCTTTTTCTTTGGGAAGAAGCTCACAACCAATGATATTATTGTCCAATATGACCTCTGCCTGAATTACATCTCTCTGCTTACAGACCTCCCATACATTAAATGGAATCTGGATCATATAGCCCTTTTCTTTTTTCTCGACCTTGGATTCAAAAAAATATCTCATGCCTACACCTCCTTTCCTGTCGCTTCAAGTCGGGCTTACCTGCCGCAGCCGCTTGATTTTCTGCTTCCCGGGCTTTTCACTCGAAAATCCAGGCGCTTTGCGCCTGTCGTGCTTCGCACTCTCTGATTTTCTCGTTATCCAAGCTTGAAAATCAAATGTCTGCTTCGCAGCCGCTTGATTTTCTGCTTCCCGGGCTTTTCACTCGAAAATCCAGGCGCTTTGCGCCTGTCGTGCTTCGCACTCTCTGATTTTCTCGTTATCCAAGCTTGAAAATCAAATGTCTGCTTCGCAGCCGCTTGATTTTCTGCGCTATGGATATCATATCAAAAAATGTGTTTTTTGAAAATATATTTTCTCCAAATTATATGACCACATTCCTATTTCTTCCGGGCCTGAGAGGGGGATATCCCGTAGCGCTTTTTAAACAGCTTACTGAAATGGTACGCGTCGTCATATCCCACCAGCGCCGCCACCTCCTGAATGCTTCCGCCGTATCCTTCCTCCAGAAGCTCCATGGCCTTTTCCAGACGAATGTTGATCAGATATCGGATAGGGGTGTCGCCTGTCTCGCTCTTAAATATCTTGGAGATATAAAAGGGGCTCAAATACATGTTTTCGGCCACCTGATCCAGGGATATTTTTTCGCTGTAATGGTCTTCAAAATACCCTACAATTTTCTCCACGATATATTTTTTATTGGCAGACTCAAAGGAATACCCTTCTCCTCTTTTCTCGATGGGCTCACATTGTTCCCTGATCACCAGCAGGAGCAGCTGCATCAGATAGGCCTTCAGCATAAAATATCGTCCCTGTCTGCACACGGAATTTTCCGCCTCCATAGCCGAGCAGATCCGGAACAGCTTCTGTCGCAGTTCTCCCGTAGTATGCAGCATATGGGTGCCCTCGGGCACCGGAAGTGCGTTCGGCGGCAGCCCCGGAATCTGGATATCCGAAGCTCCAACAAAAAACTCCGTGGACGGCTGCTCCGCTTCCGGACAGCACAGCGCCTGATGCATCACGCCAGGATTGATAATAATCAGGTCTCCTTCCCGCACGGGAAATATCCCGTCCTCAAACCGGTACCTGCCCTCCCCGGAAAGGATAAACGCAATCTCCAGATGATCATGGCTCGTATAGACGGCCTCTGTTTTGTCTTTATGTCTGGTTCCCTTCCATGTAAACAGGAATGCAGGGTCCAGTTCCTCCACTGTTATGCCGGTTCTCTTCTCTTCCATTCCCACGTTGCCTCCGTCTCTTGTCCTCTGGTCTCTTGTTATCCGTTTTTACGACTGTCTCTTTTTTCGGATGTCCGCTTTCTTATGATCCGGTTTTAGTCCTGTTTTCTCAGTAACGGCCACTTAAATTTTATCCTGGTCAGTTCCTAATTGTACCCGTTTTTGTTCCAAATGTCACCTCCCTTTCTGAACAAAATTTTCCATCATCGGCACAAGATACTCCATTTCTTTTTGTACTTAAAAAAGTACAATGTAGAGACACGGCAAAAAACAGATTATCAAATGCCGTGCAGGGAGGATATATCATGACACCTTACAAATGGTTTTTTTCATTTTTGAAAAAATACCAAAAACAAATGCTTCTGGGCATTTTCCTGACTACCGTCATCGCCGTTCTCTCCACTGTGAACCCCTATATTTCCGGGGTCATCGTGGACGACGTGATCCTGTCGGAAAACTACGATCTGCTGCCGGGCCTGGTTGCATGCCTTCTATTGGTCACCCTTTTTACCGGCGCGCTCCGCTTTCTTTATCAGGTGGTATTTGAGACCGCTTCCCAGGGGGTGCTCTACGACATGCGGAACCGGGTCTACCGGAAGCTTCTGGAGGAAGACTTTGCCTTCTACAACAGAAAGCGCACAGGCGACCTCATGAGCCGCCAGACCGGCGACATGGAGGCCATCCGGCATTTTGTGGCGCTGGTCATCTATGCGGTATACCAGAATGTGCTGCTGTTTATTTTTGCTCTGCTGATGATCTTTACCGTTAATACAAGGCTGGCCCTCTGTATGCTGGTGGTGCTGCCCTTTACCGCCTATTGCACCTACAGACAGTCCAAAGAGGTGAAGCCGGCCTTCCAGCGCAACCGGAACTGCTTCTCCTCCCTGAACGCCTTCGTCCAGGAAAATATCAGCGGCAACCGGGTGGTAAAGGCCTTCGCCGGAGAGGAATTCGAAAAAGAAAAATTCCAGAAGGAAAATGACAAATTCAAGGACGCCCAGATAAAGGCTTCCCGGGTCTGGCGGAAATATCTGCCTGTTTTTGAAATTCTTTCCTATGCCCTGACCCTTGTCCTGATGCTGTACGGCGGATATATGGTAATCTGCGAGGAGATCACCCTGGGAGATCTGGTACGGGTAAACGGCTACCTGTGGATGCTCAACAATCCGTTGCGCATGGCCGGCTGGTGGGTGAACGACATTCAGAATTTTGCCACCTCCGTAGAAAAAATATACGCCACCTACAGCGAGGAGCCCAGAGTCAAGACGCCCTATACCGGCGCCAGTGCCGAAAAGCTCAGAGGGGATGTGGAATTTCAGAATGTATCCTACCGGGCAGACGATGAAGACATTGTCACCGATATCAGCTTCCGGGTAAAAGCCGGTCAGACCGTGGGGATCATCGGATCCACCGGAGCCGGAAAGTCCACTCTCATGAACCTGTTATGCCGGTTCTACGACACCTCCTCCGGCCAGGTCCTGGTGGACGGCCAGGATGTGCGGCGGCTGGATCTGTATCATCTGCGGGACAACATCGGCATGGCCATGCAGGATGTATTTTTGTTTTCCGATACCATTGAAGGTAATATTGCCTACGGCAGACCGGACTGCAGCTTTGAACAGGTAAAGCACGCCGCCATTATGGCCGATGCCAATCATTTTATCAACGCCCTGCCCGATGGATATGATACTATCGTAGGCGAGCGGGGCGTGGGGCTCTCCGGAGGCCAGAAGCAGCGTATCTCTCTGGCAAGGGCGCTGCTGAAGGATCCCTCTATTCTGATCCTGGACGATACCACCTCCGCCGTGGACATGGAGACGGAAAGCTATATACAGGGCCAGCTGAAAAAAATCCAGTCTGACTGCACCGTATTTATCATCGCCTACCGGATCTCCTCCGTAAGGGACGCAGACCTGATCCTGGTCATGGACAACGGACGAATCATCGAACAGGGCACTCACGAAGAGCTGGTGGCAAAAGGCGGCTATTACGCACAGACCTTCCGCAACCAATACGGGGAAATCCCCTATGATCTGCTGCAGGAAAAGAAATCTATGGGAAAGGCAGGTAACTGACCATGGCACGAAACAGATATGACATGGACGAAATTCTGGAAGACAGCTTTGATATAAACCAGCTCAAACGGCTGGCCGGGTATGTCTCTCCCTATAAAAAGAAAATGGTCTGCGTCATCATAGTGATGCTGACCTCCTCCGCTCTGACCATGATGGTTCCCATCTTTTTCCAGAGGATCATGGACCTCTATATTCCTGCAAAGGATATGGGAAAAATCGCTCTGATGGCCTTCCTGACTCTGATGGCGGCATGCTGCTCTGCAGCGGCGCTGCGCTACAAAATCGGAACCATGAGCGTGGTGGGCCAAAGCATCATCCACTCCATCCGCACCGATATTTTCAACCACCTGCAGGAGCTTCCCTTCTCCTACTACGATGACAGGCCCCACGGAAAGATACAGGTCCGGGTGGTAAACTATGTAAACAGCCTGAGCGATCTGCTCAGCAACGGTATCGTAAACACAGTCACCGATCTGTGCAACCTGATCTTCATCATCCTTTTCATGCTTCTCTGCGATGTGCGGCTGACTCTGGTGTGCCTCTGCGGCCTTCCTCTTCTGGCTGCCGTCATTGTATTTATTAAGCGGAGACAGCGCAGGGCCTGGCAGATCCAGTCCAATAAACAGAGCAATTTAAATGCCTACATAGCCGAGAGCATCAACGGCATCCGGGTAACCCAGTCCTTTGTCCGTGAAAAAGAAAACACCAATATTTTCAACGGTCTCAGCGGCAATTACCGCAAGGCCTGGATGCGGGCCGTAATGTTCAACTTTACCATGGGTCCCAGCGTGGACATTATCTCCGCTGTGACCACAGCACTGATCTACGTTCTGGGCATCCGCTGGATCCTGGCTCCCGACGCCACGCTCACCGTAGGTGTGCTGATCGCCTTTACCGCCTACATCGGCAGATTCTGGGCCCCCATCAATACCCTGGCAGGCTTTTATAATTCCCTGCTCACCGCCATCTCCTACCTGGAGCGGATTTTTGAGACCATCGATGAGCCTGTATTGGTAAAGGACGCGGAAAACGCCGGCGTGATGCCGCCGGTAAAAGGAAATGTAGAATTTCGGGACGTGTGCTTCAGCTATGAGGAAGGCCACCGGATCCTGGATCATATCAGCTTTACGGCGAAGCAGGGAGACACCTATGCCTTCGTGGGCCCCACGGGAGCAGGGAAATCCACTATCGTCAATCTGATCAGCCGTTTTTACAATGTGGATTCCGGCCAGGTGCTCATAGACGGCGTGGATATTTCCACCGTGACCATCCGCTCCCTGCGCACACAGATGGGAATCATGATGCAGGACAGCTTCATCTTTTCCGGTACCATCATAGACAATATACGCTACGGAAACAGAAACGCCACCGACGAACAGGTCATCGCCGCCGCAAAAACCGTATGCGCCCATGACTTTATCAGCCAAATGGAAAACGGTTATTACACGGAGGTTAACGAACGGGGCAGCCGGCTTTCCGCCGGACAGCGCCAGCTGATTTCCTTTGCCAGAGCCCTTCTGGCCGATCCAAGGATCCTGATCCTGGACGAAGCCACCTCCAGCATTGATACGGAGACAGAGATCCTGCTTCAAAAGGGCCTCAACGAGCTGTTAAAGGGCCGTACCTCCTTCATCATCGCCCACCGGCTTTCCACCATCAAAAATGCGGACTGCATCATGTACGTGGACAAAGGGGGCATTCTGGAGCGGGGTACCCACCAGGAGCTGCTGGCCAAAAAAGGAGCATATTATGAGCTCTATATATCACAGTTTGATTTCCTGAGCTGAAGTTCTTATGCGGATACACCGCTTTTTCCAGGGCCGCTTCGGGTCTGATCTTCTCAAAACACCCCGAAGCGGCCCGATTCATTCATATTCCCAGTATCATGGCCGCCATCCTGAAGTACACCAAAAGCGATAATGCATCCACAATGGTGGTGATAAAAGGGCTGGCCATCACCGCCGGATCAAATCCCAGCTTCTTGGCGCCGATAGGCAGCAGGCACCCCACCAGCATGGCAATCAACACCGCCGCCACCAGAGTCAGGCAGACGGTCAGGGATACATACAAACCTACTCTGTCAAAAACCATCAGCTTGGCAAAGTTTGCCGCAGCCAGCGTAATTCCGCACAGCACCGAAACCCGGATCTCCTTCCAGACCACCCTTGGCACATCCCTGTATTCAATCTCCCCCAGGGACAGTCCTCTGATCACCGTAACGCTGGCCTGGCCGCCGGCATTTCCTCCGGTATCCATCAGCATGGGAATAAAGGCGATGAGCGCGGCATACACGCTGAGCGCCTCCTCAAAGGAGCTGATAATGGCTCCTGTAAAGGCAGCGGACACCATCAGAAGAAGCAGCCAGGGAATCCTTTTTTTATAGGTCTCCCACACGGTACTCTTCATATAAGGCTTATCGCTGGGAACGATAGCCGCCATTTTTTCCATGTCCTCCGTGGTCTCTTCCTCCAGGATATCAACAATATCATCCACGGTGATAATGCCTACCAGCCGGTTTTCATTATCTACCACCGGCATGGCTGTAAAATCGTACTTTTTAAATTGTGCCGCTACCTGCTCCTGATCCATGTGGGTGTGGATGGATATCACATTTTCGTGCATGATATCGCCGATCACATCATCTCCCCGGCTCAGCAGCAGATAGCGAAGTGCCACCGTCCCCACCAGCCGGCGCCGGGAATCCAGCACATAACAGATATTGATGGTCTCGCTGTCCAGCCCCACGCTCCGGATGCGTTCGATGGCCTCGTCCACTGTCAGACTTTCCTTCAGGGACACATATTCCACTGTCATAATACTTCCTGCGGAATCCTCCGGATAACGCAGAAGTTGGTTAATCGCCTGCCTGGTCTCCGGATTGGCATTGGCCAGCAGTCTTTCCACCACATTGGCAGGCATTTCCTCCAGCATGTCCACGGCATCATCGGCCATCAGGTTATCGATGACACCTCCCGCTTCCTTATCAGAAAGGGAGTTGATAATGGTCTGCTGAATTTCAAATTCCAGGTAGGAAAAAACATCTGCCGCCAGATCCTTGGGAAGAATCCGATATACCTTCAGGATCTCCTCCTCTTCCAGCTCTTCCATCAGACCAGCAATATCCGCCTCGTTCCGTTCCGCCAGAAACTGACGAAGCCTTGTATACTGTCTGGCCTCCAGGAGCCCGCGCAGCTCCTCCAGTTCGGTCCTTGTCTCCATAGCATTTCTCCTTATATGGTTTTCTATAAAATATCATGGCATAGCCATACTGCCCAAAGCTTCGTTCAGGAAGAGGGATATCTGCGCTTGCCGCTCTGCTTTTCATAAAAAACCACCACCTTTCAAAATGCTATTTTACTTTTCGTTTCTCTATTTTAAACTTCTGCTTCGTCCTTGTCAACGTAATAGAGCTCCTGACATTTCTCAACCTCCGCTCTTCCGTCCGTAATATCCACGATTTTGCCGCAAAACGCCTCTGCGGACTCTGACGGAACAATCAGCTCCAGCACAATCTTTTCTCCGTAATCACTGGAAAGGGGCTGAATTCCCACATTTCCCAGCAGATACAGAACCTTTCCGATCCCACCGTAATCCGTAGTCACACTCAGTTTCCATCCCGGACGCATCCTGCCGATGACACAATTTTTCAGCCCTTCCTGCACGGCCTGGGTATAAGCCCGGACAAGTCCCCCCGTTCCCAGAAGCACCCCTCCGAAATATCGTGTAACTACCACCGCCGCGTTCCGGATTCTCCGCCCCGTCAGCACCTCCAGCATGGGGCGTCCCGCGGTGCCGCCGGGTTCTCCGTCGTCGCTGCAACGGGTGATTTCCCCCCTGCTTCCAATCACATAGGCGGAGCAGTTATGTCTGGCATCCCAGTATTTCTTTTTCATTTCTTCTATAAACGCTGCCGCTTCCTCCTCGCTTTCACATTTTCTCAGCGTGGCAATAAAGCGGGATTTTTTTTCCACATATTCCCCCTGGCCGCCCTGCAACAGAATATGGAAGGCTTTTTCTCCATTTTTCTCCATTTTTCTTATCCCCAGTCTGTTTTTCTTCTCTTTTTATTCTTTCATAGTAGCATAATTTGATAAAAATGTGAAACAATTATTAAGAAGAAAAAGAAAACCTTTATTTACATATGATTTTTTGTTATAATAGAACGAAGTATCATTCAGGAAGGAAAGGCGAATTTCAATGAATTATGGGAAAAAAGGTGTCCGCGCAAAGCAAAAGGCACTGAATTCAAAGACAATAAAATGGGAACGTAAATTTCTGATTTCTCTGGTAAAACTTTCTCTGGCCGCCCTGATCGGTCTGGGAATCTGCGGTGCAGCCGCCGGGCTGGGCGCCTACAAGGGAATCCTCTTATCCACCCCTGTCCTGCGAATGGGCGACGTGGTGGCAGTAGGCGAGGCCACCATTGTCTACGACTGCATGGGAAACGAAATCGATCAATATGTGAGCGCTAATTCCAACCGTCTGCGGGTGGAATCCATGGACGAGCTGCCTGACCACCTGGGCAAGGCCTTTGTGGCAATAGAGGACGAGCGCTTTTATCTCCACAACGGCATTGACTTCAAGGGCATGGGCCGAGCCGTCTGGAGCTTCCTGGAATCAGGTGGAAATGCCACGCAGGGCGCCAGCACCATTACCCAGCAGCTTCTGAAAAACACGATTTTTACCGAATGGACCTCCGAAGGAAAAAACTGGATCAAAAAGTTTAAGCGGAAATTCCAGGAGCAGTACCTGGCTCTGGAAATTTCGAAGGTTTATACCAAGGATCAAATCCTTCTGGAGTACATGAACGCCATCAATCTGGGCCAGAATACCTTGGGAGTGGAAGCGGCTTCCAAGCGCTATTTCGGCAAGTCCGCCAGCGATCTGACCGTGTCCGAAAGCGCCGTCATCGCAAGTATTACTCAGAATCCCTACAAAAATAATCCCATCAGCTTCCCTGAAAATAACGCTAGGCGGCGGAAAACATGCCTTAATAAAATGCTGGATCTGAATTTTATTACCCAGGCCCAATATGACGAAGCCATTGCCGATACCGATGCCGTATATGAGCGTATCGGACATCATGATATTGATTACAGAAGCAGCACCACCACTACATCCGGTTCCTATTTTTCGGATGCGTTGTACGAGCAGGTAAAGAAGGATCTGGTGGCAGTGGCCGGATATAGTGACAGCACGGCGGAAAAGCTTTTGACCTCCGGAGGGCTTCGCATCGAATCCACTCTGGATCCCACGATACAGGCCATCGCTGACGAGGAAGTCGCCAATCCTGACAATTTCCCCGAAAATATAAAATGGTATCTGGATTACGCTCTCACCATTGTAAAGCCCAATGGTGAAAAGGTCAATTACAGCAAGGAAAACATGATGTCCTGGTTTAAGGCCAACCAAGACAGAAATTTCAATCTGATCTTTACCTCCCAGGATGCCGCCTATGAGGCCGCGGATACCTACCGTGCCGCCATGATGGCAGAGCTGAATATGACAGAGACAGAGGACAATTATTCCGAAAGCATCTCCATGACACCTCAGCCCCAGATCGCTCTTGTGATAGAGGACCAAAAAACCGGCTATGTAAAGGCTATCGTGGGAGGCCGCGGTACAAAGGAGGGGCGTCGTACTCTGAACAGAGCCACCTCCTCCACCCGCTCTCCCGGATCCACCTTCAAGGTGCTGGCCTCCTTTGCCCCTGCCCTGGACAGCGCGGGACAGACCCTGGCCACCGTATATAATGACGCACCCTTCAACTATGACACAGGCACTCCCGTCAACAACTGGTACAACTCCGGTTACAGAGGGATTCAGTCCATCCGGGAGGCTATCAGAGAGTCGCTGAACATTATTGCAGTAAAAACTCTGACCACTATCACTCCTCAGCTGGGATATGACTATCTGATCAATTTTGGCTTTACCACACTGACCATGGGCACCCAGATCGGCAACGAGGTCTATACCGATGTAAACCAGACTCTGGCTCTGGGCGGTTTGACCCATGGGGTCACACCCTATGAACTGAATGCAGGATATGCAGCCATTGCCAACCATGGAGTATATGTAGAGCCTAAGCTTTACTACCGTGTTCTGGATGCGGACGGAAATGTGATTCTGGATAACACTAATCCCAAAACACGGCAGGTGCTGAAGGAAACCACTGCTTATCTGCTCACCGACGCCATGGAGGACGTGGTGGTTTCCGGCACCGGAACCAGCGTGAATTTTAACCGTTCCATGGCCATCGCGGGAAAAACAGGTACCTCTACCGCATACCGCGACGTATGGTTCGCAGGCTATACGCCCTATTATACCTGCTCCGTGTGGACAGGCTATGATAATAATATCCCCATGCACAGCGGGCGAAACAGCAATGAGACCAATATCTCCAAGATTCTGTGGCGTGCTGTCATGGAGCGAATCCATGAAGAGCTTCCCAACGAATCCTTTGAAATGCCCCAGGGACTGGTGAGAGCTACTGTATGTACCCAGTCGGGAAAGCTGCCCATACCGGGATTATGTCCTACCAGAAGCGAACTGTTCGCAGAGGGAACCGTTCCTCAGGACAGCTGCCAGGTGCATTTCCAGGGAGAGCTTTGCAACTATGATCTTCTGCCGGCCAGCCCCGAATGTCCTTTCCGGGTTCCCGGCACCACTGTCCTTCCTCTGGTGGAGGATCCTTCCCTTGCCAAGGGTTCCACCACTATCGTAAATAATCCTGACGGTACACAGTCCGTAAATGTACCGGCAGAAAATTACGAAAGCTATCGGTGCCAGCACAATGCCGAATTCTTTGCAAACCCGGATTATGAAGCCATTCTGGCGGCACATCATTGGGAGATCGATCAGAGAAATGCTGCTGCAGCGGCTGAAGCCGAGGCCCAGCAGCAACAACAGCAGGATCCCCCTCCTCAATAACAATAGAGTCCACGCTTCGTGAAAATTCTATTGTCATAAATTACGAAACAAAACCCCATGGCTCAGCACATGCCAGCCATGGGGGTTTTATTTTACTATATCAAAGCCCTTTTAACTCATTGATACGCTCCTGCAGCTCCTTCACACCATTCATGGCATTGTGTATCGCCCGGCACTGCTTTTCAAAGGGTTCCTCCGGCATTTCGCCGTATTGCTCAAAATACATCTTTCCAATCTCCACATAATTTTTCCGGATCACCTCCTCGCATGTGGAAATCTGCCCCTTCAAAGCGAGGATCTCCGCCGTCTCCTTAGCCTTTTCGGCCACTTCCTTTCCCTTGCTGGAAATAGTATCGCCCAATTTCTCAATAAAGTCCATAATCGTACCTCCTGATTCCGTTTCTTTTAATACCAGTATAGACCAAAAAGAGATTTGTGTAAAGACCGGTAACTTTCACATTGCGTTCCATGGTGAATATATGGTATACTTATATTAGAATATCTTTTTTACAAGGGGAGAAAAAATGGAGCATCCAATATACACTGCGTTAAAAGTCAATAATGAAATTGAATTATGTGAAATTTCTGACATGGACTGCAAAAGGATGATTGAAAAGCGTCTGCTTCAGGAACGCATCTCCTACTATATTCATTGGCTCAAGCCCACTCTGTTTGGCCGCAGAAAAAATGTCTGTATCATCTGTGTCAATGAAAATGTAAGGGAGAAGGCGGAAGAGATCACACGGTCCGTATGCGATGAAAAGGGCTACCCGGTGAGGTTCCTGTTCAAAAGGATGCCCAATCAATATCTGTAAGCTTCCGCCTGTATCCTTACTCTTCTGTGTACTGGATCATGCAGGCCAACGCGCCGTTTCTGACGGATATGACTGCCTGCTCTCCGATAAATTCATTGCTGATGCCCACAGGAAAGTCATTGCTGACCACAGCATCACTCAAAAGATACTTCATGCCTTTGATATATACGCCTGTTGATCTTTCGACCAGAGAAAACAGTGACAGGATGCCTTTCATATTTTTACGAAAGGCTATTTCTTCGTTCCACAAAACCAATATCATGCCTGTCCCTTCCAGCAAATAGCCCACGGCTCCCTGCTTTTTCAGGTACAGCAGACACTGTATATTGGCCAGCGTATGATCCAGACGTCCGCCGCAGCCTCCGTAGATCCTGAAATCCCTGTATCCTCGCTGCAGCCCTGCCTTCAGGGCCGCCAGCATGTCCGTATCATCCTTTTCCTGAGGCAGCCTAAGAACGCGCTCCGGAGACTGCTTCTCCAGGCTGTTAACAATTTCCGCCCCTTCTGCGCTCACCGAATCGAAATCCCCCAGAATCAGATCCGGCTGCAGATCCAAAATCCGACAGTAATCAGCTCCTCCGTCCACAGCGATCACAAAGTCCCCCGCCTCCCTTTGAAGCTCTCCCACTGTCAAATCCCCTGCTCCAATTACAATGCATTTTCCTCTCATACTTCTCCTTTTCAGAATCCAATGTCCATGTTTACGCCTCCTGCCAGTCTCCTGACTCCAGAAAATGCTCTGCCTGGGCAGTCGCCCTTTCGATAATCTTTTCATCATAGCCCATCAGCTCCAAAAGCCGAATGGCATTGCGTGTGGAGGCTTTTCCTGTCATCAGGCGGTAATTAAAGAATACGTCACCGTCCCGTACCTCCTCCTCAAAATGATAATTATCGAAATCCTTCTTTAAAAGCTCTGTGAGCTCGATGTCATGAGTAGCCGCAAAGCAGAGAATTCCCGCGCTTCCCAGAGACTTCAGGATCTGGGTGGAGGCGGCAATCCGTTCCACCGTATTGGTTCCCCGCAGAACCTCGTCCACAAAGCACAGCACCGGCTTCTCCCCGGCGGAGGCAGCGTCCAGTATACGCTTCAAGGCACGGATCTCCACAATATAATAGCTCTCTCCGCTCCCCATGTCATCCCGCAGAGCCATGGAGGAATAAATATAGAAGAAGGACGCTCGGTAGGACGACGCCATACAGGTATTGGTGGACTGTGCCAATATGGCGTTCAACGCCACTGTCTTTAAAAAGGTGGATTTACCCGAGGCGTTGGAGCCGGTGAGAAGCACGCCTCTTTCTGCCGTGACGCTGTTTTTTACAGGATCCTTCAAAAGCGGATGGTATCCCCCACAAATTGCGATCTCCGGCCTGTCTGTAAATTCCGGCCTGCACCATCCCTCTTCTCCCACGGACTGTCGAAAGAGCCAGATAGAAACTGCCGTCTCCAGGAACCCTGCAGTACCGATCAGGGCATCCACATCCTCAATATGTCCCCTCAGAACTTGCAGCATGCTGTTAAATTTGATCAGATCCACATGAAAAACCATTCGGATATAGTCCATGAAGATACTGAGAATATCCCCCGAGGCATTTCCCCTGTTTTCCGCCATAACCCAGAAGGAATTGCGCCGCATGCTCTGAAGTCTGTTCCTGTGGCGGCGGATACACTCTATCTCATCAGCACAGACGGGAATATCAATTTTTTCAAGCTGCCCGCAGACGGCCTGAAGCCGCATCACATAGGCAAAGCTCACAATATAGGGATCAATCTCATTCTTTTCCTTAAAATAGCTGACAATATTGTAGATGGTCAAAACTACGATTCCTATAATTGCGGCGGAAAAATAGACCCACAGCATTCCGATCAGCGGAAGATACAGAAAATCCATCAGATAATGCTTTTTGTTGGAGCGCTCTCCCAGATAATCCAGATTTTCTATATAATCGTAGAGGGAAAATTTCCCTGTATGCCCCAGCTTCCGCATCTGAAGCTGTACCTTGACTCTCTCATCGGGATGATCCCCGAAAAAAGCCACTACCTCTTCCAGATGCTCCAGCTCCTGCCGATTCTGCCTGGGGCTTCTAAGTGTATGATATAAATATTCCTCTCCAGAAGCGGAAAAGGTATAATCCATTCGTTTGAAAATTTCATCCATCCCCAGGTCATTCCAGGTAATATCATCGATCTGGCCCGGTTTCCGGTGACGACTGTAGTAGCTTCCCAGCTTTGCAAAGCGCTCCAGGGAATAGTCTTTTTGAAAAAGGCTCTCATAATCTTCGTACAATCTTCTGGTAAATTTTTTTTCTTCCTTTACGGCGCGGTATCCTTCCAGAATCAGAATTGCCGCCACAATGAGAATCGACACAATAATCATTAAAACATATTCCATATCATAAATTCCTCAATTCTTATTCCTGCGGGATGATTCAAAAGACGGACGGCAGATGCCGCCCGTCTTTTGGTTTCGAAGATCAAAGGAAAATATACTTCAAAATAAACAATACCGTGAGCACATACATAAGAATGCTCACCTTTCCCTTGGCCTTACCCGCGCACAGATGCAGGATCGTCCAGGAGATAACGCCTACGGCAATTCCCTCGGAGATGCTGTACATCAGCGGCATGGAAAGAATACATAGGAATGCGGGAATGGCTTCCAACATATTCTCCCAGTTGATCTTGGCCACCGATGCGATCATATAAAAGCCCACGATGATCAGAGCCGGCGCCGTGGCGAAGGAAGGAATGGTCAAAAACAGAGGCGACAGCACCATGGATACCAGAAACAGAAGTCCGGTGGTCACAGCGGTCAGACCCGTTCTTCCGCCCTCGGTAACGCCGGAAGCACTTTCCACATAAGTAGTGGTGGTGGAGGTACCCAGTATGGCGCCTGCGCTGGTGGCGATGGCGTCTGCCAGAAGAGCTCCCTTGATCCGGGGAAGCTTTCCATCCTTGTCGAGCATGTTGGCCTTGGAGGATACGCCGATAAGAGTTCCCAGCGTATCAAAAATGTCAACAAACAAGAATGCGAAGATCACTACGATAAATTCGGTTATGCTTTTCAGTGCGCCGAAATCCGCCTTAAACACCTGTCCGAAGGTATTTCCCAGAGGCGAAAAGTCCAGTGTGAAAAACCTTGTGGGGATCACGGAATACATTCCCAGATCCGGATTGGGCTTGTAGAAGCCCACCAGCTCGCAGAGGATTCCCAGCACCCAGGTGATCAGGATGCCGAAAAGGATGCCTCCCTTGACCTTCTTGATGAGAAGAAAGCCCGTGATCAGCACACCGATCAGGGCAAGCAGAGCACCCATACCTACGGAGCTGAAGTCTGCCTTAAAGTTCTGGTAGGTCACCAGCGTGGAATCATTGTTCACCACGATCTTGGCATTCTGAAGACCGATAAAGGCGATAAACAGGCCGATGCCGGCACTGACCGCCGCCTTCAGCGTCACGGGAATGGCATTGAAGATAGCCTCCCGGACATTAGTCACGGACAGAATGATAAAAATAAGCCCTTCTACAAATACCGCCATCAGCGCAATCTGCCAAGAATAACCGTAGGTCAATACTACGGTATAGGCAAAATACGCGTTAAGGCCCATGCCCGGGGCCAGGGCAAACGGATAGTTGGCGAGAAACGCCATCAGGCAGGTGCCCAAAAATGACGCCAGCGCCGTCGCCAGGAGAACCGCCTGTGCATCCATTCCCGCTGCGGAAAGGATGTTGGGGTTCACAGCAAGAATGTACGCCATGGTCATAAAGGTTGTGATACCCGCCATAACCTCGGTCTTCACATTCGTGTTGTTCTCCTTGAGTTTGAACAATTTCTCTAACATTTTTCTCCCTCCTGTGTAAGTTGTTAATAGAACCGTTTATTGTGAAGCGCAAAAGGGTTACATACCCGTGAGACGCCTTACAATCCTGCTGCACTCCGCATATATTTTCTCCGGACTTTCTCCTATGTTGAACTCACCGTTCCGGTAGCGGATCCTGCCGTTTATCATGGTCATTCGCACATTGGACTTGCTTCCGCTGTACACAATGTTTTTCGCTATATTATGGACGGGCTGCATATTGGGCTGATGAAGATCCAAAAGAATCAGATCCGCCAGCTTTCCTTCCGCCAAAACATCCGCATCCGGAAGCCCCATGACCCCGGCTCCGTTCACCGTAGCCATCCTCAGCACTTCTGCCCCATCCACACTGGCGGCATCCTTTTCCCGGATCTTGCTCAGGCCCGTGATCAGAAACATTTCCCGGAACATGTCCAGACAATTGTTGCTGGCCGGCCCGTCCGTGCCCACAGCTACGGGAATTCTCCGCTTCTCAAGCTCCGCAATGGGGGCAATGCCGCTGGCCAGCTTCAGATTTGAAGCCGGATTGGTCACCGCGTACAGACCACGCCTTTGGAATACCTCCATATCCCGATCCGTCATGTGGACGCAGTGGAAGCCCCCGCCGCCATATTCAAACAGGCCCAAAGAATCCAGAAACACTGCCGGCGTAGTTCCATACCTTTCCCGGCATTCCGCCACCTCCCTTTCGGTTTCCGCCAGATGGGTAAATATGGGAGCCTCATACCGGTGCGCCAGCTTTGCTACATTCTCCAGCAGCTCTCTGGAGCAGGTATATTCCGCATGGAATCCCAGCTGATAGCTGATCAGAGAATCCGCCCCGTTCCACTTTTTATATTCCTCCTCCGCCTGCTCTATGGATGAGCTGAAATCATTCAGACCGCTGGTAAGCACACACCGCATTCCCGTATCCATGCAGGCTGCCGCCGTGGTATCCGGCGTCAGATACATGTCAAAAATCGAGGTGATTCCGGAGGTAAGATACTCCAGCACAGCCAGCCTGGTAAGATGATAAATATCCTCTCCGGTAAGCCTGGCCTCATAGGGAAACACCTTTTCATTCAGCCACTGCTGCAGGGGCACGTCGTCTGCGAAGGATCGCAGAAAGGTCATGGCGGAATGGGTATGAGCGTTCTTAAAGCCCGGCATCAGCAGATCCCCTTTGCAATCCATCTCAATGTCCCAGGAGATTCGGGGCAAAACCTCCTCTTTATCCTTCTGTTCCATCTGTGGTCCCACATAGACGATCCTGGAATCCTTCACCCAGACCTCTCCGTCAAAAACAGGCCTGTCCTTCTCCATAGTCAATATTTTTGCGTGATACAGCCGGATATTCATCTGATTGATCCTCCTCCAAACCCCAGCGGCAGAAGCTCCTTCAGGTCATATTCCTGAAAATCCTCCACATTCTTTGCCACGATCACCTTAAAATTCTCTTCTGCAAATTCCTGCAGCACCTGCCGACAGATACCACAGGGATAGGCATAGTCCTCGGGCTGCCTTCCCTCCATGCCTCCGGAGATGGCTATGGCCCTGAATTTCCTCATCCCCTGAGCCACCGCCTGAAAAACCGCCGTCCGCTCCGCACAGTTTGTGGCTCCGTAAGACGCATTTTCAATATTGCAGCCCTGGATTACCTGTCCGTCCGCCGAAAGCAATGCGGCCCCAACGGCGTAATGAGAATAGGGTACATAGGCATGCTCTCGGGCCTCCAGCGCCTTACAGATCAGCTCCCCCCTCAACAATTTATCCATATTATAATGCCCCCATGGCTTTGACGGACTCTGTCACCAGCTTTTTAAAATGGGGTGCCGCCATGTCCGCCGCCTCCTGAACCTCCTGATGGGTCAGCGGATTCATAGTCATTCCTGCCGCCAGATTGCTGATACAGGAAATCCCGCAGATCTTCATTCCCATGTGATTGGCCGCAATGGCCTCCACCACAGTGCTCATACCCACGGCGTCACAGCCAAGGCTGCGCATCATACGGATTTCTGCCGGAGATTCAAAAGAAGGCCCTGTGAGCTGAGCATATACGCCTTCCTGCAGGAAAATGCCGTTCTCCTTTGCCGCTTTTCGAATCACTCCCTGAAGCTCCCTGTCGTATACAGTGCTCATATCCGGAAACCGGACCCCCAGCTCATCCATGTTGGAGCCGATCAAGGGATTTGGCGCAAACACGGAAATATGATCCCGGATCAGCATCAGATCTCCCGGGTGAAACGAGGTATTCACACCTCCTGCAGCATTGGTCAAAAACAATATTCCGGCTCCCATAAGCTTCATCAACCTGGTGGGAAGCACCACATCGCTGACCGGATATCCCTCATAGTAATGCACTCTTCCCTTCATGCACACCACCGGCACCTGATCGATATAACCGAAAATAAACCTTCCCGCGTGTCCCGGCACCGTGGATACGGGAAAACCCTGTATTTCACTGTAGGGCAGCTCGAATTCCACACGGATCTCCTCCGCATAATCTCCCAGGCCGGAGCCCAGAACAATGGCGGCCCTGGGAACAAAATCCGTCTTTTCTCTGACACATTCATAACATCTCATAAGCTTCTCATACTCTGCACTCATGGGCGTATCCTCCTTGCCGGCTTTGCGGGTAAGCCTTCCAAACTCATTGGACAATTATTGTATTTCCATACAGTAATCAGACAACAACCATTATACAGAAAAAATAATCAAAAATCAATTCATTTATGATACAGAATAAAATAAAGCCGGAATTCTTTTGCTCTGCGCCCCAATTACCGCGGCACATTTGCAAAAAGTTCCGGCTCTCTGCCTCTTGCGGCCTTAAATGATGATGCACACCATTCCGCCGTTGCTGTCATTGACGATCTTCTGCATGGTATCCTGCAGCTTCAGCTGACTCTCCTCGCCGATCACTGCCACCTTGGCGGTAATGCCGTCGTTCACAAGCTGCTCCACTGTCTTTCCAAAAATATTCGTATTCCAGATTCCCTTTTCCATATCCGTCTGATTGATAAAGCTGATTAAATCATCCGCCTGCTCCTGGGTTCCCACAATAGGCGCGATCTCGGTCTCAATATTGGCCCGTATCATGTGAATGGAAGGACTGGAGGCCTTTATCTTGACTCCAAACTTATTGCCATGCTTGATCAGCTCCGGTTTCTCCAGAATAATCTCGTCCTTGTCAGGGGTCACCACGCCGTACCCCTTGATCCGTACCATATTCACCGCATCCAGAACCTTGGCATATTCATGCTTCATGGAGGCGAAGTTCCTCAGCTTACTGATCAGCTGATATTCGTCCGCAATAGGCTCTCCCACCATTTCCGTAAGCATTTCATAGTAATAGGACTCCTCCACATCCAGCGTGACTCGGATGCTCCCGTCCGAAAGGCTGATGGTATCTGTCTTACAACGTTTTATGTATTCGCTTTCCAGATTGACAGGGTTATCCAGCACATCCCGGATCGTGCTGTAATCCTTCATAAGCAGCTTCACCTTTTCAATCAGGTCGATTTTCATACTGTTGTCGTTAGGAAGCATTTCCACCCATTTAGGCATATAAAACTCCATGGACGATATGGGAAATTCGTACAGTACATTTTCCAGAAGCATATGGATATCATCCTTCTTCAGCTGTTCACAGTTGACCGTGACTGCCGATACCCCATACTTTTCGCCAATCTCCGCCGCCGTCCGCTTTGCGTCCTCGGAATAGGGCTTCTGACTGTTTACCAGCACCAGGAAGGGTTTCCGCAGCTTCTTCAGGGCCAGAATGGTCTTTTCCTCCGCCTCCAGATAATTACTTCTGGGAATTTCTCCAAAGCTTCCGTCTGTAGTCACCACCAGACCTATGGTGGAATGGTCGTTCATGACCTTATCCGTTCCCAGCTCCGCCGCCTGTGTAAAGGGGATCTCATAGTCAAACCATGGTGTTTTCACCATCCGTTCCACATCTTCTTCCATGTGGCCCGCTGCTCCCTCCACCATATAGCCCACGCAGTCGATGAGGCGCACGGACACGGCAATATCGCCGCTTAAGGTCACATTGGCCGCCTCATTGGGAATAAACTTGGGTTCCGTGGTGGTAATCGTCTTGCCTCCGGCGCTCTGGGGCAGTTCATCCTGAGCCCGGACCCTCGCATGTTCGTCTTCCATGTAGGGCAGAACCATCTCCTCCATAAAGCGTTTGATAAAAGTAGATTTTCCCGTCCTTACCGGTCCCAGCACTCCTATGTATATTTCCCCTCCGGTCCGTTGCTGTATGTCATGATAGAGATCGTATGTATTCGATGCATATTCCATATAAAAGCCTCCTCACGTATCCTGCTATATGTATATGCGGCTTTCGAAAAAGACATACGGGAAAAATAGAAAAAATCCCGGAAGCGCATCACTGCGCCCCGGGATCTGAAATTACTTTGTTTATCCCTTGTCGGCTTATTCCTCTTCGCCGTTCTTCTTATCCATATTGTCCTCCAGCTTTTTCAGCGCGCGGGAAGCAAAATCCCTTCCGCCTACGCCGAAGGCAATTGCAAAGGCTATGGCCACGGCCGCCAGGATCAGTCTGAACGCTGTATCCACCAGCGTCTCGGCAATGCCCAGCTGCATCAGGATCATAAACACGCCCACGGTAAGGATCGCGCATTTTGCAATCAATCCATATGCAGCATGGCCGCTCTTGTTCAGAGCCTTGGAAGCCATGGAGGAAGCCACAAAGCAGATGGCAAAAATCAGAACTGCGCTCAAAACTGCAGGCATATAACCAATCACGGCAGCGCCGATGTCAGTCAGCACCTCCAGCTTCAGAACATTCACTCCCTCAACAACAAAGAAGATTACTACTACCGCATTGACCACCGCACCCGTAAAGGAAGAAAGGCAGAATTTGCTCTTTACATTCTTCTCGTTCTCCAGCAGCTTGGACAGTTTTTCGTCCAGTCCTGCGGAAGCAATCAGGCGTGTCACGATCTGGCCTACAAATTTGCCGATCATGCAGCCGATGATAATGATCACCAGGCCTACGAAAATGTTGGGAATAAACCCGAAGATCAGATTCAGCATATGTACGGCAGGAGTGGAAATCACGCTGATATTCAGCACATCCAGCGCCATTACGATCATGGGGATCAAAATCAGCACATACACCACATACGCCAGAGTGCCGGAAAGCTTCGCGCTGTTGGCCACCTGGATTCCGGCCTTCTCCTGCAGCTTGTCAACATTCAGCTTGTCAAACACAGGCACCAGGAGCTGACGCACCAGCTTTGCCACAAAAAATCCTACCACCAGCACAATTACCGCCGCCGCAATATTGGGAACATATCCCCAGATTGTATTCAGCAGTCCGGTGATGGGGGAGATCACCTCTCTCATGCCCAGAGTCGAGAAAATACCGGGCACAAAGAGCAGAAATACCAGCAGATGAACCAGCTTTCCGATAAATTCCCGGGTGCTTCCCGCCTTACCCTCTCCGTTAGCCGTATCCATTTTGTCAAGGAACTCTCCCACCTTGCCCTTCCCCAGCAGCTTTGTAACCAGGGACTTCACAATGGCGGCTACCACAAATGCAACCACCAGGATCAGCACTGCGGCAATCACGGACCAGACTCCGCTGCCTATAGCAGCAACAAAAGAAGTTAAAAAACCCATACGCTCTTCCTCCTAAGAAATTAGTTCCTGGAAACGCCTTCCAGGATTCTTACATTTTACCACAAAAGCAGATGCACCGCAATCAATAGCGTACAAATTTTCAGAAACAGATAACAAAGCCCCTCTTGCGAACTGTCGAAAACTATTATATGATACTGATGTTATGATCTACAAATTCATGCCGGACAAAAATAATCCGGTTTCACTATCACAGAAAGAGGTACTGCCAAATGACAACCAGCGAACAAGCTCTTATGATGCATGAAAAATGGAACGGCAAACTGGAGACACTCTCCAAAGCCCCGGTAAAGTCCAGAGAGGATCTGGCCATCGCCTACACCCCCGGCGTAGCGGAGCCCTGTAAGGTCATCGCCCAGGATCCGGACGCCGTATACCGGTACACTATGAAAGCCAATACCGTAGCAGTGGTCTCCGACGGCAGCGCCGTCCTGGGACTGGGCAATATCGGTCCCAGGGCCGCCATGCCCGTAATGGAAGGAAAAGCCGTGCTGTTTCGGGAATTCGGCGGAATCAACGCCGTTCCCATCTGTCTGGATACCCAGGATACTCAGGAGATCATCAAGGCAGTAACCTGGCTTGCTCCCGGCTTCGGCGGCATTAATCTGGAGGATATCAGCGCCCCCCGGTGCTTTGAGATCGAGGAGCGCCTGCAGGAGCTTCTGGATATTCCCGTGTTTCATGACGACCAGCACGGCACGGCCATTGTAGTCCTTGCCGGCATTATCAACAGTCTGAAAGTAGTAGGCAAAAAGAAAGAGGATTGCCGTGTGGTTATCAACGGAGCCGGAAGCGCGGGCATAGCCATCGCCAGGCTGCTTTTAACATACGGCTTCCCTCATATCATCATGTGCGACAAGGCAGGAATCATCTCCCGTAAATCGGAAGGGCTGAACTGGATGCAGCAGAAAATGTCTGAAGTCACCAACCTGAGTAACGAAACCGGCACCCTGGCCGACGCTTTGAAGGGCGCCGATATCTTTGTAGGGGTATCCGCTCCCGGCATCGTAACCTCCGAAATGGTGTCTGCCATGAATCACGATTCCATTCTCTTCGCCATGGCAAACCCTGTTCCGGAAATTATGCCGGAGCTGGCAAAGGCCGCAGGAGCCAGAGTGGTGGGCACCGGACGCAGCGATTTCCCCAATCAGGTAAATAACGTAGTGGCCTTCCCCGGTATTTTCAAAGGCGCACTGGAGGGCCGCGCCTCACGGATCACCGAAGAAATGAAGCTGGCAGCCGCAGAGGCCATCGCAGGCCTGGTGCCTGACAGCCAGCTGAACGAAAACAATATCATGCCCGAGGCCTTTGATCCCCAAGTGGCCCAAACGGTGGCTGAGGCAGTCAAACGCCATATCCGATAACGGCACACAGGCCTTTGCCGTGACGGCTTTCAATGTGGATGGGAAAAACAGGAGGTAAGATCATGCAGCAGGATTCTTTCACGCTATATAAACTGATTGTGCTCTATATGCTGGATCAGGTTTCCTTTCCCATAACCACCGCCCAGATCAGCGACTTCATTCTGGGAAAGGAATATACGACTTTTCTCACCCTTCAGCAGGTCATAAACCAGCTGACAGACGCTAAAATGGTGTCCGCCCGCACCGTTCGGAACCGCACCTATCTGGAGATCACAGACGAGGGGCGGGAGACTCTGGATTATTTTCAAAACAGAATGCATTACGGAATCCGGCAGGACATTAAAGCCTACCTGCGGGAAAATGAATATACCCTCCGTTATGAGGTTTCCGTAGAGGGCGATTATTCCCTGACTCCTTCCGGCGAATACGAGGTCCGCCTGTCTGCCACGGAAAAAGGCGCCCTTCTGGCAGGCATCACTCTCTCGGTTCCCACGGAGGAGATGGCCTCCTCCATCTGCGAGAGCTGGCAGAAAAAAAATGAGGATATCTATCAATATCTGATGCAGCAGCTTCTGTGAGCACCGTAAGTCACTGCGCTGAATGAAATACGCCGGATCTTCCACAAAAAGATCCGGCGTATTGATATTCATGACCGCTTCCCCGCCCCCTCCTTCAGACGCTTCATATGCTCCCTGATCTTAACCTCATATCCATTGCCGGAAGGGCTGTAAAATTCCTTCCCGGTCAGCTCATAGGGCAGATACTGCTGTTCCACATAATGATCGGGATAATCGTGGGCATATTTATACCCGGCGCCATGTCCCAGCTTTGCGGCGCCTTTGTAATGGGCATCCTGCAGGTGGGCGGGTATTGGAAGATTTCCCGTGCGCTCCACCGTCTTCATGGCACTGAAAACAGCCTGGCTGCTGGCATTGCTTTTTGGCGCACAGGCCACATAGGCGGCCGCCTGGGCCAGAATGATCTGAGCCTCGGGCATACCAATGCGTTCCGCCGCCAAGGAAGCATTGACCGCCACGGACAGCGCCTGAGGATCCGCATTTCCCACGTCCTCCGCCGCACATATCATAATTCTTCTGGCAATAAATGTTACCTGCTCCCCTGCGTAAAGCATCCGTGCCAGGTAATATACTGCCGCATCCGGATCTGACCCCCTCATGCTTTTGATAAACGCCGATATGGTATCGTAATGATTGTCCCCTGTCTTATCATATCTGACAGCCCGCTTCTGGATACATTCCTGAGCCGTCTCCAACGTTATATGAATTTTTCCGTCGGCACTTCGATCCGTGGTCATAACCCCCAGCTCCAGGGCATTCAACGCGTGTCTGGCATCCCCGCCGGAAATGTCCGCCAGAAAATCGAGAGCATCCTGGTGGATCACGGCGTCATAGGCTCCCATCCCCCTGTCGGGGTCGCTGACCGCCTTCTTCAGCAGCTCCTTCACCGCCTCAATGGGAATAGGCTTCAATTCAAATATAATAGAACGGGAAAGCAAGGCTCCGTTTACTTCAAAATAGGGATTTTCCGTAGTGGCCCCGATTAGAATCAGCGTCCCATCCTCCACAAAGGGATGCAGATAATCCTGCTGACCCTTATTAAAGCGGTGAATCTCATCGATGAACAATATAGTCCGCCTGCCATACATCCCCTGAAGCTCCTTGGCCTTGGCTACCACTTCCTCCATGTCCTTTTTCCCGGCCACTGTAGCGTTGATCTGGGTAAATTCGGCGCTGGTGGTATTGGCGATCACCTTTGCCAGAGTGGTCTTGCCGGTTCCCGGCGGTCCGTAGAAAATCACGGAGCTGATCTTATCTGCCTTGATGGCCCGATATAAAAGCTTATCCCTGCCGATGATATGCTCCTGTCCTGCCACCTCCTCCAGGGTCCTTGGGCGCATTCTGGCCGCCAGCGGTGATTCCTTTTCCATGTTGGCCGTGCGCATATACTCAAACAGATCCATGATCAGTTCTCCTTTTTCAGCGACACCTGGTTTTCGTGAACCGTAACAGATTTCATGCTGCGCAGAAAGCTGGATATACGATTATATCCGAACTGGCGAAAGTCCAGCTGCTTATATTTTTTATGCAGCTCGTCATTCAGGGTGGAAAGATTGTCCACTATGCCGCCGCTCTTCTCAATCATACTGCAGATTTCCCTCTCCAGTTCTTCTTTGGAAACAGTGGACCGCCGCTCCACGTAATGCTGATTGTTGCTTTTTTTCACACTCAGATCAGAAAATTCCTCATCCACCATAGTGCTCAGCTTGGAATACCCGTAATTTCGCACATCAAAATCTGAAAACTTATCATTCAGCCGGTTGCCGATCCGGGCCAAATCCACCTGCTTCCCCCCGTTCTCGTTAATCACCGCCAGAATGGCCTGACGCACCTCGGATATAGGGGTCACATTTTGTTCATCGTTTTCCTCCGGACCGGACAGCTCATTTTCTTCCAAAGCCTTATTCTGCTCTGCCACCAGATTTAAGTGGATAAACTTATTGCAGGCCCGGGTCAGGGCCACAGGGGTCTTTGACTCTCCCATGCCCAGCACAAACATGTTTTCCTCTCTGAGCCGCATGGCAAGCCTGGTAAAATCACTATCGCTGGTTACCAGGCAGAAGCCCTGTACCTTGTTTTTAAAAAGGATATCCATAGCGTCGATCACCATAGCCATATCCGTGGCGTTTTTTCCCGAGGTATAGGAAAACTGCTGTACCGGCATTATGGAGTACTCCAAAAGCATTCCCTCACTCCAGCCGTTGCCCCGGGACCAGTTGCCGTAAATACGCCGGTAGGTGGACAAACCGTATTTTTCCAGTTCTTCAAATATAGTAGCCGCGTATTTTGAGCTGATATTGTCCGCATCGATCAATACCGCGTACTGCATTCTCTCGCCGGACAGTTTTTCAATATTTTCTTCCATAAAATACCTTCGCCTCTTCTTCCATTATTTACTATATTTATGTTCCATGACTTGTTTCCTCCTGATACTCCGGGAAAGACATAGTTACCTTAAACAAATCTCCGTCCAGCAGAATCTGGAAGGCACCTCCCTGAACCTGCACCAGACTTTTTGCAATGGAAAGCCCCAGACCGCTGCCCTCGGTGCTCCTGGCCAGATCCCCTCTGATAAACCGCTCCGTCAACTCCTCTGGCCGGATGTTCATCTGCTGTCTTGATATGTTTTTGACCGACACGTCAATGGTGCCTTCGGCAATATCCATGTCGATATAGACCCGGGTTCCCTCCAGGGCATATTTGCAGATATTGTTAAACAAATTCTCCATCACACGCCACATCCGCCTGCTGTCTGCCAAAATATAGGCGGGCGTATCACTCTGGGTAAACACAATCTGCAGCTCCCGCTCCTCCATTTTCTCGGAAAACTCGCCTATTCCCTGGTTGATCAGCTCGGTCAGATTCAGCTTTTCCGCCTCCAGCTCAATATTTCCGGATGAAATTTTGGAGGCCTCCACCAAGTCATCCGTCAGCTGTTTCAGCCGCTGGGACTTGCCGTCCAAAATATGAATGTAGCTTTTAGCCGGCTCATCCTCTATCTTCAGCCGCTTCAGCAAATCCACATAATTGATGATAGAGGTAAGGGGTGTCTTGATATCATGGGAAACATTCGTGATCAGATCTGTCTTCATCTGCTCATCCTGCATGCTGGTCTGGACGGCCTTTCGGATTCCCTCCCCGATGTTGTTCACCGCATCTGCCAGTTCTCTGCTGGAACCATGAAGGTTCTCCAGATCCAGCACAAAGTCTACTTCTCCGTCCCGGATCCTGTTTATTCCCTCCACGATCTCTGCCTGCTCCGCATTTTTCTTGAACAGAAGCATCCCTATAATTCCGTCAAAAAGTACGGCTGCCGTCAGAATCAGCAATGCCGCAATTCTGGTTTCCCTGTAGGTATAAATCCCCCACACCCCCGCCAGATTGATCAGCAAAAACAGGTTGTAGGGCAAAAGTGTACTGATCAGAGAATTTCTGTGCCGCAGTACAAGCCTCACCGCTTTGCCAAAGCCCCGGAAAAACCAATACGTAAAGCTT
>ERZ779621.179-NODE-179-length-39575-cov-7.887373_pt1 | contig 39575 bp, 50 predicted proteins | sample MGYA00514215_ERZ779621 | MGnify/ENA primary metagenome ERZ779621 (study PRJEB29562, sample SAMEA4376715) | mouse gut metagenome | isolation source: Cecum | study: EMG produced TPA metagenomics assembly of the A DSS colitis mouse model was used to assess the...
CTACTCCATCTGGTGTGCAGTCCAAAACAGGTGATTACAAAGAACCTGATTATATAGAGACAGATAATGAATCTCACGGCGGAAAAATCCCTTGTGAGTTATTTTGCGTTATTGGAAAAGATTTAGATTGTATTGATATAGATGATTTGTTTTGATGATATAATCATTTATGCAATAAGCTTCACAAAAGTTTTGTGTAGCTTTATTGTCTAGAATGTTCTCATAGGACTTTGCCATAGGAATACGAAAATTTTTGTACCCCTCTGAAAATATAGCAGGTGCGTCAGATTAGACGCTGCATATAATAGCGGTTAGCGTCCAAATGGACGCGGAGCATAAATATTCCACTGGTATTTAATAGGTGCTGTAATTCTCAATACTCAAAAATAAGTACCGAAAAGTACGGCTTCGACAGAATTGACGGAGCGGATTATCAGTGGGTAGTATTTCACGACATACCTATAAATGAGTAGCTTTCGCCGATTAGTCCGATTGGAAGAATAAGTATCAGAAGGTCAAAATGGCCTCTTGATCTTATTCCCATAATGGGCGTTTGCCAAGTTCAGCTTACGATTTCAGTTCAAACAGATTCCGTAAAAGTGGAAAGTGTTGTCCGCTGTGGACAACAGTACATCATGTACATCTGTTGCAACGTTCTGTAACGATTGTGACACAATGACACAACGGCTGTTGCCAGCGTAGATATTATAGGTGGGTGGTATTTCAACATATACTGTAGTTCTGTGAGACGGTGGTTCCTCGCGAGTAACTGGTGTGTACCTATGGGTACGGTTGTTATACAAGTGTACTTGAAGTACAGTTGTTATTATGGTTAGACGGTTTTGTCCATTTAAGTAAACTGGCTAAGTTAAACTTAGACGCACATAAGTGTGCGAAAATATGTCCAATTTTATGAATGTTTAAAACCAAAAATCGCCTGTCCCGATTTTAGACATTCGAAAGTGCAGAGTATACACTTTAGAAAATTGAAAAAGCAAACGGTTTAAAACGTTTGGTGTATAAGGATTTATAAAGTGAACCGTTTGTATCGTTTGAGTTTTCAACGATAAGCCTAAATGGGTGTTACCTATAGCGATGGGTTTAAACTCAACGCCTATAAGGGGATGAGTTTCTCAGAAGTGTGTAAACACTTTAAAAGGTTTGGATTATATCATTCCCCCACAAGTGGAGGAAGTCAGCGTCTCCCGTTTTGGTGCCGCTATATAACGTTTTCGCAGAATTGAGTTTTCGTCATTGAGAACGAAAACATACAACCGAATATAGCATTTTGCAGAGACAGTATGAATCAATCGTATTGTCTCTTTTATTATGAATAGTGATTCGGAGCATACAAATCGGGATGCTCAATTATTAGCTGACCACAAAATTGTGGTAAGTTATCTAAAGACATATCGAAAGGAAGTATCAAATTAAGCAATGCAGGAAATAAACATATTAGATTTAAAGCGTACAGGCATAAAGCCATTAAATAAACTTGAAACATTCATGCTGATAGAAGGAACAAAGCATTATTACATTTCTTCCGAGGGAAGATTAACCAATGATATAAAGGGCAAATTCTATGTACATAATGAAACATTGTCAAAAGGTACAAACAGAGTTCACTGGAAGGTATTCTATGAAGATGAAAACGGCGTGGAATATAAGAAGGATGTAAATGCAGATTATTTAGTTGCACAGGCATTTTTAGAGCCAGTAAAAGGTAAAAGCAAGATATACCATATTGACGGTGATAATTCCAATAGCAAATACAATAACCTTATTTATGTATCTGACAGGGAATTTTATAATCTAAGGAATGGGAAGATCAGTGTAGAAGATTTAGGCAGAGAACAGAAATATATACCATTCCTGAATAATAACCGCATGAAAGCGAGAAGGTTATGGAATGATATGTATTCACGCTGTTACAATGAAAAATTACATAAAAGATTTCCAGAATATATAGGCTGTACCATTTGTGATTACTGGTTAGAGGATAAAGAACGGTTTTATAAATGGGTAGAAGAGAATTACTATATGATCGGCAATGAGCAGATGGATTTAGATAAGGATATTTTGTGCAAAGGCAATAAGGTATACAGTCCTGAAACGTGTGTATTTGTTCCGCATACAATCAATACATTATTGCTGAATTGTAAAAGAAAACGTGGCAAATATCCAGTCGGAGTAAGTTTTGACAAAGGTAAATATCGTGCGGCATTAAATGTTGACGGTAAAACTGTAAAATTAGGTGTTTATAATACGCCGAAAGAAGCATTTATGGAGTACAAAAGACATAAAGAAGCCCTTATTATCGTTGTAGCAGACAGATATAAGGGAAAGATTCCAGACAGTGTATATGAAGCAATGATTAACTGGAAGATTGAAATTGATGATTAAAATTTAGGAGGACATTTAACAATGACAGATGCAGAATTAATGAAAAAAGAGTACAGCTTGAAGCAGAGATGGAAGTTGAAAAGAACTTATTGAGATATTAAGATTGGAGGACATTTTACAATGAACAAAACAAATACAGCAGAATCGAAATTAAATATGATTAAATCAGTATGTGAGGAGCGTGACCGCAAAGAACGTGACAGGTTAAGGGCAAACAGGATTGAAATGGATAAACGGGATGAAGCCGAGAGGGAAAGAGTGCAGCATAGCAATAGTATTTTAAATTCCTATATTGAAAAGGCACAAGCTAGAGAAAATCAGCAATCTCAGGAGCGTAGCCGGATGGTACAGAATATGCGGGATGAAAGTATGCGGAAACGGTCAGAAGATGCAAATAGGACACAGGAAATGACTGCTGCTATAAATAGAGGGATTCAGAAGGTAAGGGAAGATGAAAACAGGAATATGGCAGATGCTTTCATGGAGCGGAATAGGAGATTGCTTGATAAAGGGAGAGAAGGGATTAAGAGACAACAGAATAAGACGTATTTTAGTTGATGGGGTAGTAGAGTAGGGTGATTTATTACAAGGCATATCGGATAGGGTGGACTTATCTGGTATGCCGAAAATTGGAATCATTAATGACGGTATTGGATATAATATGTAAAAATGGTTGATTTTTGGCTGGGCATATGGTAAACTTTCAGCTATAAAGTTTTATGTAGTTGAAAGATATTATACGCCCGGTTATTGTATTTCGGTGGCTGAGGTGGTATAATATGGATAAGAAACATAGAAGTTGTTTATCAGAAATAGAGAAGGAGGAAGATATTATGATGGCGAATGCAGCAGTAAGGGTGAACTGTTCTTCTTTTAATGATTTTTTGAAAATGAACAAAGCAAAGATTAATTCTGTTGTGCCGAAGAATCCTTCTATTTCAAAAGATGATGAATGGCGTACAGAAGAATTTTGGACTGAGGATAATGAGGAGAAAAACAACAGATGAAGCAATGGGAAGTCTGGTATGCTAAATTCCCTTATGAGGAAGATCCATCTATCATAAAAGAGAGACCGGTTATTATTTTAGATGTAGATACATTGGAATGTTTATCGGTAAAGGTAACTTCGCATGATGTAAGGGATGAAGATGAATTTGATACTCCAATAAAATATTGGAAAGAAGCAGGTTTGAAAAGACCTTCAGTAGCAAGAATATCGAAAGTTATGAATCTTTCTAAAAATAGATTTGTTAATAGGAAAGGAATGCTTCATGATGAAGATAGAATCGTAATTGCAGAACGGTTTATGGAATATATGAATCAATTGTAGGATGCAAAGCATATCGGATGTAAAAGTCTGGTATGCTTTATTTTTTTACGATTTTTCAGAGGGTATACACTTATATAGCAGGTACTTGAAATTTTCAGATGTAAAGTATAGCCCCAGGTATAGGGAGTCCGTTCAGTGGACACCCATCCTTGCCCTGTAATCAATGGTGTATCTTTAAATTCTGGACGGAATGGTTATGGGTGATAAGTTGATAGGGGAGTGGTGTTGTGATTGAAATTCTAACGTGTACGTTAGATTATCAGCATTATTAAGAGGGCATATTTATATAGGGGTATACCCGTATATATGGGATTCTAAATTTTGAACGGAAACATACCCCCTCCTACCCCGGTAGATACAGTTCGGGAAGGTCAAAATTTTAAGTTGGTGTCGATGTGCAATAGATACGGGCTTTCCCACGTTAAAGTCCGAAAAATATTATGTAAACCTACCCTAGTGCACCCTTGCGCCCACCGCCCCTATACCATCATACATACCGCATACAACCACAAATAAGCACGTTACACGCCGATTCTAGCCACTTTCCAGGCGTTACCATAAATTATATCAATAAAACTATTTCAAGCTGAAAATGAGCCTAAAATCGCATGATAACCATACAAATATTAGCAAACAACCGCACAAAAAAGACTATGAGCCATTGAAGCGCATAGCCTTTATCATGTATCACGGTTTATTGTTTACCGTGCTGTTATCTTTCCCAAAAGTAACCGCTTCCATCCTCAAAATACAGTTGCAAGCCGTATTCAGTAGCCGAAAAGTCAATAACTGTATTCATATCCACAATATCATCATTCAGCGGTATATAACCATCTGGTATGACTTCTTTTGTTTCTGTCACTGTCTGTACTTCTATTATTGTTTCCGCTTGTGTTGTGCCTAACAGATAAGCACATGCAATCATAATTCCCATAGCTGCGATAATTCCGATAGTTTTAATTGTTCTTTTCATAGTTTTTGATTTCCTTTTCGTGAATGATATTTTTATGATTGTTTCAAGTTAGGGCATAAGCTTAAACCGCCATCAATGACAGGCACACGTCTAAAAGCGTTTCGGTGTATACAATCTTTTTTGTCGCAATGTGTACAATCGCATTTCTGAAATTCCTCGTAGCTCATTTTGTAATTGGTGTTGTTCTCAAACTGTTCTTTCGTCATATCCTTTATACCTTCCTTTTCTTAATATTTTTATATGTCAGGGTGTAGCCATTTCCGTTGGTTACACCCATTTTTTTACTTGTGGTTACGCTTATGCTAATGATTCACCCATAATATATTTAACCGCTTTTTCAGCCTTACTTGAAGCCGATACAACGAACTTTACATCATTCCGTAACACTGATAACCAGTTCTGAATGTATGCCGCTGAGTTCTTAAAACTGTTTGCCGTTTCAATTCCGATGATATTTAGAATGGTTGCACTTCCGATCTCTGCCGTCAATTCCTCTTTGCTGTATTCCTGACTACCGAAAGCAACAATCTTACCCTTACGATCTTCTGCGCGGTTGCAACGATCTTCTTTCATCGTACTATGTACTGACTCATGAAATGCCGTTGAATAATATTCGCTAGAATTGACGAACTGTTCAAACAATGGTAAATGAATCATGTCAAGAGTAGGTGAGTAGTAAGCGCGGTTCCCTACTTTATGTTCAACCGTTATATTTTCCCGTGTCCAGTAGTCATTTAAAACCTGATCAGCCTTTTCTATCGGCTCTATATCGTGTAATTCTTCTTCCTGTAAAGGTTCTACGCCGTCAACCTGTGAGATATGAAACACGTTGTAGTATCTAAGTAAAGGTATCTGTTTTACAACTTTTGTGCCGTCTTCCTGTTCTTCTTCTACGGGCTGTATCTTCCAGAATGTAACGATCTCTGACTTTTCACCCTTGCGGACATGACCGCCTAAGTCTTGCCATTGCTTGAAGGTGGCGTATTCTCCGTCATGTTGTAAAAGCATCTGATTTAATAATGAATAGCTTTTCTTGCTTATGCGGTTGTATGCGCCTGACCTAACGCCTGTCCAAGGCTTCTGCCACGGTATAACGCCTTTTTCTAATTGCTCTATTATTCTGTCTGTTACTAATTCGTAAACCGATTTTGCCATACTGCATAACCTCCTAAAATAAAAAAGTGCAAAGCCCTTGATAACTGAATGGACTTTACACCTTCTTATTTTGTAGTGGTTACTGTTTAGGTTTAATCATCTTCTAACATTGACTGGAATATATCCTTTAATGCTTGAAGGTTTTTATTGTCTGGTGATTCTTCCAAAGCCTTTTCAAGCCATCCTAAAGCAAGTCGAATAAAACCTTGAAATTGTTTATTTGTCATTCCCATATCTTTTACCATCCTTCCACCGCCTTTTAATTGATGTGATTATTAATTGGTACATTAATTATAGCGGTTTTATAAAGAAGTGTAAAGTCTATTCAATTATCAAGGTGCTTTGTGTTGTGGGTTGTTTGATTTGATAAGATTATTATATACTGGGTACAGTATAAATTCAATTGACATTATTACCAAATTTGTAGAAAGGAATTTATGGAATATGTATACTGGGTACAATATAGAGAGTATAAAAAAAATACTGCCATACAATTTTGTATAACAGTAAATTCATTCTTTAATATCAGGAATTTCATTTTCTAATAATCTATTAATCATTCCGTTTACAGTTTCATTTTGTGATGTGGCATATTTTTGAATAATATCTTTAGAGCCTTTTTTTACTCTTACTTTAATTTCATCATATGACTTTTCATTATATTTTTTGACAGCTTTTTTTTGTGCTTCGCTATATGCCATAGATTCATCTCCTATACTATATTGGTAGTAATTTATTATACCAAAAATGAATTAAAAATACAATACTGTACCCAGTATAAAAATGTACAAAATATACTGGGTACATTTGTGAAAAATGTCAATAGACAATATACTGGGTACAGTATATAATATCCTTACAAGGTCAAACAAAACAACCCAAACCCAACCTAAGGCAACCGAGTAGCCCGAAAAGCACTCATAAACTTAAAGCAATATACCTGTGAACCAATAGCGACAGTGAAGGTAATAGTCAGGAAGATTCTTTAAGGGTTGCTGCCAACTAAATAATGAAAAGGAGATTGAAATGTGCGCAAATATGAAAGAATTCCAGACAGTATCAGAAAGGATTTTCGAGTTGGAGCAGAAGAAAGCAAAAAAGAAAAAAGAGATGGATGCTTTAGACAAAGAGATCAAGCAGCTTAAAAGTGAAACATCTTCTTATATGAAGAAACGGCAAAAGAACATACTTACAGTTGCTGGATTAGAAGTTCTCTTTTCAGCATTCACACAGCCAAGATTTGATAAGGATGCATTCATTGCAGGTGAAGAGGATGGGGAAGCAACCTATCAGAAATATCTGAAAAATATTCCGATGGAAAAAGTCACAGTCAGACTTGCCAAAACACAGTTATAAGTCGTCACGGCGACTATAAACAGGGACTTTAAGCCGTGAGCGTTCCCACTGGCAGCAGTGGGAGGTAGTCAAAAATAAGGAGGTGAACACCCATGCAGACACAGACAATAGAGTTTGCAGTCAAGCGCAACAACGGTAACATTACCAGAATCGGCAGGACTGGCATAAATCAGCCTAAGACCAATTTTAAAGGCGGTTCTGTAAGGTTCTACAGGGATAAACCGAAAGCGACGGGCAAGTAATTATCTCACTACAGCGGGGCGGGTGGTTCTAACAATACAGAGTCCGATTCTCTGTACGTCCCTTTTCAATAGGCCATTGAATCATGCAACAGGTATTTATATAAGCAACCATATCAAAGGAAGGAGTTGAAATTGTAATGGCGTGCAAAGACTTATCGTTGTTACAGCCGTATTGTGAAAACGACATGCAGTTGCTAAAGAAGATTTCGCGGTCAATCTTTATGAGGTTCAACGAACCACTGACAAGGGCTGACCATGATGATTTCTTTTCAATCGCAAATATGACGTTATGGCAGGCATACAACGCATATGATCCGGATAATGGGGTTAGCTTCGATGGATTTCTTTATACTTGCTTACAGAAAAAGTTCAAAACAGAGCTGACCAGCAGACACCGGTATAAAAGAATTCTGAATCAGTTTGCGATATCACTGGATATAGTCAATGATAATGAGGAAGAATGCAGCCTGTTGAACCTGATACCGTCGGATTTCGATACGTTTGAGGAAGTGAACAAGCGGCAGGAATACGGACGGTATCATGATAAGGTGCAGCAGTACCTTGCAAGGCTGTCTAACCGGCAGGTAAACATATTGAATTTGCTTGTGGACGGTTATAAACCTTGCGAAGTACAACAGATATTGGAAATGTCTTCAACGGAATATGCGGACGACTTAACGGCCATGAGAAGTTACGAAAACGTAAAAATATTATTCTGACATGGGAGGGAATCACTATGAGGATCAGGAAGCAGACATTTAGTTTAGGGCAGTATTTGAAGTTGATGAAAGCGGAAGTTATCAGGACAGACCAGGACTGCCAGCGGTTATCAGGGCAGTGGAATTCTAACATGATTAATGAACTGATCGCAACGGTTCTGACCGATAATTACATACCGCCGATTATTTTGGGTGAGGAAACGGACAACGGAATTACAAGGCAGTATATCATAGACGGGTTACAGCGCAGCACAAACCTTTCATTATTTCGTTATGGAAATTTCAAGACCACGAAGAACCTTGAAGAATATATGGTTTCGTACCAGCGGAAAATTTTAGACGGAAACGGAAACCCGAAGCGTGATAGTCAGGGTGAGATCATATGGGAATCTGTACAATATGATATCCGCAATAAAACATATGGACAGTTGCCGGAAGAATTGAAGGAAAGGTTTGACGGATATCAGATTGAAACCGTGATCCATCAGGAATGTGGTGCAACGGAACTTTCCAAGCTGGTACGGAAATATAACAACCATGTGGCTATGAACATGGCACAAAAAGCCTTTACCTATTTAGATTCTTACGCACGGGCAATAAGGGAGATTGCTGGAAACCGTTTCTTTCTGGATGTATATTCTTCTAGCCAGAAGGGACGGATCAACGGAACTTTCGAGAGAATCAGCGGTGATATAGTGCTCCTGTGCAGTTACCCTAACAAATACCGGAAGGATACGAAGATCAGTTTTAAGTGGCTGAATGAGAATGCGACCCTTTATGATTTCCAGAGTGTCAACTGCCTGCTTACAAGACTGGCTGCAAGTATAGAGCATACGAAGGAGATCAGGGCATTATTCAATGGGAAAAATACACATGTTTTTGTGACGGCGTTTAAGTCGTTTACAGAAACCGGAAGGAAGGATAATGAGTTTTGCGATTTCCTGAAATGGTTTATAAATGGCGGGAAAGAAACAGCGGTTGACGGGAAAACATGGGAAATCTTGGACAGCAGCCATTCAACAAGGGATTCAGGCGTGGTGCATGGAAAAATTGATTATCTGGTGGGTCTGATGGGGCTGTATTTCAAGAAGTCCAGTAAGGCGGCATAGTGGAAATTTTCGGGGAGGGGAGTTCCCTTCCCCATATATGGCGAAAGTGAGGGAAAAGGGATGCATACAGTATCAGATATCATTTCAGACATAAACCGTGGCTGTATTGCCAATAACATGGTTGAAGACAGGTTTTCGTACCGGATCGTCTTTTTCGTAAATGACGAAAACAACAGTTATAAAAGGCATGTTGACACGGCGTATAATGGATTGCGCGGCTCATTGGAAAATATCATCAGAAGCAACCTTTCATTAACGAACAGTGTTGTAATAGCCGAAACAACAGTTTTAATACATGGAAAATCCGTATGTTTGCAAAGCAGGTCATATGCATTTAGCCTGGACGGGTATTTTAAGCAGATAAGCGGGGAATGTAGGATCAGTGGCAGGAATGGAAACGCCAGATATGGAAGGCTTGCGGTGCGGTAGAAATTTAAGGGCAGGAAGGGGATAGAGACTATGTATTTTAATTTCAGAATTATTGATACAGAGTGTGGCAACCAAATCATAGACAGGCGGCTTAAAACGCCGTATAGCGCACTTACTCCGCTTCAGATGGTGGAATATTTGGAAATGGATAACAGGCTTGCATATATGGACAGGATGGAACGAAAAGCAAGGGCAGAGGCAGAGCGTAGACGGAAAATTGCAAGGAATCCAATATATAAAATGGCTTGCTTATGTGGATTAGTTTAATCGGAAAGGTAGAAATAAAAATGCTTACATCAAAATATTTCAATATGGGAAAAGTAGTTGTTACACATGGAATCAATGAGGTTATGACGGAAAATAGTCGATTTGTGGCAGAGGTCAATTTATCATTACAGCGGTATGCAGTCAAAGATTGGGGAAATTTGGATGATGAAGACAAACAGGTGAATGAGGAAGCGCTAAAATATCCTGATGATTTGTACTTATTGGCAGCATATGAGACTTGCAAAGGGAAAATCTGGATAATTACTAATCGCATATCGGAGAATGCCGGAGACAATGCTACAACGGTATGTTTCCCAAGTGAGAGATAATAGCGGATTGTGTGGACTGTCTGAAATATAGGCAGTCTACATTATTAGGAAGGTGGATATTATGGCAATAGTAATTACGAATGGAAATCATTATATTACATATACAGACAATGGGGCAACAAAGAAAACCACGGATATAAATAATGCTTTTCAATTCTCAACCGTAGCGGAAGCAATAAAGGGAATGAAGAAAGCGGAGGAAAAGACTAAAAGCTATTTTGTGTTTGATACGCTTACACAGCGGATTTTGTGGAAGTGGATGACAGAGGAAGAAATAAAGGAAATGCGGAAAAATAAAGTATCTCTGTCAATGGTAAGGCGTGATAGCAAAGGAAAAATAAAAAGAAAATCTTATTCAGAGGACACAAGAAAACTGATATATCTTCATGCTGGTGGACGTTGCGAGCTATGCGGAAGGAAAATTTTGCTTGAGGATATGACAATAGACCATATTACACCGTTAGCAATGGGCGGTGAGGATGATGTGGAAAATTTATCTTGTACCTGCTATCCATGTAATTTGTTTAAAGGAAACATTTTACCATCGGACTTTATGGAGAGAATAACGGATATATTTCTGTATCAGATGGAAAAGCAGCATAAAGATAGGGTTAAATGGAAAATCGTACATAAAATGTTGAATAAGATGATATGATTTAGTCGGCACTGGTGGAAATTTTCTGTCAGTGCTGATTGAAAAAATGGGAAAGGAGTGTTATAATATACACAGAAATCAATGTATATTATATAATGGAGAGGATGCTAATGGTAAATTATAATAAATTAATGGAAAAATTAAAAGAAAAGGGAATTACTACCTATACAATCAGACAAAAGGCTTTAATACCGCAAGGAACGCTTGCAAAACTTAAAATGTGTAGCGGTGCAACAATGGAAGAGATTGAGAAAAAGCTACAGGAATACAAAGACACTCATAACGGAAAAGATTTTATGTGTGATGTGTCAACAAAGACTATTGAGGATATATGTCAGTTGTTACAGTGCCAGCCGGAAGATTTGATTGAATGGAAAGTTGATCTAAAACCAGAGTTGGCATATGAAACCAGATTTAAGGAGTGATGCTCTATGCGGAAATTAAAGGTATATTTAGATACATCGGTTATCAGCCATTTATTACAAGAAGATGTACCTGAGAAGATGGCAGATACAAGGCAGTTGTGGGAAATGTTTAAGGCTGGAAAATATGATGTGTATTTGTCCACGGTGACATTAGAGGAAATTGCAGACTGTCCAGAACCGAAAAGAAGCGAGTTAAGGAAACTTTTACAGCAGATTGATTTTGTCACATTAGATATATCGGATGAGATGGAATCAGTTGCACATAAGATTATTGAAATGGGCATATTGACCAACAAAAGCTTTGATGATTGTCAGCACATTGCGGCGGCAGTTGTTACAGAGTGTAATTGCATCATATCATGGAATTTTAAGCATATTGTAAACATTAAAACAATTCATGGTGTAAGGGCAATTACTAATTTAACTGGATATAAGTCGATTGACATTCTTAGTCCTACTGTTTTATTAGAAAGTGAGGGATGATAATGGAAAAACCTATTTTAAGTCCTAATTTTACTATTGAGGATATTCACAAATTGAGAGAATACAATTATTATCGCACAAAAGATATGACACCAGCGGAAAGGCGTAACTATTATAATGAGCGTGGAAGAGCGTTTCTGAAAGAGATTGAAGATGGAAGATTGCAGAAGGTATAATGATTATGGAAGCATTAGTTATTAGTCCTAATTTTACTATTGAGGATATTCACAAGATCAGGGAACAGAATTATGAACGGACAAAAGATATGACAGTAGCGGAAAAGGTTGCGTATTACAATAATTCCGGCAAAGAAGCAGAAAAAGAGATTGAACGGAGAAGGGCATTAAAGCGTAAGGCTGTAGCGAGTATGTAAAAACTTAACATTTTTAGTCGGAAAATTAAAATGTTAAAAATGTGGGAAGCACCAACGGATTAATCATCTGAAGGTGCTTTTTTTGCGTTCTGCTGCTTAGCGTGGATCTCATCGACTGTAGATTGTAAATACATATTACGCCAATTCATTTTAATGGATTCTTGCTTTAATTCGCTGATCCGCTTATTCAGATACCGGTCAAGCCAATCCATGATCGGTGATGGAATGAGCATTTCGGGAATCTTGGAAATTATGGTGAAGAATAAGTCTTCAGCCTTACTATGGAAATTCTGGATAAATTCTTTTATTCGGTTACGGTCTTTGATTTCGATTTCTATTGTGATCATCTCCCTTCGTAAACAGTATACATCTATATGATACCTTCCAATTGAAAAATGCACAATATCCATGCCGAAAATCAAAGAAATTATTTTCTCAAAATAACGGAAATTTGTTTGAGTTTTTATATAGAGAATGGATTTAAAACGGACAAAAACTCAAAAAAAGATACAGAAATATATATCAGGAAAAACTCAAAAAAATTTCTTGGAGGAAATATGTATGGAAAATTTAATAGCAGAATTTAAAAGGAAAATGTTTCTGGAAGGAAAATCGGACAGGACGGTGGAAGTATACAGCAATTCCGTGAAGGAATATTTCAGATGGTTTTATGAGAGCTATGGGGATGTGGAATATAAAAGACTGTACCGTGAGAATATTCTGGAATACAAGAGCTATCTGAAGAACATTAAGAAGTCCTTGCATTCCGGGAATCATCTATGTCCGAAATCAATTAATTCTAAATTATCAGCACTGATCTGTTTTAATGGGTTAATGGAGCCTGACAATATTGTTGTATCAAAAAGGGATCTGATAAAGATACAGTCGGAAATGGTGAGTCCTACATCTATTACTAAAAAGGAAATAGAAGAATTCAGACAGATAGTGTTACAGGCTGAGGGATGTGCTGCAAGAAGGAACTTTGCTATAGTCACAATACTTGCCTATGCAGGATTAAGGATTTCGGAATGCCTGGATTTGCGGAAAACAGATATATGTCTGGAATCCAACCAGTTACGGGTAGCCAGTGGGAAGGGAGAGAAAGCAAGGATTGTTATAGTTAACAGTAAGATAGTGTCGGCGGTAAGGGAGTACCAGAAAACGGATCATGTTAAATCGGAATGGCTATTTCATAACAGTAGGGGAGAAAGGTTAAACCAGACTACAATAAACCGAGTGTTCAAACTGTGCTGTCCAAAAGGATATGAGATAACACCACATACATTAAGACATTTTTATGCGATTAATGCGGTATCAAGTGGAATTTTTACAATTCCAGAGATCGCTAACCAGATGGGACATTCAAGCATTAAAACCACAATGCGGTATATGAATCCTAATTTGGAGGAAATCCGAAAGAAGGTTGAACAGCTTTAGTATTCACGGAAATTTTGTGGGGATACGGAGAAATACATAGTAGGAATATTAAAATAAACATGATTGGAGGAAACAGAGTATTGAGGAAATTAATTGAAAGAGCATTCTGTAATGGGGTTGCGGTTGGAATTGCCTTATACCAAAGGATGATTATTTCCGCACATGAGAGAAAAAAGCCGCTAAAGATCGGAGAAGATTTGTACTATATCCAGAATGGGCGAGAACGGCTGCAGGAAGTTTTAGAGAAAATATGCAGATAGGGGGTGTGATATGGGTAAGGATATTTTCGAGGTTCTTACAGAGTATGCCATCAATGAAAGATTAAACGATATTCTTCAGCAGGACAGTGAATATCAGAGAGTACAGCGTGAGATGGATGAACTGATAGAGCAGTTCCACGAGTTAAGGCTTCCCGAGGAACAGAATTTACTTGTGGACAGGCTTGTATCGTCCCATACAGAAAGCGGGTGCTGTTATGGAAGGATTGCATATCGACAGGGAATGAGGGATTGTACTTCATTGTTGGTGGAGATGGGATTGATTAAGGATGGAAGGGAAATAAATGTTAAGGAGTGATAAAGAATGGCAAGAGCGGCGGTTGACGCTGAGTATCTAAGCGATGTATGGACACGGATTAACAGTGTGTTCTCTGAACAGAAAGTAGCAAAATATAAAGTTGCAAAAAAATGTGGATTCGATAGAAAGACATTAATTGCACGAAGAAATTTATCTATAACTTATTTTGCAAGACTTTGTGAAGAGTTAAATGTATCAGCAGATTTCTTTTTGTTTGGCTTGGAGAAAGATAAAGAGAAGACTAATGCGGCTACATATATACCAGATAAATGTTATAAGGATATGCCTACACAGAAAGAGATTATCAAAGAAGCCAAAAAACTGATGGTGAAACATAATATTTCGGTCAACAATATGCTTGGCATATCAGCCCAAAAAGAATTAATGACACTGGCTGATGATTTCGGTCTTTTGCATAGGGAAGATGTGCAGGACATTATTAAGTCTTGCAGGAACTATACAGAAGGACAGCAGAAGATTATGAGAGTGTATGAAGCAGTATATTTAAAATGAATGAAAAATGGAGGAAAAATTACTATGAGCACAGCAATGACAGTTGAAGAAACATTTTCATATTTAACCAGACAATATGGTACTTTGAGCATTAAGCAGTTAAGCGAACTGTCGCCATTAAAGGATGATATCGTATCTACAGGAATTATGGGACTTGATATTGCCCTTGGTGTCGGCGGGATTAAGAAGGGAAGCATTGTTGAAATTTATGCGCCTGAAAGTGCAGGAAAGACTACCCTTGCATTACAGATGTGTAAACAGCATCAGAAAGAAAAGCCTGTATTATACATAGATACAGAGCGGACACTGACAAAAGAAACCATTGAAATGATGGGGATTAAGGAAAAGAATTTTTACCTTATGCATGTGGATAATCTGGAGATGGCACTTGAAGTTTGTAAGACAGTAGCGTTGAATGGGACATTCAGTGCTATCGTGATCGATTCTCTTGCGGGGCTTGTACCAAAAGCACAGATAGATGGAAATGTAGGTGATTATCATGCGGGGTTATTTTCAAGAATAATGTCTGAAACATTACCTATCCTGACAACATTTCTTGATAATAGTGGATGTACGTTGATCATAACGAATCAGCTTCGTGAAAAAGTAGGTGTCATGTTTGGAAATCCAGAACGCGCGACAGGTGGGCGGGCATTGAAATACTATGCGTCTGTGCGGCTGGACATGAGAGCGATTGAATCAATTAAAAGTGGCGGTGAAGAGATTGGACGGAGAACAAGAATTAAAATTGTGAAAAATAAGATAGCAACACCATTCAAAAGTATAGAGTTTGATATCATGTTTGGTCATGGTATATCTGTTGAAGGTGATATTCTGGATCAGGCTGAAGGAAACGGCGTTATTACTAAGAGCGGGTCATGGTATTTATACGATGGTAATAAGATCGGACAGGGAAGGGAGAACGCGAAACAATACTTGATTGACAATCCGGCAGAATGCAAAAAGATTGTGACTAAGCTGAAGAAGGTATGTAAGGTTGCATAGGTTATGAAAAGAGATATTAGAGGTCATAGTTTTGGCTATGGCTTCTTTTTTGTGTAGAAGGGGATAAAAAGTATCGGTGATTAGTTCGAGAGTGGAAGATATGAAAAGCTGAATTTGCGTGAAAAGTCTGCTATTATAGGAGAGTTTTAGAAATATAATAATTAAATTATGATTTAACAAAATGGCGTTCGGTAGAAATTGAACTGGATATGATGGGAAGTAGTAAGAATCCTTTATTTTCAAGGGATTTTTTTTATTTTGGGTGATGTGAGTGGGTGTGATCAGGTGGGAAATATGGTGAAATTTGGGGAGTTTTGATCGGAGTTCGAGATTATACCGAAAAATGGGCGTTTTGTGAAGATTTTCATATTGTGTATTTGAAATGGGTGGATGATGGAAGGATGTTAAGAAAACGTTGAATTTTTGGGGAGATATTGATGTGGGAGAGGGGATTTGTGATGATTTTGGATAGTTCGGTGATGGTAAGGAAATAGTTTAATATTCAAAGTAATTATTTGGACTTTAATATTATTAGATATAATTTTTTATTGGGAAAATCTATGTCAGCGATGGTATGGATTTTCTGTTGTAATTCGATTAAAAGCATAATATAATGATTATAAAATTATCTAGAAAACTAATAGTGGAAAAAGTTAGGAGAGTACAAATGAATGAATTTTGGCAGACTTTTTTAATTGCGATTATACCATCAGCTATCACAGCATTGTTATCCTTTTTTGCTTCATGGAAAACGTCAAATACACAGATAAAAACTATTAAAGAGCAAAATAAAGCTGATATTGAAAAATTGATTCAGCAGAATAAAGTAGATATAGAATCTCTTAAAGAAAAGCATTTGCTTGAAATGGAATTAAAAGATAAAGAGCATGATCATCAAATTGAATTAATAAAATTGCAACACGAGAATGAAATAAAGAAAGATGAAGAAAATGTGAAAAATCAATTTGCTGCAAATGCATTTGGAAGTCTGATGGGTGCTATCTTCTCACATGAAAGTCCTGTTTCTGGAACGATAAATGAAGCAATTAAAAAAGGGATAGAGGATTCAATGAATAAAAAACAAGATGAGTGAAGTTCAGTGGAGCAGCAAATTTAATATCATTTTAGTAAGAAAGAATCTGCTATTTTCTTGTGGGAATATTGAGAAAATGGCAGACTTTATTTTATCATAAAACTTATTAGTTTGATGGGAATAATACATAATTTATGCCATTCGGCGTGTTTTTCGGTGTGAATGTTGGGAAAACAGGGGATTTTTATAAAGGGAGTTGTGAGAGATAGGATTAAGGGGTGGAATTATTTAAAATGCTGAAATGATAGGAATTTTAAGGCGTTACAGATAAGTTATAGATAAAGTATTTTTATGTTCGGTAGTGTTATAGAGGGGTATAGATGAATGTAAGATAATAAACATATAGAGTATTATTATCGTTTGTTTAAATAATCATTAGAACTATATATAGTATATAACAAAAGTATTTATGCCATATATTGACAGCAATAAATTCTCATGTTACTATTGGAAAAATATCTGAGGAAAGAAAATATAAGATATATGCTCCAATTTATATTTGACTAATTAGAAAAGGTAATTATATGGAAAATACAAAAAAACTGTACGGAATTGTTGAAGGATATGAAAATATTTCTTTTGTATTAGACGGGTTTCAATGTGTTTTTTTTAATTCTGATCCAAAACCAAAAGTATTTACTACCCTTCCCCAGAATCAGGGATTTATTTTGGGGCGAACCACCGGACAAAAATATGTATATATTTATTCCAATGAGGATTTAAAAGTATGGAATGAGCTGACACTTAACACCTGGGGATATTTTGTCAGCAGTTCCCCTGATATCACAGCTTATAAAGCAATATGCTTTGTTGGCGGTATCCTGAACAAGCTATTCCTTCAATCCTCAATAATAGTTGACTATACAGATACGGGAGAAACAAAAGTAAAATATCAGGATGACAGCCTTGCATATCCCTTGTCCAACAAGAAGATAAAAGGCAGTATTTCCGTTCACTCAAATCCGCACGAACACAGGTCAGTCGAAGACGGCGATTCAATTACAACAGGCGGCACCCATCTGGAAATTACTTTCGATGAAGAAAAGGGAATACAAACTTTTCCCGAAATATTTGGATATATACTAAACATGTGCCAGTTTATGGTCTTCCGCCGAAATATCAGATTTGAAAAAATAGCACTTAAAAATATATGCGGACGATTTCCAGAAATAATAGATTCAGTAGCAGAATGCTATATCCGTTATGAGTATGCTCAGGATACAGAAAAATGGTCTCACAGCTGCATTTCTTTTGATACATTAGGAGCATGTGTTACCAATTTATTAGATTCTATAGTTAATAATAAACCCAATAAGCCGCGCTTTAACATTGGGTTTATTCCTGATGATGATAAAACTGCTACTTTTATTACAAGCATAAAAATAAGGGAAGTCTGTTCCGCACTGGAATCAGAAATGGAATTGTCCAAAATTCAAGTTCAACAAGAAAAGACTTTTGACGAATTAGTAAAAAAGCTAAAGAGTATAGTGAAAGAAGACCGCGATGGTATTCATTCTTTGACTGATCCGAAATCATATGACTATATCCTTGGCACTCTAAGGCATATGTCAGGTGCCTTGGCTGACAGAATTGAAAACTGCTTTTTTGAATACCAGCCGCTAATGGGTGAATATATATCCAGAGAAGAGATTGATGAACTTGTTAAATACAGAAATACCATTACTCACGGAAGTTTCATGCCATTAGACAATAAATTAGCGGAGACTACTTTTGTACTTATAAAGCTGGTGTATTGTTGTATTTTAAAGCGGATAGGATTGACAGATAAAGTAATTAAAAAACTTTTAAAGCGGAATCTTATATCATAAAATAGAAAGATGGGTACTGTTGGGTAAATAGTAGAATGTTGATCTTTTGTATGGTATAACGATCTCCAATATAGGCATACTATGTAACCGCATTAATAAAGCCAGTCCTGATTAGTGGGCTGGCTTTTGGGGTTAAGTAAAACGGTTTCATTGAGAATAATCAAGTTATTTTATTTTATGTTTTTTAATAGAAAGTCGAAATTTTCCTGCCTGAATTTCAAGATCATGTTTACCATCTTTTGTAAAAATTTTAATGATAATTACACAACAAATTGAAATTACAATAACGGCAATAGTAATCATTATATCCATCGCGTTGCCTCCAATCTAAAATTTTTATAGATGAGCGATGCACTCCATTCGGGAATCAAGGTTTTTAAAAAATTTCTTGACAGATAATTCAAAAAGCGTATACTAAAATGATTTAACAGGTGTTAGATGGTTGGCATGGGGATAAATTAAAAAGGAGAAAAATCAAAATGTACAATTTCCAGTATGTAAACCTCAAGCAATTATCCTCTGCAAAGAAGGAACTGATACAGATTATAAATTCTGTACAAGATGATGTCCGGCAGTGTTTTACATTCCAATTTTATTTTGTGGGAAGTGTCAAACGAAACATGGTTACATATGATGTTAAATCAAATATAGGCTTTGATTTTGATGTTGATATCCATGTTAATGATGATGATTGTAAATATTCAGCAAAAGAAATCAAAACCCAAATTATGTCAGCACTTGATAAGGTGGCACATTGTTATGGATATGATAATGCTGAAGATTCTACAAGGGTTATTACAATAAAGGTAAAGGATAGAAAGAATTCAAAAATCCTACATAGCTGTGATTTTGCCATAGTAAATGATTATATAGATGATGAGGATAACGAGAGACAAGAATATATTCACTTTAATAAGAAGCAAAAAATCTATTCATGGGAAGAGCAGCCACATGGATTCTATTTATTAGATGAAAAAGTGGAATGGAGCAAAGATTGTGGATATTGGCAGGATGTGAGAGATTTGTACTTATATAAGAAGAATAACAATCATGATCCACATAAACATTCCAGAAGTATCTATGCTGAAACAATTCATGAGATATGCCAGAGATACGGTTACTACGATTAATGAGATATATAGAATAAATAAAGAGAGGGCAGTTCTGCATTGATGGTATAACACAGACTGCCCTTAATTTCTGGTTTTGTTGTTTCAACCCATAGGACTTAAAAACATGATTTCATGGTATAATCCCAATTTCATATCGCCAAGTTCTGAACCACTAATATGTAGATCACATAAATGCATATCAGTGGTTTTCTTTATGGAGAAAGTACATGATATAGGACATGCTTGCTGGTAAAATGTAATCGGAAAATATGATTTACACATGATAAGAACATGATCAGATAGCATTAAAAGAATAAATTTTCTAGAAATATCAAACATTTGTTCGGTGTTTCTGTTGACAAATACAAACGCATGTTCTATACTTATCATTATCCACTTAAAACAAAATAACAAAAGACCCATCCTCAAACGCTGGTGGCACAGCTCGGATAGGTCTTCCTACATACAGATTCATTAAGAATCTGAAACGCAGAATGCGCCTGAAATTATTAAATCATATTCTATGTTCTTTTTCAAGCGTTTCGCTGTGTTTCCTTTCCCATTAGTAATTATTAATAGTTTGGATGTGTTTTTAGAGAATTATGTAATTGAATAGAACTTTTTTGATGGACTTTATTATTTCTGAATGTAGAAAGAGATTATAAGGATCTTCTTTTTTGCTATGGAAAAAGTTTATCAATGCAATGTTATTTGTTGGTTTTAAGAGAAAGTGACGGTGATTTGGAGAAGTAGATATTGGGAGGTGTGTTTATTGAGAGAATGTGGGCTGAAAAGCCTAAATTTTTTACCAGATATCGTTATTAAAAATAATGTTTTGGGTAACACGAAGAAAAGAAAGGTGGTGGAAAACATGATTACAACAACCAAAGATGTGAATTTACGTCTGGCAGCACAACGAAGAGGTTTTCTTCTTGTAAAAAGAAGAGACAAAAAGTATGCGCCTGGACTTGGAGACGGTTACATGATTTTAGATTCCTATTCTGGGAATATTGTCGCCGGTCACAGGTACGACTTGTCGCCGGAAGATGTAAGAGATTTCTTAAACGAACATTAAAAAATCAAAAGGAGAGAGAACTATGCAGACTATTGAAAGAGAGTACACAGTTAAAAAACTTAACGAAGGGATTGAAAACAAGACGATTGTATTTGATCATCCTATGCAGAGAAAGCCGGGACAGTGGGATCTGGAACAGCAGAGCCTTTTGATCCACAGTATTTTGGCTGGTTTTGCGATACCACAGGCATACGCCTTGCAACAGTTTGAAGGGGATTATGATTCATTTTCCGTTTTGGATGGTAAACAGAGATTTACAACGTTGAATGACTATATGAAGAATGGTTTTAAATTGGCAGAAGGTACGCCTGTCGTAAATATTCAGAAGAGAAAAGTAGTTATGGATGAAAATGGACAGCGAAAGCAGCAAACAAGTGTAGAAGAGTATGAAATCGCCGGGAAGTATTTTTCAGAGATTGATCCTAAATTACAGGAGAACCTCAAGGATAAAGTGCTTTCCGTGATTGTGCTTACAAACTGCACAGATGAGGAAATTGAGGAGCAATTTTATCGGCTCAATAACGGCACGGCGTTGACCAAAAGCCAGAAAACAAGAGTTTTTCTCGGTGACGAATTGGCCGCTTTTGTGGAAAGGGTAGAAGCGAGCGAGTTCTTTTCGGAAGATTCGCATAAATCTTATTTCTCATCATTGCGGAGAAAACAGGGAGATATACAGACGACAATCTTACAAACGTTGATGCTTGTTATGGATTACTCTTTTAAGAATTTCAATAATGATGCGATTATGGAGTTCGCAAAATGGTTCCGGGTTAACCACAAGGATAGTGATCTCGTGTATTGCGAGGAACTTTTTAGTAAGCTGAATATAGCTGTGCCAACATCAGGGAAACCAAATAATTTGATGAAGAAAACTACAATCCCGATTTTGGCTTATCATATTCAGACTATAGACGAACTGAATATTCCTCTCCAGAGATATGGTGAGTGGATTCAGGAGTTTATGGATTCTTATACGCCAAATTGCGAATATGCTTCATATTGTGGTCAGAGTTCCACGTCCAGAGTTAAAGTGATGGCAAGATTGGAATATGTAGAAAAGCAATTGCGAGGATTGGAGGTGTAGAGATGAGCGAACATAGAAAGATGAAGATTTCTGATTTGAAGCCACATCCTAAGAATGAAGAGATTTATGGACATAACGAAGATATTTCTGATCTGGTAGAGAAGATAAAAAGGAGTGGACAAGTTCATACATTGGTTGTGACTTCAAATGGGATTGTTTTGGCTGGTCACAGACGGTTGAGAGCATGTAAAGAACTTGGCATTGAGGAAGTGAATGTGGAGATTGTTGATTTTGATACACCAGAACAAGAAATTGAGTATCTAATCGACAATAATGCCACAAGAGAAAAGACCAATGAACAAAAGGCAAGGGAGGCTGTTGTTTTAAAACAGACGCTATCAGCTCTGGCAGAAAAGCGTAAAAAGAGCAAGTTAAAACAAAACCGGTTATCCAACAGTGTTTCGGATTTGGTGGTTCAGGAAGGCTCTACCGATGTGCCAAATTCGGCACCACGGAATGGTCAGTTTACCGATACGCCAAATTTGGCGGGACGGGGAGAAGATGATTTTGTAACAGGGGAAACCAGAGAAGTTGTAGCTCAGAAGGTGGGGTTGAAATCAGGACACGAGGTTGATAGAGCCATTAATACTATTAAAAAGGTAGACGAGCTTAAAAAAGAAGGGCGTGATGAAGATGCAAAATTTGTTACAGATGTTATGAATAATCGAAGCATTTCGGCTGCCGATAGTCTTGCTAAAAATATTGATAAGATTAGGCTTTCGGAAGAAGAGAAGGAAGATATACGGCGTGGAAGAAAAAGTCCTAATTCATTTATCAAGAGAAATGAGAAAAAAGAAGAACACAAAAACTCAGAAGAAAAATTAGCTGAATCATCTGATAAGGTAAAAAACTTAGGAGACATATTGTCGTCAATTCAGAGGAGATACCATGATTATCTTTTGGCATTTCAACAGGACATTGAATGGCTGTCGGACAAAGAGTTCTATCGTGATGATGAAGAGGTTTCTGGTAAGACACATTCAGAATTACAGAACTGCTTGGAGAAGTTCAAAAGTATCAGTGATGTAATGGATAAGATGATCATTGATGAGTTTGGATGTATCACTATTGAAATGTAGAAGTCAACAATGGGTGGGATTATCCGTCTCACCTACTAATAAAACGAAAGGGAGAATTTATATGTTAGCAGCATTACAATTCATAGTTAGGAATCTATTGATTTTAAGTACGATAATCGGACTTGCTTTCATGATAGTGTGCACAGTATTTGTGATTGTTTGCATCATTCATGGTGATTTCAAGATCAATATAGTCAGAAGTAAAGATGAAAAAGGAAATGGATAACAAGGCAATGAGAGAAAAGTAGAAGTATACAGTGGTCGCGCCATTCTGGCATGTCCATTGGTTATCAAAATAAAACATAGAAAAAGGAGAATAAGAATTATGACAAGTAAAGAACACAGCATTATTATGGGGTATCTCAACGGCAAGAAGTTATCAAGAGAACAACTTGAAAAGTTACTGGACTTTGAGAATCTGACAATGGAAGCAAATACGGCATCTGAAATCTCAAAGCTGCTTAAAGAATCGCCAGAAGTTGAATCTGATCCAAAGAGAGTAATCAAGAATTTCGTGCGTTTTGTAAGAGACAGAAGCGGATCTGGTGAGATTACATGGGATGAACTTATTTCAAGGCTTAAAGAATTAGAGCTTGAATATTCAGATTTTGGTATCAGGGTGCAGAGATTCAGTAAACCGGCATATTGGGAGATCTTTTTTAACCATTTTAGCACGACTGATTATGAAGATGGCAATGTAAAGCTGACTTTTAATCAGGATTACTATGACGAGGCTGAAAGAGAAAATGCTTATGAAATTTTATTTGAGCATGACATTGATACGGATTTAGAGACAAGCATCATGTCACAGGTGACTGCTAAATGGGAGAAATTATCAGAGGATGAACAGGACGAGTTGGTTTCAGCACTTGATGCGATTTACGTTACCCATTATGTGGACAAATCAAGAGTAGATATTATGAATAATGAAGTCAAAAAGATTACTATGACCAATGCTGATCTGGTTCCGGAAGTGGGGCTGAGAGATTATAGTCTTGAACTTACAGACGGAAGTTACATTGAATTGAGATTTTAAATGTAGAAGTAAATATTGTAACAATCATAGGGCGGTATATTTGTATTTCATAATATGCCGCCTGTAAATAAGGAGAATACGTAATCATGAGACGAATAACTACAACAAAGAAAATCAACGAAGCAATCACAAATAATCTGCTACATATCACAAAAGCGGAGGTTTATTATAAGACTTCCAAAAAGACAGAAACCATAGATGCTGATACATTCAAAGACAGTTTGGATTTCCTTTGTGAATCTGGTGTATTTGTTGATTTTGTGGATTGGCACTATGAGAGGAATATATCTACAAAAGATGAATATAAAGTTGATTCAGGTGCAATGAATCCATATTCAGAAAATGTTGTGACCGTATATTTGCGTGTTGCTGATGGTATGAATGGAGAAGATATAGATAGAACATTATTATTTTTGGAGGAGGAATAAATTATAGTAATAGATAGAGAAAATAAGAAGAATTTTATTGTATACAATCAACGTATGGCAGGCTATTTAATGCAAAAAGGATTTGTCCTTATTGATATGCAACCAGATTTGAAAAAGACTGGTAGGAATGTATTCTTTTTCAAAGACACGCCACAATTAAAGTCGGCAATAGACGAATATATGAGCCGATAATAGGGAGGGTGTGCTAATGAAGAGAATCGAAATGAAATATGATGATTTTGAAACATATTTACCACAATATAAATTTGATGAAAAGCAGATGCAATTTTTCAAAGATACTTTTGAAGTTATTACCCATAACAGAGATACAAATAAGGTGACTTGCTTTAGCCAAAGATGCGGCATAGGAAAATCTACATTTATTCATACATTTATGCACTGCTGCATAGGCGATTATCTATATGGAGGACGGCACGAACCTCAAGGATTAGTAGTCATTACTGATTCAATAAAGCGATTGGAGGAGCTGTCTAATAGTAGCAAGGACACTTTAGAAGCCAAAAAGTTTTGGGGTGAGATTTTTGAATCATGGGGAATAAAGGAACATTATAGAGAATTTGAAAACAGTGTAATTGTTTTAAAGTCTGATGAACCATTCAAAGAGCAGTTGATTAAGCAACATTACAGACCAATCGTTTTATTATCAACGCAAAGATACTTTATGTTGACGGACAGTGTAAGGGATCAGTTATTTTCATTTACATATAAAGGAAAGCCGATGAAAAGGGATATAGTCATTTTTGATGAATGCCCTCAATTTTCCGAAACTATCACGATAGATAGCGATAATCTAACCAGAATAGAATCGGCTTTATATAAAGGTTTGTCAGATGAAGTTGGTGATAAAGAATTTGTCATAAGAGAATTTAAGGCTTTTAAGGACAGATTACTTGATCAGATGGACGAAAAAGAGAAGTTGCTTAAAGATTCCAATGTAACTATCTACTGGAAGGATGAAAGATATTCCAGTATTACGCCAAATGATACGCTATTGTTCAAGGTTTTGGCTGAAAATATGGAGTCATTGACAAAACAATATAACTGTATATTAAAAGATATGCTGTGTTTACAGGAAATTGCGAAAAATGGAGCAATTTTTAATTCAGTTAAAAAGAAGCATGGTAATTATGAGCGTTCTTTTGTAATGGTAAGAGATAATAAGGAATATTTCTATTTAGGAAAAGATAAGAAATTTTTCGTGTTTGATGCAACGGCAGATATTGATCCCCGTTATGATTTGGATTATGTAGAAGTTATAAGTGGAGAAAAATATAATAAGCCGCTAAATATGCTGATAACAAATGTAAAAATGTCTACAAGCAAAAATGTTTTATGCAAGGGAGGTAAAAAATCTAATATCTCAACCAATGTAATCATTACATATCTGAAGAATAAATTGAAATATGGTATTGGCAAACAAAGAGAAATATTGATTGTTGTATACAGTGATTTGATAAATAGATTCCAAAAAGAATTTAAGAATGTAGGGTATTTTGGGAATTTGAAAGGATTCAATGATTTTAAGGATTTATATAGGATGGCACACGTTGGAATGAACAGATTCCCTAATATGGCATATTATTTTATTTATTGTGGTAGTCATATGGAAGAATACCATAGATTATCAGAGATGGGAGAAGATGAATCATTAGATTTTTTCACGTTGCTTAGTAAAAACCACAATAAAGAATATGAGTATATTATCAACAAAATAATGCTTAGATGTATGCTCGCTGATTTTGAACAGAATATATTCAGGTTAGCGATAAGGAATTATGAGAGTACAGATAATGTACATATATGGACTTTCTATAACACAGATGATTACCTGTACAGTGAGTTGTCGGCTATGATAGAAGATAGATATAAACCATATGGAGCATTGTTTGAATATGAAGATACACCAGAAGAATTGAAGATAGAAAAAGTTAAAGACAGAAAGCCCCCAAATGGTAAAAAAATGACTAATGCACAAAAAATAATAAGTTGGTGTGAAAATCAGGATCAAGGAACTATATTTAAAATTGGTACATTATTAGCAGATACAGGACTTTCTAATAATTCTTTCAAAGAAACACGGAAAAGCAATACTGTAATAAAGAAAATGTTTGATGAAATGAAAACAGAAAGACAAGGTTACTATAAAATCAGCTAGTCAGATTTTAGGGGGGTTTACCTAATATAATATATTAGAGAATCCCACCCAAAATTAATATTCATTCCATTAGAATCCCCTTTAAAAAATTAAATGACGGACGGATTAAAAGTTTGGCTTTCAGTAGTGAAGCCGTAGGCGAAACGGATGAAAGACATAACTTTTATATCTGTACGGACAAGCAGATTTGCCGTAGGCAAAGATGCGCTGTCAAGGGGGTGTGGGGATTCCCCGCATATGGAGAAGGAGAAGATATAAATGGAACAAAACTTTATTAGGCATGGCGATGATTTTGTTGTTATAACAGGCAATGCCCGTTGTACAAATGGGGATTGTCCGTATATCAAATATGTAGGGGATTGCCCAGGAGATATTGAAAATTGTGAGTACAAGAAACAAAGGAATGATGCGTTTCTAAGTTATACGTTTGATGGTTTAAGATAGTCTGGCAATCGCTGCAAAAGGCGCAGCTCATGCCATTGCTCATATGCTACGCATATTCGCAAATGTAGATTTTTGAGAAGGAGAAATACAATGTCATTAAAACAGGAATGTATAGATATTATCAATCTTATAACAGAGCCATTAAAGAAAGATGAATACGATTTATATGAGATTGAAACAGATTCAATGAGGGATATCTGTGAACTGACAGGCGAAGACGTTACATATGGGGATTGTTTTGAGTGTGAACATTATGGTAATTGCAAATATAAGAAGCATGTGAAAGTAGATGTTTCCTTTTGGGATTATGCGGATTTCCAGAGAAATTATGTTTTTGCAAAGAAGCCATCTGTGAGTAAAGGAATCTGTTACATAAACAATCGTAAACAGCTTATGGCTGAAATGTCTCAATTTAAGAAAGAGATAGATCAGTATAAAGATTACTATGCTGAGTTTGGTGAGCAATACAGTGACTTCATAGAATATGCGAAAGAATTTGGTGATAAGTTAAAACAAGAATACAGTTTCTTTGAAAACATGAGTACAGATATTTTACCGATTGTATTTCATACTGATTTCGCAAAAGATAGCGAAGGAAAGACTAATTATGCTAAAAGAGGTAATTTTACCAGTATAGGTAAACAGAATATGATTAATGTATATTATTGCATGGATGATTTAGAGGATACGAAACGAAATATACGGCATGAACTGTTGCATTACTTTCTCTATATGAGTGATATGAAACATTTGGATGATGATGCTATTTTTCATTATTTATGTGGTATATATGATGCTCATGCTTATAAGGAAATGGGCGAGGAAGAACAGGTATTATATGACAAGTTGATTTTTGGTATTCCTGAATTAGAAAAGAAGTGTAAGGAATTGAATTGTAAAGATGGTGCTTTTAAGATTAATCGTGATGGTATATTGCTTGTAACCGGAAGAAACAGAGATGATTTTTCTAATAAGGAATTGTATGATTATGGGATGAAGATTTTAAGTATGATATATGAAGTAAAAGAAGTAGATGTTACGGAGGATTCAAACAATTAACAATACAAAAATTCAATACCTATCAGTAGCAGATAAAATCTATAAAGTCAAAAACATTGACTTTCACAACCTGATTATAGAAGCAACAAAAACAGATTTATTGGTTAGTGATGTTCCAGAAAATGAAGTTTTTCCGATTGAGGAGTTTGCAGAGTTTAGGGTTAGGCTGATTAATGGGGATAGGATAGGAGCGATTGTTAATTTTGTGGAGTGGATAAAAGATAGAGAAAGTGATAAGAACTATGGAAAAAGAATATGAAAAAGTGGAATATCAAATAAAAAATCTTAAAGAAGAAATCAACATCCTGAGAGGGCGTCAAAGTACACTTTGGGGTGTTTGTATTGTATTAGCTTCTATAGTGACAGCTATGTTTATGCATATGTTTATCTTGTGAATATTATGTCAATGAAATGTGTCTTTCAATAGTTGGATGAAGGAATTTATATTCAGAAAATATTGATTGTAGTTTAATACTCATCACTTCTATGATAAAATAATCTCATATTAAGTTATGGAGGTATATCATGGAATTGGGCGATAAGTGTCCTCTTTGCGGAGGAAAAGATTGTAAAATAGATAAAACAATGATAGAAAATAGATTTGATTTTCATTGTGAAAAAGGATTTGAGTGTACATTATATAGTAGCATATGGTTAGAAAGCGATGATAGAGAAATTAAAAAACGATTCCATCAAATGTATTTATTGTTGAAAGAATCACCTAATATAAATATAGATGGAATTGAGCATAAGTATCATTTCTATTATGATGTGAGATTAACAGGTAGTGATATTAATACTCCTTATAATATAAATGTTGCAACATTGATGAAAAGTTATCCTAAAACTTTTATGGATAAAATGGAAAAGGCTTTATATAATCTTAGCAAAGCTTATCCTATTTATGGATATATTTTTGGGGGAAATTTTGAAATGACGCATTTGCTTTACTGTGAGGGAGTGGAGTATACGGAGTATGCAACACAGGTAAGCGGAACATTAGATATATTATGTGAGTTGGGATATTTAGACCATGATCTATCTAATTATCGTATTTCTGCTAAAGGCTGGGAAAAAGTATCAGAGATGGAGCAAACAGAATCCAACAATCAAGGATTTATTGCTATGTCTTTTAGTGATGGGACAAAGACAATTAGTGAATCCTTCAAAAAGGCAATTAACAAATGTGGTTATATTCCAAGGCGGATAGATGAAAAAGAACATAATAATCAGATCGTACCAGAAATTCTATTTGAAATATCCAGAAGTAAATTTGTTGTAGTAGATGTTACATATCCAAATTATGGAGCTTACTACGAAGCAGGCTATGCGGAAGCGTTGGGAAAAGAAGTAATTATTTGTTGCCGAGAGGATGTGTTTAACAGTAATCAGAAGCCTCATTTTGACATAGCACAGAAATCTTCAATTGTATGGAAAGATGAAGAAGATTTGGAAAATAGACTCTTTAGAAGAATTGAAGCTACTGTAGGGTTAAATAAGTAGTTGCTAATAGAAAAAATTAAATGGTGATTGACATATGAGCAATAAATGGGAAAAGGTTTATAGAAAATATTTGTATGATGCTGATTTATCATATAGTGAGTTGGGAAAGGTAATGGAACAGTTTCGTCCTAAAAAACTATACAGATATATGCGTTTTGATGATTATTGGGAAAAGAATATTTTTGATGGACAAGTTTATTTATCTGAGGCAGCTAATTTGAATGATCCATTTGATTGCTTAGTATATATTAACCATAAGGCATATATAGAGCATATGTTCCAAAGTGTATGTAAGATATTTCCGCAAATTGATAGAGGAGTTTTGAGAGAAACGGTAAAATCTTCTATTAACGAGGAAATAGACAAACAATTATATAATATGAAGAAAAAGTTTAGAGTTGCATGTTTTACAGAAAACAATACTTCTCCATTAATGTGGGCGCATTATTCCGATAGCCATATGGGATTTTGCTTAGAATATGATTTAGAAAAGCTTCCTAAAGGTTATAGATATGGAATACTTCCAGTTATATATACCGATAAGCGGTATGATGCAACTAATGATATTGTTACTCGTAATGAAAACTTATTAATGAATCCTTATTATTTTAAATCATCACATTGGAAATATGAAAAGGAATGGCGAATGGTTATTCCAGAGAACGTGGTAACAGATAAAGAATATTTTGCTGATTTTCATGAGGGAATATCAGGTATTTATTTGGGGCTAAAAAGTTTGGAATATCATAAAGAAAAAATTGATAAGATTAAGGAAAAGTATTTTCAAAAGGGAATTCCTGTTCATAAGATTTCTATAGAGCCATCCAGTTATTATTTGAAAGCTATTCAAATTAACTAATATTACCAGTTATCAAAAATAAAAGGGTAGCTGGTATTTTTTCACACTTGACATGCAAACATATGTTCGTTATAATTATGAATATAGAATATATGTTCGAAAAATGTGCAATTTATTATATTGGTAGTACAAGAATTGCGTGAGATTCAGATGCCAAAAATATTGACATCCGAAATTGCTAACATACACACAACACACAAATTCAGAAATTCCATTAGTAAGTGAAAATTTAATAGTGATTGTAGCATATGGAAATTAATTTAGAGCAGTTCCAGAATTGGGATTGCTTTAGGTTTTATTTTTGTTACGGATTTTTTGGTTTTGAATGTGATTTTGTGGAAAATATGAAATTTCCATGAGTGGTTTTGAGGTTGTATGTGTTTTTTGCAAGTTTGAGAAAAAGTTGAGAGAAGTGGGTGGATGGAGAAATATAGGGTAGGAAGATAAATTTATGAATTGGAGGATTGGAGTTATGGAACAGTTACACGAACATAATCAAAAGACTTACGAAAATATTTGCCATATGTATGGCGAAGGGATTCAAAGGGTGGCGGTTGTTCAGCCAACAGGAAGTGGCAAAAGTCTGTTAATGTCTAAACTGATTGAAGAAAACCCAGACAGTAGATTTTTTGTTTTATCCACAAGTCATAAAATCAATGATCAGTTTAAATTGAAACTGAATGAAAAGATGCTGGAAAGAGTAGAATGCAATATTTATTGTAATATGCCAAATATGAAACAGGAAGCTATGGAGCTATTACAACCAGATTATATCTTTCTTGACGAAATGCACAGGGCTTTAGCCAAAGAATGGTCAAAAGGTATCAATGTCTTGCTGAATATGTATCCTGATGCAAAAGTATTAGGATTATCAGCAACTCCTATTCGATATCTGGATAAATGTAGGAATGTAGCTGAAGAATTATTTGGTGGAAATTTAGCTTGTGATATGAGTCTATCTCAGGCGATTCTTGATGGCATTCTTCCTATGGCTAGATACGTTTGCGGCGTTTATTCGTATGAGAAGGACACAGAGAGCCTAAATAAGAAGATCGCGAAAAGTTGCAACAGTGATGAAGAGAAGAAAGAGCTGTTAAAGGAATTGAAAATATTAAAAGAGAATTTGGATAAGGGACATGGCGTGTCTGATATTTTTAAGAAATATATAGTAAGCGGCAATGAGAAGTTTGTTGTGTTCCTAAAAAATACTACACATTTAAGAACCATGAAGCCTGTAATAGAAAAATGGTTCCTTGATGCTGGATTCACTGTCCGATTGTATGAAGTGCATACCCAAAATACTGATAGGGATAAAGAATTTCAGGCGTTTAAAGAAGATAAAGGTGATGGAATCAAGTTGTGTCTATCCGTTGCAATGTTAGTGGAGGGAATTCATGGCGATATTGACGGTGTAATCATGCTTAGGGAGACAATTAGTGCGAATATGTATTTTCAGATGATTGGACGTGCATTTGCTTGTGGAAAGAAAACTATTCCGTTGATATTTGATCTGGTTGCAAATAGCCAGTTTATTTCTGATGCTACTGATCTTAGTTTTCCAGGTGAATTGAGGGGAGAGATTGAAAAGCGGAAGAAAGAATGCAAAAAAGAAGATAAGGATTATGAAGTGGGATTTAATGTGGATGAATTCATTGTAATGGATTACTTTATGGATGTGGTTAGTGGATTTAAGGAGATTGAGGGGAGGTTGGAAGGAAGCTGGGATTTGTATATTAAGGCTTTGAAGCAGTATAAGGACAGAGAAGGGGATTGTTTGGTTCCCAGAAGATATATTGAGATTTTAGATAATGGAATAAAAGTATCGCTTGGAAATTGGGTTTCAAATATGCGAAGGACAAAAAATGGAAAAGGAAAGGCGTTATTAACAGAAGAAAGAATAATACAGTTAGAGGAATTAGGTTTTATTTGGAATGAGTTAAAATATATATATGAAAACAATATTAAAAGAATAGCAAAGTATTATGAACAATACGGGAAATATCCATCGAGACATACTGAAGATTTGGAAATAAAAAGACTAGGGGAATTTATTGAAAATGAAAAAAGGGCTATGCGTAGCAAAAATAAATATCCAGAATGGAAAAAAGAATTTTTAGAAAAATATTTACCTGTTTTTTCTTGTAAGACGGTAAGTGACAAAGTGTTTGATAAATTTATTGATTATGCAAAATTATATAATGAAAAATATGGTCATATGGATATTAAGTACAAGGATATTATAGATGGATATAAAATTGGAATTAAATTTAGCCAGATGAGAAAGATATATAATAGTAATAATATCCCTAGTGAAAAAATAATTCGACTTAATGATTTGGGAATTTGTTTAGATGATTACTATACAAAAATTTTTAATGAAAATATAAAATTAGCCAAACTTGCTATTGATAGAAAAATAGTTATTGATAAAAATAATCCAATTTTTCAAGGAAAAAATTTGTATATGTGGATTATGGGTAGTGTTATAAATAAGTATAAAAATAATAAATTATCTAATGAAAAGGTTGAAATCATTGAAAAATTGATTGGTAAACCATTATATAAAATTAATAATGGTAATTATATAAAAATAGTAGATGTAATAGATAACACAACAATTACAATTTGCAAATCCATGTCTAAAGCGACAGGTATTTTACAAAAAGAATTAGATAAAAAAATAAGTGTAAGTGTTCTTGATAATCGCCTAAGTGGTAAAGTAACCACTCCATATAAAGGGCGTTTCATGTTTTACTATGCAACTGATGAAGAAGTGAAAAAGTATTTAGAAGACAATAAAGCGAGTTGACTCATAATGGACAAGCCAATTCGGAGCAGACAAGCAATTAAGTCTCTCCGATTTGGCTTATTCCTTCTAAAGTTGCGTATTGGTAAATCAATTTTTTATGCTGATTTGATTTCGGATAGAGAATATATAAGTGAAGCTGTAAATGAGCATTTGTTATGTGGAAAATTTTGATGTTGATTGTGGAGGTAGAATAAGTGGCAAAAAGTAAAAAGATAGATTACAGTAAGAGATTGAAATCAATTTATATTGAATCAATAGAAGCAAATCATATTTATATAAATGATTATGCTGAAAAGACAGATAAAAAAGTTGAGTACAAAATTGGTAATGGCTGGTTTGAATTCCAGAAGATTAAAACTCGGAAAGCAGTTATAACAGATAGCCTATTTTTAAGATATATGGAAAGCAGTATTACCAGAAACAGCGGAGATACATGCAAAGACTTTATTGTAGTTAAATTCAATTATGATGCAGAATATAGATCCGATAATGTTGAGCAAAAAATACGCAAACACGATTTAAGAAAGTTGTATTATAAGGAAGGCGTTACATATACATTTGAGAAGAAAAGTAAGAAAGGTGAAATTGTCGAGAGAAAACCGATACATTTTAAAATGTTAATGAGATCTCCTGGAAAGGCAAAACAGGGTGAATGTGTATTTATTCGCGACAGTTTACACCATAAGGCTATTAATTTTCTTACCATGGGTTTATATGATCTGATGGACGAGCAGTCGAAGAATGATTCAGAGAAGGTTTTTAAGCTGGTAGAATTGTCGGCATATCAGACTTTGACCACTGCAACGGCAAAAGGGTATATCCAAATTCCGTTAGAAAATATATTGGTTGTAAAAGATGAAGAAGTTTTTACTAATGAAATGAATGCTGCTATTGTAAAAATAGAAGATAAAGTATATTTTAAACCTGAATATGAACTGGATTTCGATTCAACCAGATTAGAGAATATTATTAATAAAAAAGGATGTACATTTGATGAAAAAAAGGCAAATGAACAAAACCTAAAACTGATTACAGAAAAAACAAAGGACGCTTTAAAAGAAAATGAGTTTCGCATTAATGGTAAATATCCGGGTGAACATAAATTAATAGAGTACACGAAAAAAGAATGTGTAGCAACCCGTGTTTCAAATGCAAAAATCAAGAATATTTTGTGGGATGGTATGGGGCTGATTGATGAAAATGTATTTCCGAAAAATATGAATGGTTTTATATACTGCCGTTCCCATTTCTTTAAAAGCTGCTTGTTCCGTGGGAATATACAGGAGTTTTTTAAAGATTATTGCGAAGAAAAAAACTTAGATTATGACACTTATATCACGGATACTGATATGTTTGGCAGAAAACTAAGACTGAAAGATATAAAGGTGATTATTACAGATAAATCGCTAAAATGGCTGGATAAATTTGATGATATGATGGGAGGAACGAAGAAGAAAGCGTATAAATATTATTACAATTTTATGAAGAGATTTGATGATTTCTTTTCTATTGTTAAAACTGCACATCCCAGTCATTGGGGAGATTTACAGTTGATGGCATATCAGATGGACAATTCAGTTCCTACAACAGATAAGGAAGTGCTAACGCGCATTGCAGAATGTGGAGTGAATTTCTGCAATGGCTTGAAAAATAGTGATACGGCATATTTAGAGTACCTGAATAAGACGAGTAATAAATTTAACATTAATGAATTACTGATAGAATTGGTGAAGTGGAATCTGGATTTTGCAAAAACTGAATTTTTCCGTACCAAGAAGAGCAAGGATATCAGTGATTTTGTGAAGGATTGTAAAGAGGGGCGCTTACCACAGGTGGGAGATAACCTGACGATCATGGACAATCCCATCGCGTTGTTGTTAAAGGCAATTGGAGACAAAAAACCATTAAATGAAGATTGCTTTGATGTAGTAAATGATGGCGTACAATGCTATGCACCAAGATTTATGCAAGGTGAGAGACTTGCTGCTTTTAGGAGTCCGCACAATTCACCAAACAATATAATCCATCTTTATAATGTATATCCTGATAAGCTGGTGAAATATTTCCCCAATATTGGACAGAACGTGATTGTATTTAATGCCATTAAAACAGATACACAAGCCAGATTATCAGGGCATGATTGCGATTCCGATTTTGTATATGTTACAAATCAGCAAAATTTGGCTGATCTTGCAAGAAAAGCATATACAGAATACCCTACAATTATTAATGCTGTAGATGAAAATGGGGCAAATAATTATCATTTTACAGCCGAAGATTATGCGGAGATGGATAACCAGATTTCAGATGCACAGGAATCAATAGGGACTTCTACGGATACTGCACAGCTTGCATTAAGTTATTATTATGACGGAGGTATGGAAAGTAAGGAATTAGAAGATTGTTTTATTATTCTATCCGTAATAGGGCAGATCAGTATTGACCTTGCGAAAAAATGTTTTGATATAGATGTTGTAAGAGAGATCAGCCGGATTAGAAATCTGCCATGTATGAAACAAAATAAAATCCCCCAGTTTTTTGCGAGCAATAAAAAGAGCAGGAACAATAAAGTTTTTGAGGGTAAGAAAATTGTATCTATGAACTGTCCTATGGACATTATGGCAGATATAATTGAGGATAATGTAATTGGCTATGCGGATCGCGAATCGCATCTCCCATTGCGTAATTTTTGGAATTATAGTTTAATTGCGAAAGGCAATAGATATAAAAAGGAAAAATTTGTGGAAGAGGTAAGAAGTTATAATAAATCTGATAAGTGGCTTGAAAAACACGAAGCAGAAATGAGCAAAGAAACTTTTTTCTCTTTAAAAAACCGTAACATGACACAGTTTCTTGCGAAAGTCAGTAAAGAACTGGATCAGGAAACGATTATGCAATTGGTGATTTATGCAACAGATGATGATAATTCAGATGTCCGTGCAACAATTTTGAATTTTCTATTTAAGTTACATAAGGATGAATTTATGAATTGTTTTATAAAAAATGGTCAAAAACAGGGTGAAACTCTTACACAAAATGCTTAGAAAGCCCGTAAATACGGCATTCTGAAATTCCCTATAAGGGGAAGGAGAAGTATATATCCATGAAAGGAACGTAAGCCGTGTAGTGTATATAATTTTCTCTCCCCCTCATAGAAAGCTGCCAATGCATACGCTCATAACTGCATTAAGTAGTGCAGTTGACATAGATTCTTCCATGGATTACATTATCTCCAATTATTCAGTTTTTCAGTCAGTATGAGCCTCAAAACTCATACTGGCATTCGTCCAGAAACTCCACAATCTGGATGGTCACGCTGACTCCACAAAGGTGTGGCCACAAACAGTGCTCATGTATCATATGGCGTTTTAAGATACGAAGTTGTATGGTACAACCCTCTATGCATCACCACAATGCATAGGGGAAATCTGGTAAAGGACTACCACACTTTATCAGATTTACAGGCCGCATGGTGATTTCTACCACAGTCATCATGCAGTTATGTAAAAAGGTAATAACTGCTATAGCAAGGCAGATTATTATAAACAAATCTAGGCAATGGGATTGAAATATGGAACTGGGTGATAGCAACATCCGGTTCCATATGGAGTTCCTTTTTCAAGACACTGCTAATTAAACGACTTTTTAATATTTTTTATTATGACGAAAAGTATATATGATAGAGATAATGGAAGGAGAAATTATGGTCAGTCAAGAACAAATTAAGAAAAAAATGATTCGTCAAGAAGAAGTAAGGGAGAAGCTGATTAAAAGGGCAGAAAGAGAGAAACAGACATATATTGCTAAACAGATAGGTGTCCCTAAACAGTTGATTTCAGATTTTAAGTTAGGGAAAAAGCAATTGCGTGAGTCAACGTTATTAGCGCTTAATGAGTATCTGGATAGCGATCCGTTAAATTAGTAGCAACCCGTCAACCAACCAAACACATATAATTTCAATTTAATCTAATATCATCCAAAGCGGCACAATAATCAAAGCCGCAAGAAACCAATCAACCAAACACAATCAAATAATGAAAAACAGAATATGGAATAATTGGATTTGTGGAGTCCGATTGAGAGAATTAAGAAATACGGAGGTAGTAATTACGGAGAAGAAACAAGACAACAGTGCAGACAGTAATATCAGTCTGGACAATATTTATAAGGCATTAGGATATCTGAAGTCAGAGGAACAAGGGATTCTGCTTTCTACATATAAACTGACAGAATTATATAGTATATGTGCAAATAATGAAGGGTATAGGCAATATATACGCGATTTGTTTAATTATGCTAATGAAACTATTAATAAAGCTGGCGCGCTCATATCGCTCCACACAGAAGCGTTCAAGCAGAGTTTGGGGAAACCGGAAGAAACCAACATGGTTGATTCCATGGGCAAGGTATATGACAGACTACCGGAAGAAGACCGTAAGAAATTCTGTGAAGAGATATTACAGAAGAAAGAATTTTTCCAAGATGCCTACAAGGTTATGATGGGAGTGTTTGAGAATGCAGTGAAAAGTAATGAAACAACGGAGAAGGATACAGCAAAGGAATAGTTGCAAGTATAAGAGAATTATTGAACGAACATATTTTCTGATTTTGCTATGATTCTATTGTGGAGATGGGATTGCAGTGGTATAATTGGAGTAGATAAGGAAAGAAAGATGGGGTGTGAGTATGGCTAAAATCGTATGTGAACATTGCAATACATCGTTTTTATACAGTGCAGTTAAAAATATGGTCACATGCCCTGTCTGTGGAGAAAGCCTCTGGGGTACTGAAGGGAATGAGGGCGCTGGGAATAGTAGCGTGCAGGAAGAACCAGAAGATGGTTTGATGTATTTTGACGAGATAGTAGAATATGAAGATGCTCCAGAATATAGCCATGTAAGTGTGTATTGTGGTGAATGTAAAGAATTCAATTCTTTAGAATTAGATAAATTTGACAAATTAGTAGATAAAGAATATGTCATTTTAAAAGAAAACATTACATTGACTTGCAGAGGCTGTGGAAAAGAGCATAAACCAAGAAAGATTCTGTATAAAAGAAAAGATAGTTATGCACCGCCGCTTCCAAGATGTCCACTTTGCAATTCAGCTATGTTAAAGAAAATCAAGACAAGTTCAAAGGTTTTAGCGGCGGCAACAGTTGGCGTATTTGCACTGCCATATAACAGCAAGACTTTTGAATGTAAAAATTGTGGGTACAGATTTTAAAAATTTAATATTGATAAGATTGAATGAAGGACATTCCGCATTTGGGATGTCTTTTTATTATGAAAAAAGGAGAAATTATAATCATATGGATTTTAATGAGTTCAAATTAGATTTACAAGCAGTTTTGGAAAAAGCAAAATCTATCGCCAATATAAAGCGCGATATTAAGATTATTGAAACAAAATTACCTAAAATAAAACTTCAAGGCACTTTAAATAGTACATCTACGAAAAAAGAACTAAATACTAAATTAAAATCAGTTAACCCCAAAGTAAAAATTGATGCTGATACCACATTAGCTGAAAAGAAAATGAAAAAACTGAACCAGCAGAAAACAAATACGACTATTACGCCAACTGTTGATAATTCACAGATAGTATTGGGATTAAAGGAAGCACAGAAAGAAACCAAGACATTATGGGAAAGATTTACCAGCGGGATATTTGGTATTAACCTTATACGAATGGGTATTCAGGAAGTGACAAGGGCAATACGTCAGGCAATTGTAAACGTAAAAGAACTGGATGCTATTAAAACAAATATTCAGATGGTATCTGGAGCGTCTGATTCTGGAGTAAATGCCATGATGGGAGACTATAACAGCATGGCTAAGGATTTAAGCTCTACAACAAAAGACGTTGCTGAGGCGGCAAATGAATTTCTCCGTATGGGTGAAAGTGTAGCTTCTACCAATGAACTGATAAGAAGTTCGCAGGTTCTTTCAAAGGTCGGTATGATCGAGAGCGCAGAATCCGCAAGTTACCTTATTTCCAGCTTAAAGGGATACAAAATAGCGGCAGAAAATTCTATGGATGTAGTCAGTAAGCTCACTAGCGTTGACCTTGAAGCCGCAGTCAGCGCGGGAGGGCTTGCAGAGGCATTATCGAAATGCTCTAATATAGCAAATAATTCAGGCGTTACTATGGATCGGCTGATCGGATATACCGCAACAGTGGGAAATGTGAATGAAGAGACAGTACGCAG
>ERZ779621.183-NODE-183-length-39110-cov-15.748739_pt1 | contig 39110 bp, 39 predicted proteins | sample MGYA00514215_ERZ779621 | MGnify/ENA primary metagenome ERZ779621 (study PRJEB29562, sample SAMEA4376715) | mouse gut metagenome | isolation source: Cecum | study: EMG produced TPA metagenomics assembly of the A DSS colitis mouse model was used to assess the...
GGCCCCGTAGGGCCAACAGCAAACCACCAGCAGGGCTGGTGGTTCGTGACTTTGTCTGTTTGCATTGAATGCTGAAATGTTATGTTGAATTATCATTATCTGCACACTCCTTGACTTCCTTGTCTGAATGTTGCATACAACAGAATATTTTTATCCTCATATGTTGCACCGCACTATAAACATCCTTATTCATAATGTTTCCCGAAATATTTCATGTCAATTGTCCTTTGTTTTAACATCACCTCCCCATAAAAACTTGAAAATTTTTCATGTGACAAAATCTTACAGGAAACACAAATATGTTTACTATTTACTTTAAGACGCAGGTCAACATAAATACTCTTCTATATTATTAGATCGGCGTAATATTCAGAAAAGTTGATATATTGCGTATGTTTTTCGAAAAACATACACAATTTTTCAATTATTTAAAAACTTTGTATCAGACAAACTTCTTGATGATAGCAATGCTGCTCTTCTCGATGAAAAAGAAAATAACTAAGCTGGCATTTGAAGTTCAAATGCCAGCTTAGTTGCTGTAATCCTATCTGCTGTATTTCCGACCTTAGACCTATCTCAGCTTCTTGCAGCAAGTCACCGCCAACGCGCCCGGACCGATATGACAGGATACGCTTAAGGACAGCGGATCGACCGCCACGATCGGATAGTCAGGAAGCTGCGCATGTACCTCCTCCTTGAAAACCTGTACTGCTTCCTCATTCTGCGTGTGGGCAAGAGCCAGATAAATCTGATTGTCCGGCGTAAGTCCGCCAAACCGCTTCTCGATATCATTCTTGATCGCGTTGATCATGATGGATTTCGCCTGCGTCACAGTCCGCGCTTTCGCGAAAGCATCGAGCTTTTCGCCCTGTATCTGGAGTACCGGTTTGAGCCGTAACAAGGTTCCAAGCGCCGCTGCCGCCGGCGTGATGCGGCCGCCCTTTTTCAGATAATACAAGGTATCTATCATGATATAGATGCTGGAATTAAACTTATCTGCCTCCAGTATATCCTTGATCTCACTGCCGCTCTTCCCCTCTTTTGCAAGCTCCATGGCATCAAACGCAGATTGCTTCTGCGTGACAGAGATGCGCTGGTTATTTACGACATGGACTTTATTCTCATAATCCTGTGCCAGCATGACCGCGGTCTGACAGGAACCACTCAATCCACTAGACATCGGGATATGGACAATCTCATCATTTTCCTTCAGGAGCGTATCCCAGAGCTGTGTGATAGATTCCGGCGATGGCTGTGAGGTGGAAATGTCTGCATTCTGCGCAAGTTTTTGATAAAACTCATCCTGGCTGAGTGTGATTTCCTCATAAAAAGTTTCTCCATCAATCATGAAAGGCATCGGCAGTACATGTATACCGACTTCCTTCGCCTGATCCTGTGTGATACCACTGTTACTATCTGTAACGATTGCTATTTTCGACATATCCTTCTCTCCCTTTAGATCCGTAACTGCTCCATGTGTCACAGTACCGGTCAAATATTCATTTTAGATATTGATAAAGTCAACATTCGTATTGACGTTCTCCTCATAATATTTCCAAAAATTATAATATTCATTAGTTTCGTCCGTGGACGCATGATCATGCATATAGGCATCGTACAGCTTTGCAGCACATTCCTGTGCTTCCTGCAGGATCGCAGCATCCTGATAAATATCACCCAGTTTGAACTCAAACTGACCGCTCTGCCGAATGCCAAACAGATCACCGGGACCGCGCAGCCTCATATCCTCCGATGAGATAAAAAATCCGTCATTTGACTTGTTGAGCACCTGCAGTCGTTCCATAGTATCATTCTGGTTCGTCGTCGTGATAAAAATGCAGTATGACTGCTCCATGCCGCGCCCCACACGTCCCCGGAGCTGATGGAGCTGTGCAAGTCCAAAACGCTCTGCATTTTCCACCAGCATTACCGTGGCATTGGGCACATTGATCCCAACCTCGATCACGGTGGTGGACACCAGGACATCGATGTGATGTGCAGCGTACTCTTCCATCACATAATTTTTTGCCTTTGGATTCATCTGTCCGTGGAGGTACTCCACCCGCACTGTATCCGGCAGTGCCTTTTTGAGTTTCTCTGTGTATTCTATAACATTCTCAAGAACCGGCTGGTCTCCCATGAGCTCCTCGTTTGCCTCAACCATGGGACAGATCACATAGGCTTGTCTGCCGTTTGCGACCTCCTTTGCGATGAACTCGTACGCCTTTTTCCGAAAATCCGTATTGACGACGCAATTCTTGATAGGAAGCCTGTTTGCCGGCAGTTCATCCATCACTGAGATGTCCAGATCCCCGTATAAAATAAGGGCAAGTGTTCTGGGGATCGGCGTTGCACTCATGACGAGAATGTGTGGTTGTATGCCCTTTTGGGCAAATGTCTCGCGCTGCTTGACTCCGAAACGGTGCTGTTCGTCTGTGATGACAAGCCGCAGGTCATAAAAATCGACGTCGTCCTGCAGCAGAGCCTGTGTGCCGACAATGACATTGCAGGTGCCAAGAATGATACTCTCCTTTGTCCTGCGCTTCTCCTTTGCTGTCAAAGAGCCCGTTAATACTACCGGTTTAAAAGGCAGATCATACTCCTCGACCAATTTCATGATAGATTCATAATGCTGCTTTGCAAGTACTTCTGTAGGTGCCATAAATGCTGCCTGATGATGGTTCATCACACACATGAACATCGCAAGGATTGCAACGATCGTCTTGCCGGAGCCGACATCTCCCTGGATCAGCCGGTTCATGAGATGCGTCGAACAAAGATCAGTCTCAATCTGGTTCCATACTCTTTTTTGTGCATTCGTGAGTTTGTAGGGAAGCCTCTCAATAAGATCCTGACAGGCATCGATCCGCATCATCGGAGCATCATTGATCTCCTGTGTTGCCATATCCTTTAAAATCATGACAGACACGATAAAAAACAAAAATTCTTCAAATACAATCCGCTTCCTGCAGGCGATCATCATTTCCCGGTCTGCGGGGAAGTGGATTCCAGACTGAGCTTTCTTGAGATCAGAAAGACCATATTCCATTCGCATGGATTCGGGTATATAGTCCTGGACAAAGTCCAGAGTATCGATCGCCGCATGAACTGCTTTGGTGATCGCAGCGATCGAGAGACCTTTTGTAGTCGGATAGATCGGAGAAAGCCTGTTCACATTCTGTGTAAACTCGTGCGGGCTTACGATTTTGGGCTGATCGATAGTCATGCGGTTGTTTTTCAACATCACACGCCCGCGAAAGATATACTTTTTTCCCGGCTGAACATTATTTTTGATATAAGGCATATTAAAATAAATGATATCACAGGCGCCGCTGTCATCTTTGACGCGCAGCGTGGTGATCGTCATATTTTTCCTTATATGTACGGTCTGGGGAGCGCTGATGACCATGGCATGTATCGCATGCACCTGATCTGCCCTCAGTTCCCCTATCTTTACAATATCACGCCACTCTTCATAGTCTCTGGGATAATGCCTGATCAGATCATCTACCGTAAAAATGTCTAATTTGTGATACAAAGCTGCAGTCTTCTCCCCGATCCCTTTGAGTGTTGTAATCGGATCATTCAAATACATAGTGCGCTCTTCTCTTTGCGTTTATTCTGCAGAGATAATGTAGGAATAGATCGGCTGTCCGCCAAACTGGAGTTCTACATCACAGCTTCCAAATTCAGCCTGGACCAGATCTGCCAGCTTCTGCGCCTGTTCCTCCTTGATGATATCACCATAGTAAATACTGATCAGTTCATACTCATCGGACATCATCTCCTTTACCATGTTAAAAGCAACATCATGCAGGTCAGTCCCCACAGCTAAGATGCCCTTATCTCCTATCCCCATAAAGTCACCCTGATGGATTTCTTTGTTGTCGATCATGGTGTCTCTCACAGCATATGTCACCTGTCCGGTTGCGACATGTTTGACTTCCTCTGTCATGACAGCCTCGTTTTCCTCGATCGAGATATCCGGAACATAGTTGATGATCGCTGTAATCCCCTGGGGAACCGTTTTGGTGGGAATCACAATAATATTTTTATCTGTAGTCAGCTGTTTTGCCTGATTTGCCGCAAGGATGATATTTTTATTATTCGGGAAAATGAAAATATTATCCGCATTGATCTTTTCAATGGCATTGAGCATATCCTCCGTGCTTGGGTTCATTGTCTGACCGCCCTCGATAATATGATCCACGCCAAGCGAACGGAATATCTCATTCATGCCCTCACCGATCGAAACGGCGATAAAGCCGGTATCTTTATGTTCAGAAGAGCCCGCATTACTGTTGTCAGCCGCTGGTTCTGACCGGTCAGGGAGATCTGTGCTCTGCATCTGCTTCTCCATCATATCGGAAACTTTTTCATCGCGTTCAAGACGCATATTCTCTATGATGATCGTCGTGAGCGAGCCGTAACGCAACGCTTTCTGCATCGCGAGACCGGGATCATTTGTGTGTACGTGCACCTTGACGATCTCGTCATCAGCCACGACGACGATCGAATCACCAATGGACGAGAGATAATCCTTGAAATCCATCTCCTGCTTGATGTTGAAGGGCTTGTTGAGCATGATCAAAAACTGTGTACAGTAACAGAACTTAATCTCTGCATTAGCCTGCGCTTCGATATTGGAAGTCATTGCGCCTGTTTTGGACGCCGCCTTGGCAGGAATGTCTAGAGAAAGATCGATCTCCTTGCCGAGAAATGCGTCGAAAGCGCCTTTGAGTACCTCCACGAGTCCCTGTCCGCCGGAATCGACCACACCAGCCTGCTTTAACACAGGAAGCATTTCGGGTGTCTGCGCCAGAACAGCGTCGGCTTCTTTTATGACTTCGCCGATAAAGACCTCCAGATCTTTCTCTCCTGCCATCGCGAGGTCGCCCGCTCTCTTCGCAGCACCTTTCGCAACCGTCAGAATCGTTCCTTCCTTTGGTTTCATGACAGCCTTGTATGCCGTCTCCACAGCCTTGTCACAAGCGGAAGCCAGAATCGCCACATTGATCTCATCGTATTCTTTGATAACTTTTGTAAATCCCCTGAAAAGCTGTGACAAGATCACACCGGAATTCCCCCGTGCGCCCCTCAAAGAACCTGATGATATTGCTTTTGCGAGAGAAATCATATCGGGCTCGGCTATGGCAGCTACTTCTTTGGCTGCGGACATGATCGTCATAGACATATTGGTGCCGGTATCACCATCCGGAACAGGAAAGACATTCAGCTCGTTGATCCATTCTTTTTTATGCTCCAAATTTTTTGCTCCGGCAAGAAACATCTTTGATAGCATTTTAGCATCGATTACATTTAATCCCACTTCAGAAATCCTCCTTAATCAATCACTCGAACGCCTTCAACAAAGATGTTGATCTTTTCGATTTCGAGACCTGTGAAATTTTCGACTTTGTATTTTACATTGTTGATCAGATTGTCACATACCGTAATAATACTAACACCGTACGCCACAATAACGTGAAAATCGAGAATCAATTTATTATTGACAATATTGACTGATATTCCGTGAGTGATGCTCTCCTTCATGAGCAGCTTCACCAAACCGTCCTTCACGTTCACTGAGGCCATTCCGACGATCCCGAAGCATTCGACAGCAACACTTCCCGCATACTGGGCAATAACCTCAGGATCAATATAGATATTACCCATGTGGGTATTCATAGATCCTTTCATAGAAATCCTCCTTTTATTTTTATATCACAATATAAAATAAAAATATTAATGTTAATATTATAACCGTTTTTTGGAAAAAAGGAAACAAATATTTTAATAGAATTTCCAACATTTATAAAAAGTTATTTTTTTTATAAAAAATAACTTGCCAAATACTGTTTTTTCTGATAAAATACTACTGTTGTGAGTCGAATGACTTAGTTTAGTCGAGGAGGTGCTAACGATGGCAAAGTGTGATATTTGTGGCAAAGGCGTTCATTTCGGTAATAACGTAAGCCATTCTCATAGAAGATCCAATGCGATTTGGAATTCCAATGTAAAAAGAGTAAAATGCAAAGTGAACGGAACTGCTAAGAGAATGCATGTGTGCACAAGATGTCTGCGTTCCGGATCTGTTGAGCGCGCATAGTAAAGAGAACATGATCGATCAGAATCAGAAATAATAAAAAAAGAGGCGTCATGCTTCTTTTTTTATGCAAATTTATACAGTTTTTCATATAGTTGCAAACTTTTGCCGGCATATCTTGCTGCCGACATGCATTCTAGTACCTATGTGCACAAAACAAACCGGTACTATCTAACTCTCATAGTACCGGCTCTTTAAATTTTCATATTCCGTCTGGATCAGCAGCAATGTCTTGGTATCACCGCATTTATTGTCCGGGTGAAAGATCTTCAGCAGTTCCTTGTACCGCTTCCTCAAAGCCATATCGTTATCGACACCCCTGAAAAAGCTTGTACAATCATAGGCGCCTGATTCATATGACTGGTGTACAGGCTTGGGACCAGACATCTTCTGACGCCTGTATTTGCTTTTCTCATGTTCAAAATTCAGACGTTCACATTCTAATGCCTTTCTGTCGAGTGCAAGCTGCTGATAAGCATCCTCGATAATCTTCTGTTTTTTGGCTATAAAAATCTCGTTGTCATCAAACCGCTTCTTGATTATCTTTTCGCGCACTTCAAGTGCATTTTTCTCCCGCTCCAGTTTCCTTTTCAGATCCTGAAGCTCACGGTTAAGCTCTTGCAGCTCGTCCCTCTTTGCCTGAATTCTGACCTGCTCCTGAAACATCCAGGTTTTCATCTTTTTGATGTCATCCGGTGCCTCAGCCTTCATGAGCTCCTCATCAAAATCCAACATTTTAATCTACTCCCTTTTTGAAATCGACACAATACTTCATGTTATCACGGTTTTCATAAAAGTTTTATTTACAGTCAAATAGATAATACCCTGAAATAATAAAAATTGCAATAAGTATCAGCCCGATCCATGTATTGCCGATGACCAGCATAAAGAGCATGCCGATCGCGATCCAAAACAAGGTATAACCTATAAGCTTACACATAACCATACACCCCGGCACATCTTTATTTATTATATGCGCGGTGCAAATCCTTTATTAGCACTTTACCGTTTCCTTACTTATTTTCCGGAAAGGCTGTACTGATCACCTCATCGTCACTAGGTATATCTTCTTTTGAGGAAGTAAAGCGATCGATGAGATCGGGCACCATGTCAATGATCTTATTGACGGTATCCTGATTCTTGATATTGACAAGCCTTACCTGGCCGTTCTTGATCACAAGCACAGCGCTGGGAGACATTTTTCCGGTCATACCGCCGGCTCCGCCATTTTTCTTTTCCTGGGAAGAAGCACCTGCCCCGACACCAAAGGTCACATCAACTAAAGGAATGATCGTCGTATCCCCTGCCTGCGTTGGCTCTCCCACCACAGTCTTGGATGAGAGAAAGCTTTCCATTCCATGCATCATGGAATTTACTACTTCATTAAAATTATTTTCAGCCATTCTATACCTCCATTAAAATAAATTCACATCAAGTTTCGCTGCGCCTTAAATGTTTGAACAGACGCTTGATATCCTTATCAAAAAACAAAATACATGCCGCCCGCACAAATACGAAAGCACTGACATGGCCCTGAAAAGAAAAATTCCCTTCCATGACAGTTTGTTCAAATTCAGGCTGTATATCAATATTTCCCTGATGTAAGGGATAAAGCATCCCCCATACGGCAAGGACTTCCCCCATCACTGCCGGATCGTCAAACCCCAGATGAAGGTTTACCCGATATTTTTGCGGCAGTATTTTTCTCAGAATATACATAAATTGTTTCTGACATAAAGACAGTGCTCGTTTAGTACTGTCTGACTGTAATACTTTTAGGTAATAATTTATGTTATCTTTTATCTTCATTATTGTATCACAAACTTTATGGAATGTGAACTTTATATTTTTGAAAAAATTTACAAATTTAGTTAAAATATTCTTAATTTTTTGAACAATTCCCAGCTTTTTATTCCTGTCATTGACTGATTCATCTGGAAGATCATTTGCTGCAGGCTTTCTTGTGCCGGTTGGCGTATCCTTACACAAATCCTCGCTTTGTGCCTCCCCCAAAGAATCATCCTTCGAAAACATATCTTCCGAACTATGATTCTCTAAAGAGGCTGCCTGGATCTCACCAGCACTCTCGGTTTTATTTTTGGTCGATTTTGCTTTTTTATGCTTCGCTTTTTTGCTGTCCGCTCTCAGATTGTCATATATCGTAATGCCAAAAATCTTTAGGTTCACACAAAAAGGCTGTTCGTTCTGATATACACCTCTTATTGAGATCATGTGCAAAAGCCACGACGCACGCAGTTTTGCTGTAAAACCATTCTGGTAGCTGCCATTGCCACGATATCTGACCGGAACGAACAGTGCTAGCAGCAGTATAAATAAAATGAGTCCAAGAATGATCAGTATTGTGATTCCAATCATCTTCAATACAGTGAGTAGTATCGATACCATATATTCCCCTTAATCAACTATTGTTTTGTAAAAATGCTTTTACATCATACGATCCCGTTTCACGAAAAACATCCTGAATGATATCTATGACCAGATCAACTGCTCCGCCATACCCTTCAGCAATGCCAACAATATATGGTGCATTTTGTTTTTTCTTATAATACTTCTGTTTCAGTATACCGCTATGATATATTTCAAGCAGATCATTATTGGGGGCAAGCGCAATAATATAAATAAACGGCTGTGGCCTGCCAGTCCGCAATTTCCACTTTACTGTGCCACATTTCTTATCCAAGGAAGGACTGATATACAATTTACTGCTAAAGCGCACTCTCTTCACTTCTCTCTTATACATTTCTGTGATCAATGACTATTCTAACACAAGATCCTCGATATTTCAAACCAAAAAGAAGGTCAGAACAGACCTTCTTTTTGGTTGTTTTAACGCGGTTTTATCCATTGTTTGTTTTTCCGGAGATCCAGATATTCCTGATACGCCTGCTCCAATATCTGTTTTTCATTTGAAAATTTGAGCAGATGATACGCCTCATGATACTTGTAATATCCTGAATCAACAAAAAATTCCTCACGCTGTGGCTTGCTGTAATAATTATCTGCCATCATCAGATACCAATGGACTTCCTTCTCAACGATATCCTGCGGCACATTGAAGGTGTATTCACTTTTTCCAATATATTTCATAACAGTTGCTTTCACGCCGGATTCTTCAAACACTTCCCGCAGGGCAGTTTCCACATGCTTTTCGCCAGTTTCGACAGTTCCTTTCGGCAATACCCACCCTTCGTATCTGTTCTTGAAATTTTTGTATAAAAGCAGAATCTTTCCCCTGAAAACGACTACGCCACCACAGCTAGTAGCTTGAATCATGCTATTTCCTCCTGTAGGGTGCGTATATTTTTATTTCATGCTATCCATAATACTTATGATCTGGCTCGTCTCGTAAGGTTTTGTAACAAAATCCGCAGCGCCAAGCTTGATCGCATCAAGCATCTTGTTTTTCTGGCCGGATGCAGTTACCATGATCACCTTGGCTTCCTCGTTGTATTCTTTGATCTTCACAAGGGTCTCAATGCCATCCATCACGGGCATCGTGATATCTAATGTCACGAAATCAGGCTCAAGCTCACAATATTTATCAAACCCTTCCTGACCATTTTCTGCCTCTGCCACTACTTCATAACCATTTTCGACCAGAATATGGCGAAGCATATATCTCGATGTTTTGGAATCGTCAACTATCAAAACAGTACTCATTTTTTAATCTCCTTACTCTCTTCTTTTATTATAAAAGCACATTTATTCATATACTTCTAAAACAGCTCTGATACTGCATCCATTGGCATAAATGGGAATGACATACAATTTCTCATTGCTGATAAACGGTCCATCAACAGAATATTCAGGCGAATTCATATCAATTACAATATCATCATAGCTTAGATTCGTGGCATACAGGCCATTCACACAGTTGATAAATTCTCCAACGTTGTCCAGGGCATCCTCGTCAACTGCGTCGTATGTATCCTCCGTAAAGTGATCCGCTATTGCCAGCAGATCATTGCCTGATGCACTGATATATACTTTCATGTGCATATCGCCGACGATCGTCTGACATGCATACTTATCAAGCTGCAGGGAACGTGCCGTATATGCTTTATCGAGATATGCATCACAGTCGATCAGCCTGCGTATCGTCCGAACAAGGGTAATTGTGTATTCTTTGAGCCGTTCTGATTTCAGTGGGACAAAAATACGGATGCACTGTTCAAGATCGTCATGGATCAGTGAGCTGATCTGGGCATCATTGTAGCCTCCACACTGTTGAAATCCATCTAGAAAAGAGTTGATCTGATCCAGACCGAATATTCCCTGATCCAAAAGACTTTGGACAAATTTCATAAAGGAATTGGACTGATAGGTCAGGATCTCGTCCAGTTTTTCATCACTGAGATACCCTGCCTCGATCGCTGCCTCTCCAAAACGTTCCTTATCCTCATCGATCCTGCCTAAAAGTTCCTGCGCAGCTGCCGATGTAAGAATTTTATTGATCACTGCTATTGTTTCAACTTTTGCCTTAAGATCTTTCTGAACAGGAAGTAGCTCATCAAGCAGGCTCTGTGATAATATTTGCTTTTCTACCAGATAATTTCCAAATAATCGGTTAATCATTTTACGGCTCCCTTCTGCTATAAATATTTATCTATTACTAATATACACCTTTTTGCAAAAAATTACAAAGTATTATTCGCGATTTTGGAATTTTTTATACAAAAAGCAGAAAATACATGTTAGATTTCACCATAATACTGATCTAAAATCCTTCTCGCCATCGGCACAGCGTACTCTCCGCCGCTTCCGGCGCCCTCCATGATGACTGTTATCTGAAGCGGAGTATCTGTATCGTAAGTATATCCGGTAAACCAGGCATGGGAATCAGCGGAATCATTAAACTCAGCGGAACCGGTCTTGCCGGCTGCGCTGTAGCCATCACTGATCAGCCTCGTACCTGTGCCTTCCTGCACCACTGCTTCCATGACATCCTGGAGTGCCTGCGTCTCCTGTTCTGTGATCAGCTGTCCTAAAGAGCATGGTTCATATTGTTTGATCACATCCCCTTCTGCTGTTTCAATGCGGTCGATCATATATGGCACCATCATCTCACCATCATTGGCAATCATAGCAGTGACCATTGCGATCTGAATAGGAGTCATCTGTGTCGTACCCTGTCCGATCACAGTCTGGAGCATGGTGCCGTCGCTATCAGAGATCTCGTCGGAGATGCAGCTGACATTGGCTGGAAAAGCGACGGGCAGATCATTGTTAAAATACAGGCTGTCAAGTGTTTGTCGAAACTGTTCCCTGTCAAGCGTAAGTCCGATATTGGCAAATGACGCATTGCATGATTTTGCAAAAGATGCAGTAAAATCCACCGATCCATGATTTGTACCGTGAAAACAGTTGATCGTATTCCCATCTTTCGTATATTTTCCCGTACACTGAAATCTGTAGTTTTGAAAAGTTTCAGGATTCTCCCGTATATATTCCAGCGCTGTGAGTATTTTAAAAGTCGATCCTGGCGGGTATAATCCTTGAGTAACTCTATTCAATAGTACAGAGCTTGTCGTGTCAGCCAGGATGTCATCCCAGATATCGCTGATCTTATTCGGATCAAAGTCCGGCTTGGATACCATTGCCAGGATCCGACCCGTTGACGGCTCTGACACGATCACAGCACCGCTGTATATCCCCATTGCATTATATGCGATTTCCTGCAGTCTTGCATCAAATGTGGTGACGACCGTGTTTCCCATATGTTTCTCGTCTGACAGATCATTCTGCAGCTTGCTGCCCAGCGAGATATTGGAGGAGACCAGATACATATTTGCACTCTGCTCCACGCCCATTCTCCCATGGGAAGCATAGCCGACCGCATGTGCAAAAATGTCGCCGAAAGGATAGTTCCGTTCATCCGTACTTTTCAGCGTGGTTGCAAGAATCTGCCCATCTGCGGAGAGGATATCTCCCCGGATCGTCTTTGCCGCCAATTTATCCTGCCGTTTTGTGTTGTAGGAATTGTTGATGACCTGCGGGCTGTCAATGTATACATAGTGTACCAGATATCCGCTGATCGCAACAAACAGTCCCGCAAAAACGCCCGCGACAATATTCATTTGAAGTTTCGGTATAACCTCGTCTCCACGACAGACATCATTGTTAATATAAAATCCCTGGATGACGGAAAACATGATCAGCGAGGCAAGTACTGAACTTCCGCCGTAACTGATCAGCGGCAGCGTCACTCCTGTCAAAGGGATAAACTTGCTGTTTCCGCCGATTGTGAGGAAAAGCTGCACAATGTAGACGATCCCCAATCCATATGATGAATACTTCATAAAAGGATCATCACAGGAATGTGCCACGCGCACGACCTCTAAAAATAAATTGACACAGACTGCGATCAGGCAGATGCCAAAAAGGACGCCGAACTCCTCACAGATCGCAGAAAAGATAAAATCCTGCTCCACATAAGGTATGGAACCTGGCATACCCGCATCGATCCCCATGCCGAACCATCTGCCGGTCCCGATGCCGAACAGCGATTGTGCGATCTGATAGCCCGTGGCATTGATGTCATTCCACGGATCAAGCCATGCCGCGACGCGCACGCGCACATGCGAAAAAAGAAAATACGAGATATACGCTGCCGCGGAACCGCCCGCTAATCCAAGTATCAGATACCTGATCCGGTGTGTTGCCACAAATAACAAGATAATATAAGTGATAAAATAAATCAAGGCACTTCCAAGATCTTTGGAGGCAACAAGAAACAGGACATGTATAGCCGCCAGAACCGCCGAGAGCACAATGTGGATAAATCGTTCTGCCCTCGACAGGATAGCCGCTATAAAAAATACATAGATGATCTTTACAAACTCCGATGGCTGGAACGACAAACCCATAATGGAAAAGGAAAGCTTAGAGCCGTTCGTGATGCTTCCGCTGATCAAAACGATCCCCAATATAAGTATGCCTGCCGCTGCAAAGATCAATTCGCATCTTTTCAGCAGTTTTACATATTTCATCAATGCCGGAACAATCAATGCGATCACGAACGATATTGCAATGATCGCAAATTGACGGACAGAACGAGTCAGGGATATCCGAGTCAGTATGATAAAACTGATCGACAGCAACAGCGCTATATGATTTTGTATCAATCTGTTGGCGCGTGGATAGATCACCCGCATCAGAACCATAAAAGCAAATACAGTTATCACCTGAAAAAGAGCCAGAAAAAGATATGTAAAGTCCTTCCTTGACGATAATAAAACAAGACTTCCAATCATGTGATTGGCAAAGATCATCACATATTGCAGTACAAAAACAGCCCCGCCGCGCTCTCGATCATCACGCCGGAGGACAATATAACTAGTCACTGTGTACAACAAGATATTCATTACCAAGATATATTTTGATAATTCGATTACTGCTCTAAGCATTTTTTCTAACTCCCATTCGCCCGCTCAGACGCTCCCTTATCACATTACTCCACGCTTGTAATGTCCGTTTGTAAATTCTTTGTATGGAAATTCTTTACGCGGGATTTCTTTACTGGAAATTCCGTCTTCTTTGGTCATACAGTTTACATAATATTCGATCACTGCATTTGTCTGCCTTTCATCCTCTATGGAGAAATCAAGCCGCAATTGGTCATATTTCTTTTTGCGGATTCCTTCAAGCTGACCATGAAGTGACAAAGGCACCGTATTATACAAAACATTATAACAGTGCTTACAGTTTTGTGTTACTGTGAAAACGTTTTGATAGCGGTCTGTCAAATGATATTTATTGTCTGCAGATGCGTCATCTTTTATACAATGCTCCATTGTTTTTCTGACACAGTTAGCCGAGTACATCATAGGGATATACCCATATATAACAAAACCGATACTGCAGTCTGTGTCAGTCAGAAGCTTACCTAGTTCTTTCTTGTTCAGCTCCAGAGGAAGTGTGACACACTCGCAGCGTTGCGACAGAAAAGCCAACGATGCATTATTCCACACATAAAAGGTATGATCAGTGCATACCTTTCCTGCATAACCGCTCTGATCAAGCCATTCCAGCTCCTCAAAGTTTCTTGCCATGACACCGGCAAAACAACCGTTCCCTAACAATTCTTCATATATAGGCAAATATTTGTATGATCTTTGGCGAAATATATGAGGCATCACAAGAAAATACTCCTTTTCGGGCAGCAGCAACCGCTGCGCCTCCATTTCCTGCAAAAAAATATCGGCATCTACATATATTCTGTGTATTTCGGTAAATCTGTTCGCAGTCAAAAGCTGTTCGCGGGTTGTGACCAGCGTGCACAGCTCATTACCTTCTTTTTTGTGTTTCAGCGCATCGCGATATACATGTTGTGTTCCGCAGAGGGATCCTGCTGTTAAGTTTTTTCGTTCCGGTTTTTGTTGATCCAAGATCGCCTGTTCCAATTTGAAAGATGCCATTCGGCGCAATTCGTTGAGCATTTTCACTGGCACAAACGATGCGCCATCCGTGTCAACTGTCAAGTCACTGACTGAAAAACAGGTGTCCCCAAGCCTGCAGATCTTCTGAGAGATCTCTTCCCTGCTCAGCGGCCTGTTCAGGGCATGGCTCACAATATCCCCTGTCACTGTCACAGATATATCATCATATGCGAATGTCAGTTCTGCGAGTTCTCCGGCACGAATCTTCACATTCCCTGATATCGGCAATAGAATATCCTTCGAAATATATTGTTCCTCAATGGTTTTTATAACTTCCGGTGAGCTGCCCGAATATCCGGGTTCTGTCAAAGTGACCATGGATTTATCATTATGTCTCTGATAGTATCCATTGCAGATGTCAGAACGAATATACAGCTGTCTTATTAATTGTTCATCCTCAGGTGCTATTTTAAATATATTTTTCGGATCTGCCAGATACAGATCGATGTATTTCCTGTATATAGAAGTGACACCTGCCACATACTCAGGACTTTTCATACGCCCTTCGATCTTAAAGGAATCGATCCCCGCCTGGATCAGCTCCGGGATCATGGGCAATGTATACATATCCTTGAGACTAAGCGGATATTGTACTTTGTTCCGTGCATTTTTATAAGGCAGGCGGCATGGTCCCGCACAACGTCCACGATTACCACTCCTGCCTCCAAGAATAGAACTAAAGAGACATTGACCAGAATAGGCGTAACACATTGCACCATGAATAAAACACTCAACTTCCAGATCTGTCTTTTTTTTGACAGCCCTGATCTCATCAAGAGAAAGCTCCCGCGCCGGAACGACACGGCATACACCCAGATCTTTCAGAAACTCTGCGCCATAGACGCCTGTGATCGTCATCTGGGTGCTGGCATGCAGCTCCAGACCCGGAAAGTTCTGACGCAGACATTCCAATACGCCGATGTCCTGAATGATCACTCCGTCTAACCCTGCCTCATATAATGACTCAATATACGGAATCAGCTCTGCCCATTCGCTTTCTTTCACAAGTGTATTGACTGTCAGGTAAATCTTCCTGCCAAACATATGGGCGATCTGCAAGGCGCGCACGATTTCCTCTGATGAGAAATTTCCCGCATATGCGCGGGCACCATACTGTTCTCCACCCAGGTACACAGCATCGGCTCCGGCGTTTATAGCCGCCCGAAAACAGGCAAGATCACCTGCGGGTGCCAATAATTCTACTTTTTGTTCCCTCATGCTTTTTTGGATTCCTTCAACTCCGTTTCAAGACGGATAATCTGCTTAGAATTTTCATTCAAAGTCTCATTTGCTTCCTTCAGGGATTTTGATGTGTTATCAAGTTTGATCTGTGTGGCGATCAGTTCATGCTTTAAGTCATACAACTCGTTGTCCTTCGCTTTCAGATCCTGCTCAAGAAGCTCAATCTGTTTTTTCGCTTTAAAATAATCGTCAGCAATGTTCAACTGGATCAACATATTCTGTTTATCGACAGACTGTCTTTTAAAACTATCCATCTTGGCGTACTCATTGACTTTATTGTTGATATATGCTGCAACCTTCTGCAAATATTCAGCGCTCTCATTGCCGCTGACGGTCAGCACTTTTCCTCCGATGATAACTTCTGTATCTGTTTTGGCAGACATAATCTTGCCCCCTTCTCATGTAAACTTCTATATTGTTGTTCTATGCAGATTCAAATCATATTTTTCTACTGATCCTAAATACCCGCATTATATTATATCAAATATTATTGTGGCATTTCAAGTCCGAAATGGCGGTATGTAAGTTCCGAAACCACTCTTCCGCGCGGTGTGCGCGTGATAAAACCATTTTTGATCAGGTACGGCTCATACACGTCTTCGATCGTTCCGCTATCCTCTCCGATCGCAGCAGACAGTGTATCTAGTCCAACTGGACCGCCATTGAAACGCTCGATCATCGTCATCAGGATCAACCTGTCTGTCTGATCAAGCCCAAGTTTATCGACATCCAGCATATCAAGTGCAGTGTTTGCAGCCTCCAGTGTTATCTGACCGTCGTATTTTACCTGTGCGAAATCCCGCACCCTTCTCAACATGCGGTTTGCGAGACGCGGTGTGCCCCGGCTTCTCCTGGCAAGCTCCAGCGCCCCCTGTTCATCGATCTGCACATTTAAAATGCGGGCTGAGTGTTGAATGATAAGTTTCAATTCATCGACAGAGTAAAATTCGAGATGTTGAATGACACCGAACCGATCTCGAAGGGGCGCTGTCAGAAGACCGGCTCTCGTCGTTGCACCGATCAGCGTAAATCTGGGCAGATCAAGCCGCACTGACTTGGCGGATGTCCCCTTTCCGATCATAATATCGATCGCAAAATCCTCCATTGCCGGATACAGCACTTCCTCCACCTGTCTGTTCAGACGGTGGATCTCATCAATAAATAATACATCCCCTTCCTGAAGCCCATTCAGAATAGATGCCATCTCCCCAGGTTTCTCAATGGCAGGTCCGCTTGTCACTTTGATATGAACACCCATTTCGTTTGCAATGATGCTTGCAAGCGTTGTCTTTCCAAGTCCAGGCGGACCATAAAAAAGGACATGGTCCAAAGAATCGTTTCTCTGCCTTGCAGCCTCTATATAAATCCTCAAAATTTCTTTTGCTTTTTTCTGTCCAATATAGTCCTTTAAGGACTGTGGACGAAGATTTCCCTCAATTTTTACATCTTCTTCTAATAGCTTTGTCTCGATCACTCTGGCTGCCATAGACCCCTCCAAAAATATTTATCTACGTAATTATAGTGTACTAATTATTTTCAAAGCCTGTTTTAATACAGCTCCCGAGTCCATTCCATCTGTGATCACAATCTGTTTCATCGCTTTTAATGCCTCAGAAGGAGAATACCCCAACGATACCAGAGCCTCCAATGCCTCTTGTTTTGCTGTATCAGACTGAGTGTCAGCACATGATATCTGTTCAGACGAAACGGACTCACTTGTGATATGCACTTTATCCCGCAGTTCCAGAATGATTCTTTCTGCGGATTTATTGCCGATTCCCGGTGCTTTTGATATCGCTTTGGCATCCCCCGCGACAATGGCAAAGCGAAGATCATCAGCGCTCATCGCCGACAGGATACTCAATGCACCCTTGGGACCGATTCCATTTACTGCGATCAGTTTTTTGTAGATCTCCAGATCATCTTTGGATAGAAAACCAAACAGCTGGAAAGCATCTTCGCGCACACTTGTATAGGTGTAAATCTTTACTGTCGCACCAGTTCCCGGCAGGCGCTGAGCAACGCTGAATGGTATTCTGATATTATATCCGATATTATTGCATTCCAACACCAAATTGTCCTCAGTGATGTCCACGATCTCACCTTTTATATATGCATACATTGCAAATGCCTCCACAATTCACATTATTTGTATTTATTATAGCACAAATGAAGTCAATAAGGGAGAAAAAGAAACGTATGTTTCTGATTTCTCCCTTTTGAATAACTTTTTGACAAATTAATTAGTTGTTAATGAATTTATCCTCTTCATTGTTCCAGCTGTAGAGCTTGCGGATCTCCTCGCCGATCTTCTCGGACGGATGCTCAGAAGCAAGCTTTCTCATCGCCTTGAAGTGAACCTGGCGCCCAGCCGGAGACATATCCAGCAAAAATTCCTTCGCAAAAGAGCCATCCTGAATATCGGAGAGGATCTTCTTCATGGTCTTCTTGGTCTCCTCTGTGATCAGCTTTGATCCTGTGATGTAATCACCGTACTCTGCCGTGTTGGAGATCGAATATCTCATGCCTGCAAAACCTGACTGATAGATCAGATCTACGATGAGTTTCATCTCGTGGATACACTCAAAGTACGCATTTCTCGGATCATATCCAGCCTCGACAAGCGTCTCAAAACCTGCCTGCATCAGTGCGCACACACCGCCGCAGAGAACTGCCTGCTCGCCGAAAAGGTCTGTCTCTGTCTCTGTCCTGAACGTAGTCTCGAGGACACCTGCTCTTGCTCCACCGATGGCAAGTGCATAAGCGAGTGCCATCTCAAGCGCTTTTCCTGTCGCATTCTGCTCCACTGCCACCAGACAGGGAACACCCTTGCCAGCCTGATACTCGGAGCGTACGGTGTGTCCCGGTCCCTTCGGTGCGATCATTGTGACATCGACATCCTTGGGCGGTGTGATGCAGCCAAAATGAACGTTAAAACCATGAGCAAACATCAGCATATTGCCTGCCTCAAGGTTCGGTTCGATATCTTTCTTGTACATATCTGCCTGCAGTTCATCGTTGATCAGGATCATGATGATATCAGCCTTTTTAGCTGCTTCTGCCGCCGTATAGACATCAAATCCCTGCTTTACAGCCTTATCCCACGACTTGCTGCCCTCATAGAGACCGATGATAACATTACAGCCGGATTCCTTAGCGTTCAACGCATGGGCATGTCCCTGACTGCCATAACCGATGACTGCGATCGTCTTGCCTTCTAATAAAGAAAGGTTGCAATCCTCCTGATAATAAATCTTTGCTTCTGACATTTTTAAATCCTCCTTGTTTTGCGGAGTAAAATGAGAGCTGCTCATGCGAGCAGAGAATTTTCCTCCGAAGTATATTAATTTTAAAATAAAAGCTGCTATAAGTGAAATATTACTCTAAATGAACAATATCCTCCGTGCCGCGTCCAAGCCCGGCAATGCCCGTTCTCGCAATCTCAAGGATCTCGTAATCCTGAAGCAGCCCGATAAATGCCTCGATCTTGGACTGCGTACCGGTAAGTTCGATAATAAGGCTGTCCACATTGACATCGACGATCTTTGCCCTGAAAATATCTGCTACCGCGATCACTCCCTGGCGCTTCTCGGGCGTTGATCTTACCTTGATCAGACAAAGCTCCCTGTAGACGCTCCGCTCTGGCTTCAGTTCCCGGATATCCCTGATATCAACCAGCTTTGCGACCTGTTTCTCGATCTGGTCGAGGATCTCCTCGTCGCCCGAGGTCACGATGGTGATGCGGCTGTAGCGCGGATCTGACGTCACGCCTGCCGTGATGCTCTCAATATTGTAACCGCGCCTTGAGAATAAACCTGATATGCGGCTGAGGACACCTGCATTGTTATCCACCAAAAGCTGAAATACTCTATTCTGCATAAAGATACACTCCCTTAAACTGCATAAATAAATACAAATCCCTGCATAAATAACCAAATTTTATTTTAGCAATTCTGATATTAATTGTCAATACATTTCGATAAAGCCAGTGTACCCGTCCTCGCCACTTCCACGATGCTGATCGATTTGAGCATATCGAGCATGACCTTGATCCGCTCCGGCATATCGCAGATCTGAATGATCATGTTGTTGTTTGACATATCCACGATATCGGCTTTCATGATCTCACAGATCTCCATGATATCGCGCCGGGTGCCCCTGTTATACTTCACCTTGATCAGCATGAGCTCCCTGCTGATGCTGTCCTTCTCGTCAAAAGTCTTGACCTTGATGACGTCAATCTTCTTGTTGAGCTGTTTTTCGATCTGTTCGATCGTCCGCTGGTTTCCGGAGCTCACGATCGTCATGCAGGAAACTGCCGGATCGTCCGTCTCTCCCACCGCCAGGCTGTCTATGTTAAAGCATCTCCTTGAGAACAGACCTGAGACCTTGCAGAGCACACCGGATCTATTCTCCACTAATACGGAATATATTTTCTTCATATGAAATGGAACCTCCTCACTTAACTAAGTCCATAGGGTCTACAAGACATTCCATGAGCATCGTGTTGTCCTCAGCCAGAAACTCCCTGATCTTTTCCTGTGCGTGCGACATATCCTCCACCCGGATAAACGGGATGGCATACGCGGCGGCAAGCTTCTCGAGATCGGGCGTGCCGTCCTTGATATCGACAACCGAATAGTTGTCCTTGTAGGCATAGTGCTGGAATTCCCGCACCATGCCGAGATAATTGTTCTTGATCACGATGATCTTTACCGGAATATGGTGCTGCATGATGGTCGCAAGCTCCATCATTGACATCTGGAACGAACCGTCGCCGCACACAGCGATGACCTGTCTGTCAGGCGCACCGCGCTTTGCCCCCATTGCCGCCGGGATCGAATATCCCATGGTCCCCATACCGCCCGAGGTGAGAAAGCGCCCGTTCTTTACAATATGATAATTGCAGCTCCAGATCTGGTTCTGTCCTACATCAGCGACATACACTGCATCATCCTTCATCTCGCTGGAGAGCATTGTGATAAACGCTGCGGGATCCACATAATCCGGGTTGGGATTCCGCTTTTGGATCATCGTAGCGCGATATTCTTCCAGTGTCCTGATCCAAGCCTCATGTTCGCAGGTAAATTCTTCTTTCATGATGTCGTCAAAGATATGTCTGGCATCGCCCACAAGCGGGATGGAAGGTCCGACATTCTTGCCGATCTCGGCAGGATCGACATCGATATGTATCAAGATCTTGTTGGTCATGATCAGATCCGGCTGGCTGATCGCCCTGTCCGCCACGCGCGCGCCGACCATGATCAGAAGATCCGATTCGTTCATCGCGCGGTTCGCGTACGCCTTACCGTTGTTGCCGACCATGCCAAAATACATCGGATCCTCTGTGCGCATGACACCGATCCCCATCATGGTGGACACCACCGGGATCCGGTACTTGTCCGCGAACGCGCGGAGCTCTGATACCGCATCGCTCAGATGCACGCCGCCGCCCGCGCAGATGATGGGTCTCTTTGCCTTTTCAAGTTCCTTGATGACCTTCTTGATCTGTACAGGATTTCCCTTTACGGTCGGTTTGTAAGCCCTTATGTTCACAGTCTCGGGATATTTAAAATTCTTGATGGCAGCATTTTGTATATCAATGGGAACATCGATCAGCACAGGTCCTTTCCGCCCGGAGTTTGCGATATGGAAAGCCTCCTTGAATACACGCGGGATATCTTCCACATTTTTGATCAGATAGCTGTACTTGACAAAAGACTCCACAGCGCCTGTGATATCTGCCTCCTGGAACACATCGCTTCCGATCTGCTCACTCTTTACCTGTCCTGAGATGCATACCATGGGGATGCTGTCGGCAAAAGCCGTCGCGATACCTGTGATCAGATTGGTGGCACCTGGTCCGCTTGTGACGGCGCACACGCCTACTTTACCGGTGACTCGGGCTTCTCCGCTTGCTGCGTGTGCAGCATTCTGCTCTGTTCTAACTAATATTGTCCTGATGGTTGAATCGAGAATGCTGTTATAAAATGGACAGATCGCTACGCCGGGATAGCCATATACCGTCGTAACACCTTCATTCTCGAGACATTTTACGATTGCGTCAGCACCGATCATGATGTTCACTCTTATCCTTTCAAATCTGATTTGCTATGTTTTCGTCATTTTTAGAAACAAAATATATTTAATTATACATAATATTGCAGATTAAGTAAACCATTTTTCAATAAAATTTTGGGTATGCAATTGTTCCGCTGTTATTTTTCAAGTCATCAAAGTAGTCGGATTCTAAATGAAAACGTTGCTTTTGGGTATGTATTATGTTAAAGTATAATGGATTATTATAATTTGAATATACAAAGGATTTTTATGAGATGAACAGATGTTTTATTGGTAAAAAAATAGTTTTATGTATTTGTGTCCTGACTGGCGTTATCGTTTTATCAGGATGCGGAAATACAAATGACGAGGAGCGGGAACTTGCGGTTTTTTCTTCCTCCGTGGCTGATTTTAAGGACTACATACTAGAGACCGATGAGAAGATCAATGAACTTGATGTCAGCAGTAAGGAGTCAGCAAGTGAGCTTTTGGAGATACTTGACGGTATGAATGATGAGTTTGCAGGGTTTGCAGACTATACTGACCGCGTCAAAAGCCAGATACCTGATCAGTACGAAAGTATTCCAGGACTGGCAAAGACAGCGAGCGACGAATTGTCTCAAGCTGTAGTCTGCTATCATACTGCATACGAATCAGAAACCTTTGGCAAAAACTATGCGGACGCAGCTTATACGCACTACGAAAATTCAATGGATGCAGTCAGTTGTATCGGTTATATTCTTGCCGGTGAGGCGATTCCAGATGACATTCAGATCACCGTGTATGATATAACAGACGATGAACATATTATTGATAAATGGCTGTCAGGCGACAAGGACGATGAAACCAGCGAAAATGAGACGGCTTCCGATGGTATATCAGAAGCCGTCAACTAAATCTCATTTTATTCATTTCCCTTGAACTCACGGATCCTTCTGTCGGTGTCTCTCTGTGACAGATAGGAAAAGATCAACAGGATCAGATCAGAACCACCATCATAAAGCATGGCGATCCCAAGCAGGATCATTGATATTTCATACGCTGCAAACGGTTTGAATACCAGCACTAAACCGACTGCAAGCGTGAGAATGGCTGCGATCAGCGCGATCCACCATTTTGTGTTTCCGGTCCGTTTGATGTCAAGTGTGTACTGGATATCCATCACGCCATGAAGAAGCACGATGACCCCTACCACTACCGGAACGATGGACAGCACTATATGTGGCTGTGTGCAGATCCATATGCCGAGCAGGATCAGCACGATTCCCATAAGCATACTGAATTTGTTGTAAAAACCAAGTCTCTCACTGCGCAGGAAGCCGACCAGCTGTATGATCCCCATCAAGATCAACGCGCCGCCTAGAAGATAGCACAGCAAAACGCCAAGACTTTTCGGCCATATCACGAGTACAAGGCCTAATATCACCATAATGACCGCATTGACAAAATAATTTCGCTTCATATCCTGTATGATTGATTTCATGAATATCGATACCTCCTATTTTAGTTCTGCTGATATTAAAAGTATTGTAGCACACTTTGCTGAAAAATAATACCAGAAAAACTAAAAAATCCACTCATATAATATTGCAAACAATTCTCTCGCATAATATGTCGGCAAAAGCCACAATGATGTATTTCCCGGAACGGCACCATATTCCAGACCGATGCCATCTGCAATCCTTCCAGCCCTGTATTCATGAAAATTGTTCGTTGCGATCGCTATATTTTCATTAAGTTGATGTTTCTTTATGATCTCATAGGAGAAAGCGAGGTTCTCGCGTGTTGTGGTGGACTGATCTTCCATGTAGATCCGTTCAGGAGCGATGCCGTTATCTGTCAGATAGAGATACATGCACTGTGCCTCGGAGATCGTCTCGTCTGGCCCCTGTCCGCCTGACACGATACATGCAGATCCTGGATTTGCATTCAAATATTCTATGGCAGCTTTCAGCCGCTCTTCCAGCATAATACTCGGCCGCTCCCCGTATGCTTTGCATCCAAGCACGATCACTGTGGCGTTTTGAGCCGGCTTAGTATATGCTGCCTTGATCATGAGAGTTGTCATCACGATGACCAATACCAGCGCCGCGACCAGACCCGCCGCAAAAATACTCAAAAGCACTCTGCCGACCGTTTTATGCCAGAATATTCGAATCCAATGATGGATCTTCGTCATGAAAATCGCATACATCACAACAGCGATGCAGACTGCCAGTCCAGCCAGATTTCCGACATTGAGAATCCGCCTTGTCAGAAGGGGTACTATAAATCCAGAACTGCCGATGATCCCAAACAAAAGCAAGATCAGTCTTATTATCATTTGAAACTGCTTCAATAATTTGCCCTCCTTGACTGCATCACAAATATCACACAGATATAAAAGTGTATTCAAAAAACCGATCCCACCAAAAACGGATGAGACCTGTTCTGCCTATTTACAAATTAATCCTCATCGTTGTATCTCAAATCTTACTATATGTCCTGACTAAATAATTCTGAACCATCACTTGCCTTGTATACAATATGGATCTTCGAAGCGTCGATCTCCTCCTTTAGAACATTTCCACTAGATATAAGCTGCTCTTTGAACTCGTTGTACTGCTGCTGCATCGATTCGTGTACTTCCTCTTTCTGCTCCTCTGTCAACTCGGTCGTATCTGATCCCAATGCCTCCTCAGAATAGACCAATATCATCGACAAAGTGCCGTTTTCAGCTTCTAATTCCATTGTTATACCCTGTTGGGCATACACGGTGTTGAACGTCTTCACAAATGTAACAGCTTCCTCGGAATCCACCCACTCGTCAACAGTCAAGTTATCTGTTAACGCCAGTGCACTGGCATCGCCAGAAGTCCCCTCATTTGCCCCGTCCGAAAGCGATGCATCCTCTGCAAAATTCCCAATCTCTGAAAGGTCTATTGTGATCGTTTCCTTTTCTTTTGACGCACAGGCTGCCATCATCAATATCATCATCGTAGCTGCCATAACGGATAGCCCAACATTAATAATTCTTTTCATTTTCGTTCTCTTCTCATAAAATTTTAATAACTAATGATTTAATAGTCTATCACTAAAATATTATTGTGTCAACTTTAACTGCCCGTTTCCCATAGCGCAAAATGATTGCTCCGGAATCGTGCGAATATCGCATGCTCCGGAGCGCCTTTCAGAAGAGACATGAGATTAATATCCCTTTTCATTCATTTATTATTTCGCGCAGATTGTTCAGAGCCTTTGTGTGAAGCAGTTTTACATAGCTGTATGAGATATCCATTATTTCCGCGATACTTTTCAATGTTTTCCCACTATAATAGTGCAGGATAATGATATCGCTCTCCCGCTGGGGGAGTTGCCCGAGAGCGTCTGCAAGACTTTTGAGCGTTTCCTCGTTCAGCATTTCCTCATCGATGTTTCCCTCAAAGCAAAGTTCCTCTGGCAGCCCGTAAACCGACTTCGCCTTCCGATAATAGTCGATTACGGCATTCTGTGTTATCTTATATATCCATGTTGACAGAGAAGCCTTCTTCTCATCAAATCCCGAAAACCCCTTAAATACTTTGACGAACACGTCTGAGATCAAATCCTCTGCGTCGTGTTCGTTCGGTATTTTCCCATATATATATCGAGCCACCTTATCCTTAAACTTGGCATAAATCTGCTCAAATTCGGTGTTTTTGTGCAGTTCAATCATCGGAATTATCCTCCCGGCTTTCAAACGGGACAAATTCGCCCGCAGCATTCACCTGTTCGAGTTCTTCATCTGAAAGCGCCTCGCCGTAACGTTTCTCAGCTTCATCCTTCATTTCGGCAAGACGCAGATTTTCCGAAAATTTCTGAAAGTCAAACAGCCGCCGTAATTTCTCTTCCATCATTCGCCCTCCATAGGCGCTATATTTTTCCAACCCCGGAGCGTCTCCTCGATTTTCCTGTGCCAGCCATTTTGGAAAAACAGACACTTTGCGGGATCAATGCCAAATTTGTCACCCGTAAAAGCGAGTGCCAGTGCGCGGCAGCCACCCCCGCAGTGTTTAAAATAAGGACACACCGCGCATTTTTCATTGTTCTCTGACAACTGCCCCAGTGTAGCGCAGACCTCGCTCAGATATCTCCCTTTTTGCAAAATTGGCTGCAATCCCTCTTTTTTAACGTTGCCCAGGAAATTGTTCTTCGCGCTAAAATACCCTGACATCTGCATACAAGGATAGACATTTCCGTCTGCTGCAACCGCAATCATCCCCCGGTTCCCACGACACACGGGCATACTGTCCCGGTACTCTCCGGCAACATATTCAACGGGACGCAGGCGGTAAGATTCTGTTCGTGGAAATACCATAAGAAACTGCCAGATATCTATTATCATATTGTGTTTCTTTTTGATATATCTGTCGGCAAATTCCAACATACTTTCGTAATATTCCTCAACCTCTAAGCAGGAACCATCTGCATTTTCCTTCCAGCGCGGCGATTCTGAAGTGCGGATCACCCGCATTTCGTCCACGCCCATTTCGTCTAACATTTCTGCTGTAGGCAACAGGGATTCGATATTAAGCCGATGGACGTTCGTCTGCGCTTTTACACGAAAACCATTCTCCACGCAAAGGCGAATTGCCCGGAGCGCGTCTGCCTCCGCCCCATTGCGGTTTCTGAGCCAGTCGTGATGCCCGATTCCATCAAAGGATATTTTAATCAGCGGATTACAGCCGATTTTCCTAAATTGCTCCAATGCTGTCTGGTCAAGGAAAGAACCATTCGTGTTCAGATCCTCAAGGTACATTCCGTGTGCGTAAATACTCTCCACAATCTCAAAAAAATTCTTATGGAGCATAGGCTCGCCGCCTGTAATCGTAATAGCATTGATTCCACACTTTTGCGCCTGCTCCATCAGCATCTTTGCTTCCTCAAGCGTCCACTCACTCATTATGGGAGCGTTATCGGCAGCGTTGAAGCAGTGCAGGCAGTTATAATTGCATTTCCCTGTTATCATCCAGCTCATTGCAGGAAAATAGCGGTTGTCACAGTCGAGGTGTTTTTGCCATTCAGACAGGCTATCCTCATTCTTTGCAGGGGCAATAAATTCCATATCCAAAAATTTTTCCGCAAGCGGCAGTTCCCCCCGAAGCTCCGTTTTACCGTCGCATTTCAAAAGGAATTCAAACTCTTCCTTTTTCAATCCTTTCGCGTAACGGACACCCTTTCTGTAATACGCATACGGCACCAGCCGCCATGAGCGCAGGGCGATGTCTGGATTTAATATGTACCGGCTCATCTCAATTCACTCCTTATAATTATTTGCGGAAACTGCCGCAAAATACGGATATTATTTGTCCTACCGCCCCCACGGACCGCAGTATGGGCAAGCCATAAAAGAGCCTCTTCCCTTCACACCATGATTGTTCAACATGCAAACTTACCGCAGTATGGGCAACACAAAGTTTTGAAAGTAGAGTGTGATTTGACAGCGTCAAGGTCACCTCCGCAGAAGGGACAACGATTGGGACGGCATCCGCCTCCTGCTACATTGTCAAGCTCATCATCCGATAACTCGCCCGTCTTGTGAAGCTTTTTAAAATAAAACTCTGCCTCCTTCTCGTCCACCGGATAACCATTTTCCCTTCCGAGAGCCATAAGCTCTTCGACAGAGTTTACCTGTTTTGCCTTTGCAATAAGTTCTTCTTCAATTTTTGTCTGTTTTCCCTTTGCAGTAAGGTCTTTTTTTTCCATAGTGCTTTCCTCCTAATATTAAGTTACCTTTACATTTTGTTACAGATTACAGTATAAAAACTGATAATCAAAGACGTGATTTGCGCCTTTGTTCTTTTATACGAATCAAAACCGCCGAGAGCCAATAAATTTCCAAAAAATTTTCATACCCTCAATTCAGAAGTATCGTCAACCCTTTGTCTCGCCACTAGTTCTGCAAAAAAACCTCCCCCTTGTATCAACTCGTCATATGTCCCGTCTTCGATAATCTTTCCCTTATCAAGCACCAGGATCCTGTCGCACTGTTTGATGGTAGAAAGCCTGTGCGCGATAATAATCCTCGTGCATTTCAGACTGTCCAGCGATTTCGAAACCGTTTTCTGCGTGAGATTATCCAGCGCTGAAGTCGCCTCATCAAACATCAGTACGCTTGGTTTCGGCGCGATAGCACGGGCAATCATCAGCCGCTGCCGCTGCCCGCCCGAAATTCCGCCACTGCCCTCGGAAATCATTGTGTGCATCCCCATCGGCATACGGTGAATATCCTCTGCAATGCCTGCCAATTCGGCAGCATGCCAGGCCTCATCCATAGTAAGCCACGGTGCAGATATGATAATATTCGAGAAAATATCTCCCGTAAACAGCTTGCCATTTTGCATTACCACGCCGATATTGCGCCTTAAAGACTTTAAGTCCACCGCCGCAATATCCTTGCCGTCAACGTAAACGGCACCCTTCTGCGGCGACTCAAAGCCCAGCATAAGCCGCAAAAGCGTGGACTTCCCGCACCCGGTTGCGCCCACGATTGCCACGTACTGCCCCGGACGGATTTTCAGCGACAGATCGTCAATCACAAGCGGCATATTTTCGTTGTAGCGGAAGGAAACGTTATCCAGTTCGATGTTGCCCGAAAGCCGCGTGATCATCTGTTTTCCCTCAGAAATTTCGGGAACAGCCTCCATAATCGGTTTTATCATATCCATGATCGGCTTAATCTGCGCCACAGTCAGCGTAATTGACGCAAGCGATATAAATGCCCCCGAAACCATTCCGTAAGCGGTATTGAATGCGTAGTAGTTCGCTACGGACACCCCTGACGATACCGCAATGCTGTACATCAAAAGCGTTCCCGCAAGCGAGATGGCGCTTGAAATAACACTGTTTATTTTGAGGAACATCGGAGGATTGTAGGTAAGACGCGCCCATTCGGCATAAAGGTTTCCCCACCGTGCGAACGCACGCATTTCCGCTCCCGAAAACTTAATCTTCTGCACGCCCGATATCAGCGCATAGGACATTCCACTCTCCTTCGAGGACAACTCCATCTTTTTTTTGCTGACCTTCATCTGCGCAAATGTCGACATGATTGAAAACGCCACTGTAACAAGCGTAATGAGAAGCGATGGCATCACCAATGCGGGCGCGTACACAAATATCTGCGATATGTATACAAGCGAAAACACCGACGTAAGACCTGTCGTCAGCGCTGCAGACACCAGCATCCCGCACAGCGAGTTGATGCACTGCGCCCGCGCGGATAATTCCCCTGAACTGTAGTTCTTGAAAAACCCTGCGGGCAGCGACATCAAGCGAGACATAACTGCAGCCTGAACTGAAATATTCATCTTGGTATTTATCCGCGCTATAATCATCGACTTTACGCCGTTTATCAGCAGGGAACTGATCGTCACGCAAATCATAAACACAGTGATCGCAAGCAAAATCTGTGTGCCGCCATCCTCGATAACACGTGAAAACAACAGATTATTAAGCTTCGGCGATAACATTCCGATCAACGTCACCGCCAGCATTGACGCACCTGCCACCACAAAATCAGCGGGGGAGAGCGTTCCCAGAATATACCGCATCAAATCCGGAATTCCGAGATCTTTCAACGGCAGCGGCTTGTAAAACGCTATCGCTTCTTCCTCGAAAAGCTCCTGGTTTTTGCTGTTTATTTTCACCTGTTTTCCTGTTTCCATATCGCTGTAACGATAGCCTGAAAATCCCGCGGGGATAAGCGCGACGACCATTCCATCGCTTTTGCGGATTCCCAGCATTGCCCCAATCGCGTCTTTGTACCAACCTTTAGAAAGCGTTACCCTGCGGCGCATGATTCCATGCGGGCGAAGCAAGTATTCAAGCTGCTCATTCCTGTCCATAATATTGTCGGGAATTTCTTTCGTATTTATATGATAAAACCTTAAAATCTCGTCAAAGGCGTTTTTCGTCTGCTGCCGCTCATCATTCAGCGCGGCCGAAACACGGCTGCCCATCACTGCGCCGGCAATATTTATAAAGGCATCCGTAAAAACATCCTGATCGTTTTGTTTCCGCTGTTTTATTTGCTCGTCGAACCATCCCATTGCCCTATTTCCACCACCTTTATTCGTTTGTTACAAGCTGTGTGTAGACGCCGCCCCTGGCGTACAGCTCATCATGTGTTCCGCGTTCTACAACCTCTCCATTGTCAAGCACAATGATTTCATCGCAGTCCCGTATGGTCGATAACCTATGCGCCACGACAATACAAGTAATCCCGCGGTCCTTTATGGATCTAACAACCTCAAATTCTGTTTTTGCATCAAGCGCGGAAGTTGCCTCGTCAAGAATGATGATGGTCGGATCCTGAGCTAAAACACGGGCAATCTCCATTCGCTGCCGCTGACCGCCCGAAAAGTCCTTGCCTCCCTCAGTGATTTTGTAACTGTAACCGCCATCACGCTGCATAATATCCTCATGGAGCTGCGCATCCCGTGCCGCCATGATCATCTCATAATCCTCTATCGAATTATCCCACATTTTGATATTGTTTGCGATTGTATCCTCAAACAATATAATATCCTGATCGACCACCGCCAACGATCCGGTAAAAACACTTCTGTCGATTTGTTCTATGGGATTTCCGTCAAATAAGATTTCGCCTTCCCAGGGCTTGTAAAGCCCTGAAATCAGCTTCGACAGCGTGGATTTTCCGCAACCCGACGTGCCGACAAACGCCACGCGGCTGCCGGTTTTGAGCGTTAAATTAAAGTCCCTGATAAGAGGCTCTGCGAGACGCGAATAGCCGAAGGTAACGTTTTTAAGTTCTACGCTGCCCGATAATTTGCTGTACTCCGCATCTTCTGAGATCCCATCTCTGCTACAATTCACATCCGTTGGATACTCCATCACATCTTCAACGCGCTCCATCTGCGTACGCATTTCCTGGAGCGTCTGTCCCGCCGAAATCAATGTCTGCGCAGGTTTGGTAAAAGAACCTAAAAAACCCTGAAACGCCATGACCATGCCCACTGTAAACGATCCATTAATTGTAAAATAAACTCCGAGTATCAGCACGGCAATATTCGCCAGTGATGATACCAGCTCAGGAATCATGCCAAGATACTGATTCAGACGTTCGAAACGCACCTGCTGCGTATTGACGCTCGCCTGATAGCCCGCCCATTTCTCAAAAAATCCATTCTCTGCGCCGCTGGCCTTGATTGTTTCGACCATTTCAATCCCCGCCACGGTAGATCCGGCAAGCTTTCCTGCGTCACGCATCTGTACCCGGGTAATATTAATGCGCTTATTGGATATAATCTTTGAGACCACAAGATTGATTGCGATGGAAGCCACCCCCACCAGCGTCAGAATCGGGCTGTAGCGAAGCATCACAACTAGATAAAACACCAGCATGAGCGTGTTTAACGCCAATGGCGCGAAAGTCTCTGCCAATGCCTGCGCGATCGAAGCGTTCATTCTCTGTCTCTGCTGAATATCCCCCGCCATACGCTGGGAGAAAAATTCCATCGGCATACGAAGAACCTTCCACATATAATCGGTACTTCCGACCGCCGAAAGCTGACCGTTTATTTTCAGCGAATACACAGCTTTAATCCATTCCACAATAAGCTGTATCACGCTTATTCCTCCAAGCGCGAAAATAAATGGCAAAAACCATTCAGGGTTTTCACCAGTAAGCAGCCTATCCAGAAAAATCCGCGAGAATACCGGAGTAATGATCCCCAACAGAGCGGTGATCAGCGTTGTCAACGCCATAAACACCATTGCCGTTCCCGCCTCTTTCAGCCGTTTTTTTGCAAACATCAGTATGCTTTTGGGGGCTCCGCCTGGCTCGAAGCTCTCCGCAGGCTCGAACATCAGGCAAATCCCCGTAAAAGACTGGTCAAATATTTCCATCGGTACGGAATAACTCCCTTTTGCAGGGTCGTTAAGGTACGCCTTACTGCCCTTGAAGCCGTCCAGCACTACAAAATGATTGAAATTCCAATGAATGATACAAGGAAATTTTCCATTCGCCTTTAACCCCTCCGGCTCATAGCGATAGCCCTTTGCTGTCAACCCATAGCTGCGCGCTGCTTTTAGGATGTTTTTTGCATTGGAACCGTCACGCGATACGCCGCAGTCGGCACGCACCTGCTCAAGCGGTATCCATTTTCCGTAATATGCAAGGATCATCGTGAGAGAAGCCGCACCGCACTCCAGCGCTTCCATCTGCATTACCACAGGAACTTTCACCTTACCGTTTCTGACAGGCTGCTTTATCTGTTTCGTACCCATCTTCAGACTCTCCTCTCAATTCAGTATAAACGACATCGGCGATACACTTTCTGTAACGATCTCAGCCTTATATGTACCGTCTGGAATTTCCACATCTGCAATTATCTCATACATCCATCCACCCTCGGAAAAACCTCCGATATACATCAAATAGGGATCCATATCCGTACTAACGGCAATCGGCATTTCGGAAATTTCGGAAACAGCGAAATCATTCCCGTTAACTTTTAACGGCATTCCCTTTTTAATTTTAGCGGCGGCGTCCTCAGTAACATAGCAGATAAAAATGCCGTTTTCACACTTCCCTGCAGAAAGGATCTTGCTATCAAGACGCCCGAAAATTCCCCAGACGCATACCCCCGCCAGCAAAACAATTACTGCCGCCAGCATCATCCATACGCTCGGATTGGATATGCGGATATAGTCATTTAGCTGCTCAGGAGAAGAAATATTGACAATACTTGATTTGCGAAAGATTTGTTTTCCATCATACTTCATGACAACCTCCAGTTTTTTATAATTTAATAGAATTATCTAACCGCGCTTTGTTTATGTGTTTACCATTTCATTGAGAGTTTTGCAGACCTATCCGTTCCCACTCTCTTTTTAGTAACCGATATTCCAACCGTGTTTTCATTTTTCCGTCATGCCATTCGTAATCAATATGTTCTGCTTCCTTTATCATGCAGCATTTTTGCATCACTTTTTCAGAACCTATATTTTCAGCCAAGCATCCGGTAGACACTCTATATACGTTATTATCAGTAAATGCAAACTCTAAAACTTTCCGAAACGCCTCGGTAGTATATCCCTTTCCCCAGAACTTTGGGTAAATGAAATACCCTGCACCAACAATTTTTCCAACGGGAGTATCATTCACAACCGTATATCCGACACTTCCAACCTGCTCATGTGAATCCTTTAACTCAATGTGCATAAAATAATACTTTCTGTCAAAATTTGACATATCAGACAAAACCTTATGAAAATCCTCATTGGCTTCTTCCTGGGTGAATAATTGAATATCTTGTAAGTAATACATGGTTTTGGAATCAGATTTTAACTGATAATATTCATTAAAATCTGATTCTCGATAATCCCTCAAAATCAAACGTTCCGTTTCCAAATATATCATATATCAGAACTTCCTTTCATACAAGCGCCACCAAACATTGAATAATGGATTCTGGCTTTCAATACAGTCCTTGTGATTTCCGTTATCTGGTTTATCATCTCATACAGGATCGTTGCAAAAATATACCAGAAACAGGATATTACTCGAACCAAACACGTACTAATGTTTTCTGCCATAGCCAGTGATCACTGCCACTGCGAGCATCACCATCATACAAATGGAATAAAAGTTCACAAAAGGAATCGATGCCGGCGCTACCGCAAAGCCCTCCCCAAACTGGGCGGACTGCTGCGCCGGAATCACACAGTGCACTGTCCATGGCGCCAGAAAACAGAACACACAGCCCGTGCAGTCCAGCAGATTTGCGCGGCGATACTTGTCGACGCCCGCCTTTTCCCCAATCTCGTTTACCAGATCGCCAAGCGCCACAATCGCCACGGAAATGACCCCCGTCACCATGCTCAATATGCCCGCCGCAAGCACAATGGCAGTCTCCGTACTGCGCTCACTCCTGGCAAACCGTTCCAGAAAAACCCCCACATCCTCAAAGACACCGCTGCGCTCCACCACCCCGAGCAGCGCAAACACTGCGATCAGCATGACAACCGTACCTGCTGTCCCCGAGATCGCCTCTATGATCGCCCCTGACACGGAAAATCCGCCGGGAAAAGAGATCAATCCCTCCACCGTATAAATGCCAAAAAGCAATCCGACGGCACATCCTGCCAGGATCCCCCAGGACAGCGCCGTGATCAGATGCATCCGCATCATACAGAGGACGATGATCACCGCCGGCACCACCAGCATGACCAGACTGATCGGCTTTGCCGTGCCTGCTGCCGAAGAAGTGATCGCCCCGTCATCCGTCGTCTTAGAAAACAGCAGGAACAACACCAGAGCCCCGGCTGCTGCCGGCAGGCTGTAACGCATCCTGGTCTTAACCACAGTTCCCAGATCCGCATGCTGTGTCGCGGAGGAAGCGATCGTCGTGTCCGATATCGGTCCCAGATTATCACCGAACGCTGCTCCTGACACGATGGCACCGATCATAAACTCCGGCGCCGCCCCTGCCATCACCCCTACCGGAAACAAGATCGGGATCACCACAAAATAAGTCCCCACGGAGGTTCCTGTGGCAAACGCCAGCAGACAGGTGATGAGAAAGGATGCTGCCACGAACAGTTTTCCGGTAAAGCCTGCCGCCACCACATAGACCGCGATCGTCTGCACCACCCCGCTGGCTGAGATCAGCTTTCCCGAGATCGCCGCGAGTATCACCGCCATCACGATCACGCCAAACATAGGCTTGCTCAAACCGTACACCAGTGCTTCCCCGTATGCCTTCTCATCCTTTGCAAAAAGTACCCCTGCCACCAGCGCCGCAAAGAATGCCAGCACATATCCGTTCACATTGGACTGGCTGAACGCCGCCCACAAGATCATAGCCGCCGCCACTATGAGCGGCGCCAGTTTCCCAAACTTTCCAAAACGAAATTCAATCCTCTTTTTCTTCTGCTCCATCATTCTGCTCCTTCTTTATTGGCTAGATCCGCACGCTGCGCCCCATTATTGTCAATATAATGTTTCAAGAAATCCAGTATCTCAACCGTGCAGTCGACCACCCGATTATGTTTGTAATTTCTGTTGCAGGAAAAATAACCAAAATACCCCCAGGGATCTTTGATCTGAGTCCCCCAGTCCCATACTCCGTCTTCCCGAACATTTTCCATGAGCCAGTCCACCGCATGTTCCAGATATCGACTGGAACCTCTGAACTGATTGATGTAATTGAATGTCTTAAACCATCTTCTCGTCTTGTTACACACAAAATTTTCAGGGAGGCTGCCCGGCGTTTTATCCCAGAAATATCCGTTTTCACTGGCAAGTCCCCCCAAATGCCGCAGCATGGCATCCTCAAGGGCATCCGATATTTCCGCCCGTCTCTTTAACAGCAGCTCACTCTGCATGGGCACCAGCCTGCTCTCCCTGGTGGCAAACACTTCATGCTGTGCGGCTTTGTCCCTCTCATAGGAGTACTCTCCATCTTCATAAGCCCTGTCTGCTATGAACAGCCATTGACGCCAGGTCTCATCACATAACGCAGAATAGGGCGTTACAGCTTCCAGCGCATTACAAACCTTCGCCCGCCACCATGGATTCGCCCGCTCGTTTTTGCCCCGGACAATCTCACGGCCTGTACCCAGGAGCAGATCCTTCAGATATTCCTCTGCCAAAAACAAAATATCCCGATCCTCAACCGTCAGTCCGATATACAGACAGCGCTCAATCCCTACTCCGGAAGTAGGAATCTTTGCTTTCACAGAATAATCTTTTGATTGAAATTTTCCCCATCCGCCATAGATGTCCTGCGTCTGCGCCATCTCCTCCACAATATCACTTTCCAAAAAAGCTTTCCGCAGCAGAGACAGCTCCCTGTCCTCATAAGGAACGTCCAATATAGAAAATTTTACTTTGTACTCCACGGCAGGGTACTCGCAAAATTCAAGAAGAGCTTTTGCATGCCTGCTCAGATCCTTATACGTAATCATCGTTTTCTTTTCACCGCACCTTTTTATAGGTAACAGTTCAGCCTTCGGCTTCCTGTCACAAGCATCAAGCCATGCAAAAACCGAGCTAAACTGTTACTTTTATAGACCCTGCAAGTCGTTTTCTTTTGTCAGCCCAAAATGCTCTGCCAGGATCAACAGCACCTCTTCCCGGGTGTCATTCTCAAAATCTGAGCGTGTATACGTGAAAAATCCTGTATGTGCCCAGTCCGTCTCCAACGGCGGATGATACAATGCCCACGAATTAAAGTTTCGCAAAGCAGCTTCCGGGTCCGGACAGCGCTGGATCTGTTCCATCATAAATTTCTTGTCCGGATCCTCCCTATCAAAAAATCGTGTAGCGCAGATATCCGGCGGATCACAGAGCATGATGGCAACACGATCATACGATGAGATCTGCCGCAGCACATCCGGCGGAATGTTGGTATCTACGATGACCTTCTTTCCAGATGCTGCCAGCTTGATCAGCTCGAGAATCTCGACCTCCACACATTCCATAGAAACCTCATTCATCCAGTTCCAATGCTCTTCGGGGGTCATATTGAGCCACTCCTCCCAGCCGCTCATCGTGTCAAAATAGCACAGTCCAGGCTGTTTCCACCGCGACAGCTTATTCCGCGGAAATACATCATGGTAATTTTCACCGCAATGGATCATGTCGTACCGCTCAGCCAGCATCCTGACCATTGTGGACTTTCCAGCATAGCTGTGTCCGTTTATAAAATAGACATTCTGCAGATAATGTTGGATCAAATTGTCACTAAGTTGAATTTTCATTTTTTCTCTTGAGACCTCCCTTGATTTCCTGACTTTTTATGGACAACAATTGCGCTCTCGAAATATTTATAGCACCTGTTTTCTAAAAAGCGGTATATCCTGTTCAAAGTTCTTTCCAAAAATATTTATCATCCTTTCTGCATTAAAAATATGACTTTTAATGTCCTCCGGAGTGTCACTGCTATATGTCAAATGTTCGAACGCATACAGTGCCACATAAAATTTAAAGATTTTCCAGAACGCTTCCGGCACAACATCAAAATACCCATCAATTTGTCCGTTTGCAAAGCTGTCACTATACTCCAATGCCCACAGTAATCCTCCAAACTCATACCATGGATCACCTATATTGTTCCCGGAAAAATCAATGATTCCAACATTGCCTGATGTGTCCACGACACAATTATTCCAGTGAAAATCTCCGTGCAGGATCGTCCGTGGCCGGTCTGACATCAAACAGAAATTCTGCCTGATATACTGTTCTGCATTTTTGCTGCCATCAAATTCTATACCAATACGATGATATTTTTCTAAAAATCTTGCCGCCCTCCGTTCAATGATATCCTGCCAGTCTGCCTTCAAGCCAGTCGGCGCTAATGAATGCAGTTTATTCAGCTCCCTGCCGACTTTCTTCCCCAAATCATAGTAATCTTTTGAAGTATTTTTCTTTATAATATCCATAATGGGCATACCGTCAACCCATGATACAATAGAATAGAATTTGTCAGCGGCAGTGCCAAATGCAATAGGTTTCTGGATATTCATATCGCGATCGGCATATATGGCAAGCTGGTCGTACTCTTTCTTCTTTTCAGATACTTTCGTCTTGTCACCCAGCCGAAGCAAAAAATATTTTCCGTCTTTTTGGAGTTTATATTTCTCATCCCCGGAACAGCCGTCTGCTATTTTCTCGATCACTTTGTATGCTTTGACAGCCGCAATGCGTTCTAAATCATCCATATCGTTTTAACCTTCCTCTTTTAACCGTCTCTTTCACGCTCTCGCTGTTTCTCTTGTTAGCTGTGCTCACTTCTCCGCGTCAAATAACAAAAGCAGCTCTGTTAAAGTATGTATCGTCCTAGCCTGTCCGTAATTTTTCAATGCTTCCTCCCTATTGATAAGAACCCCGTACGCACCGGCATTTTTTGCACAGACCATATCTTTTTCTTCATCACCTGCAAACACAATATCCGATATATTTATCTGCATTTTTTCGGACAGTATTTCCAAACTTTTAGTGCATGATTTCCTATATCCGGTGTCGTTTGACGTAAAGGGGTACTCTATATACCTGATCACAGACGCTATATCCGCCAGAGCATAGGCATTATCCATACCGTATGCCACATCGGATAAGGTCGCCAGCTTTATTCCTTTCCCAGTAAGTCCTTTTAAGGTCGGTTCGACATCGGGGAACAATGAGCAATCCTGCCTGAAATACGTGTAAAAGCTTTCCTTCACCTGCTCCATATCTTCCAGGTTTATATCCATTCCCCGCAATATTTCCGTAAAAATCTGCGCAGAGGACACTTCACGGTCCCTTGGGTTGATCCGTGTGTTATATCTTGTAAGCACATCTCCGGCATTTTGATAATGAACCTCCGAAAAATGATAATGAAATTTTTCCGCGATCTGTTCAAATGCCGGTCTATAAAGTTTCGACCAGTTCATCGGTTTTTTGTAATCAACCAATGTTTGTCCGATATCAAACACAACTGCTTGAAACATAGCTTTGTCCTATACCCTTTCATTCTGATATTCTCTTAACCTATCCCCACATTAGTATCTGTTTTACGTAAGTCCCCATAAGTTCCCCCATCTCAGCGCAATGTCAAAGTCTTTTCAGGCAAGAGTATTTTTAAGTTATTTGCTTTTCCAGACAGCACTATCGGCTTCTTTTTCTCTAAGACAAGATTGCTTTACGGCTTTCTTGCAAGCTGCAGGTCAATGGTATCATATATGGTAAACGTTCCGCCATATCGATTGATTGTCTCCTCTATATGTGCAAAAAACGCTGTCCTTATCTTTTCTTCAATTGCAATGTGGTCTGAATATGTCCCCAATAACGCTGTATACTCCTTCGCCGAAAATGTTCTTGTCCGATAATACATTTCATGCCTAATATCTGTAAAACCATATTTTTCCGCAATTTGAGCTCTCTGGATAGCTTGTTCTTCACTATATTCCGTTTCAGATTTTATATCTTTGCCATAGTAGGCATAATAATACCTGGAATATAGATTATCGATTTCCGATGAAAGGATCGGATTGCCCTTATCCCGATATGGATGATTGGCAAATCTCGCAAAAGCTCCGCCAGGTTTCAACATAGCGTATACTTTTGAATAGCCGATATCTTCTGTTACCCAGTGAAACGCAGATGCAGAATAGACTAAGTCATATTGAGACTCCGGCAAAGAAACATTTTCAAATTTTTCAGTTATATATAAAGTGATTGTTTATTGCCTATAGTTGCTAATATTGGAAATATATGT
>ERZ779621.184-NODE-184-length-38946-cov-10.591294_pt1 | contig 38946 bp, 45 predicted proteins | sample MGYA00514215_ERZ779621 | MGnify/ENA primary metagenome ERZ779621 (study PRJEB29562, sample SAMEA4376715) | mouse gut metagenome | isolation source: Cecum | study: EMG produced TPA metagenomics assembly of the A DSS colitis mouse model was used to assess the...
TTCAGGTTCAGGTTCGGGCTCGGACTCCGGCTCAGATGCAAAAACAGCCTGCGGCTCTGCTAGGGCAGAGCCGGGCATGTCCCCAAGCGCGGAGAGAAGCTCGCTCTCCAAAGCATCCTTGATTTGCAGCGAAACTTGCTCATCGTTGCTGCGGGCTACTTCCAGAATAGGCGGCGCCAGGGGACGGGAAACGGCGGCCTCGGCAGGAACGGCGGCGTCCAGCGCGTCCTCTCCCGGCGCGGCTGACGGTTCGGCCTGGGAGACGGCAGGAGGACGAATGGTTTCGTTCTCCCCGCCCGGCGCAAGCAGATTCAATACATGAGCAGTTTTGCTGCTTTTGGCATTTCTCTTTGCGGTAGCCATGAATATGATCTCTCCTTAGGAAGTTTCTTGACGGTTTCTCCGGCTCTTTTTCCGGAACTATTGAAGAACAGGAAGCTCCCGGACAATCTCGTCAATGAGGGCGCGGAAATCCGCGGCGGGCTTAGAGGCCGGGGCATAGCTCAGCACGCTCTCCCCGTGGGCGGGAGCTTCCGCCACCGAGACGCTGGTGCGGATTTTGGCGTCGAAAACCGTGGTATCCAGCTGGGCGGCGATCTGGCCGGCCATGTCCAGCACCTCGCGGTTCAGGGTGAAGCGCTGGTTGTACTTATTAAGCAGGATGCCCAGCACCTTCAGCCGGGAATTGTAGCACCGGCGGACCGTATCGATGGTTTCCCGGATCTGGGCAACGCCCAGCAGGCTGAGAATTTCCGGGGCCATGGGGATCACCAGTCCGTCGGAGACCACGTAGGCGTTCACCGTCAGCACGTTCAGAGCCGGCGGCGTATCGACGATAATATAATCATAGTCGTCCTGGACCTCCGACAGCGCGTTTTTCAGGAGAAACTCCCTCCCAGGGCGGTTGAATTCCAGCTCGGCGGCACTCAGCAGAATATTGCTGGGCAGAATGTCGCCGCATTCCGAGGGAACGATGACCTCCCGGATGGGGCGGGTTCCCTTCATAACGTCATAGACGGTGGCGCAGTTGTCGATATCCAGTCCCAGGCAGAAGCCCAGGCTCCCCTGGGGGTCCAGGTCCACGCCTAGCACCCGGCGGCCCATCTGCTGCAGGCCTGCCAGGAGAGCGCAGGACGTGGTGGTCTTTCCCACGCCGCCCTTTTGATTGGTGATTGTGATAACAGCTGACAAAATATCCCCTCCACTCTGCAAAATCTTTTCAGCGGCTCTTAACTTTACTATACTACGTGACGATAAAAAAGTACAGAGGGATATTCTCTTTTTCTGCAAAATTTCAAAAAGATTACTCTGACTTTTTTCATAAAGGGGAGATTGACATGGCATCTATCGGCGGCGTCAGAGGCAATAATATGACCAGCAGCCTTTATAACAGCGCCAATGTTATCAGCGGCCTGGCCAGCGGCCTGGATACGGAAGGCATGATCGAGGGCCTGGTACAGAGCTACCAAACCAAGATTCAGAATCTGAGCAATAAGGCAACCAAAATTGAATGGAAGCAGGAGGCCTACCGGAGCATCATCAATAAGATGTACGGCTTCGGGAGCAAGTATACCTCCTACAGCTCCGCAACCAACCTGATGAGCGCCTCCTTCTTCAACAGCGCCATCAAGGTGGCGACTATGGGAGCAAACAAGGACAAGGTGAGCGCCAGCGGCCGCACCGATAGCGATATCAAGCTGACCAGCGTCAAGCAGCTGGCAACCTCCGCCCGGTACAGTACGGCCAGCAGCCTCAAGGGCGTCAGCGACGATTTCTCCTTGTCGGCAGAGGAGGCTATCAAGTTTGATGATAACTTCGATACGGGCACGCTCTCCGGCTCCCTGACCCTGAAGTACGGCGGTAAGACTGTCAGCGTGGTCTTCGATCCCAGCAAGGACATGATTGACAACAACCTCAGCGCCAGCGAGAAGGCGGCCAAGCTGGGAGAGATGATCGAGAAGAAGCTGGGCGATGCCAAGATCACCCTCTCCAGCGGCGAGACCAAGTCCGCCAGCGAACTGATTGGCGTCGATGTGTCGGGCGGCAAGATCTCCTTCAAGGACAAGTCTACCGGCGGCAACGAGGTGTATATCTCCGGGGCCAGCGACAGCGTGAAGGATACGCTGGGCCTGGATCTGGAAGAGGCGGATGAGAAGAAGCCCGCATCCTTCTCCGTCAGTGACAGCACCAAGCTGACCAAGACGGAGAAAATCGGCAGCTACATTTCCGGCGCAACGATGAATGTCGCCCTGGACGGGAAAACCAAAACCATCAAGCTGCCCACCATCAAGAGCAAGGATGACGGCTACATCCTGGTGAACAGCGATGGCAAAGAGGAACCGCTGACCGGGGAAAGCTATGCTAAGGCCGTGCAGGCCGCCTTGGATAAGGAGTTCGGCGTCGGTAAGATCACCGTGACCAATGAGGCAAAGGATGCCGATGGCAACCCGGATCCCAACAGCCTGCAGCTGAAGTTCAAGTCCCAGGCAAACTCCGACCTGGTCATCAATTCCGACGTGGGCAAGGCCTTGGGCATCGGCAATGTGGCCACCAACTACCTCAACACCAGCAAGACCCTGGGCGAGCTGATGGATGACAGCGCCTGGGATGGCCTCGAAGCCGTCAAGGGCAGGGGCGGTCCCATCGAGAAGGACGGCAAGCTGGTGGACCTGTTCGGCAATCCGGTGAATGAAAAGGGCAACCTTATCGACAAGGACGGCAACGAGCTGTTTGCGTTCAAGCTCAACGGCGTCACCATCGGGAACTACAGCAAAAGCACCAAGCTGTCCGACATTATGAGCGACATCAACGGCAACAGCGAGGCCGGCATAAAGGTTGGCTACTCCCAGACCACCCGGAAGTTCACCTTCACCAGCAAGGACACCGGCTCGGAGAATGAGATCAAAATGGGCGAAGGCCTGGCGGAGACCCTGTTTGGATCGACCGCGATCAGTGAAGAGAGTACGGCCACGTTCGGCGAAATCTATGGCGCGTCCTGGATGAAGGACGGCCAGGAGGTCGAGTTCAAATTCGACAAATTCGCTTGGACAGTCTCGGTTGGGAAGGACGACAAGATTGAGGATGTCGCCGAAAAACTGAACAAGACCATCACAAGCAACGGATTTTCCGCCGCTTACAACAAGTTCTCGGGCCAGCTGGAAATAACCGATAAGAGCGGCGAAAAGATCGCTTTTGACATGTCCTTCAATGATGATATCATGGGACCCTCGAAGCTGGAGTTCAACGATAAATATGCGCCTAAGAACGCCTATACCCCCGGTCAGGACGCTGTTTTCTCCGTGGTAATCAACGGCGAAGCGATGGACATGACCAGAGGCTCCAACAGCTTCAGCCTGGACGGACTGACTCTGACCCTGAAGGATACCTTCAATACCAAGGAGGATATCGCGGCAAACGGCGGGGAAATGACCGAGGCCGTCACCTTCCAGCGCAGCACCGACTCCGACAAGATCGTTGAGGCGGTAAAGTCCATGATTACGGACTTCAATGAAATGCTCGCGGAGGTCCGTAAGCAGTATGCCACGCTGCCCTACAAGTCCAACGGCTCCTTCCAGAGCTATGAACCCCTCACTGACGAGGACAAGGCCGGCATGAGCGAGAGCGCCATCCAGAAGTACGAGGAGAAAGCCAAGCAGGGCCTTCTTTTCGCGGACCGTAATCTCTCCTCCCTGTACGACAAGCTGCGCTCTGTATTCGCTCCCGGCGGCGCGGATGAGGCCCTGATGCGCCAGATGGGCATCAATCTCTCCTATTCCTCCACGGATGGCTCGGCGGCCGTCACACTGGACGAGAACAAGCTGCGCTCCATGCTCGAAAGCGATCCCGATGCAGTGACGGATATGTTTACCCGCACTGCCGAGAGCAGTGGCGGAACCAACGGCATCATGCAGCAGCTGAAGAACCATCTGGATGTCTATGGCAGCACCACTGGCGCCACAAAGGGTATTTTGGTGCAGCAGGCTGGTACGCCCCTCAGCTCTTTGACGCTGATGAGCAATACCTGGCAGGATCAAATTGATGATATCAATACGGAAATTGAGAAGTGGCAGGATAAGCTGAGTACTCAGGTGGATAAGTACACCAGCATGTTCAGCAAGCTGGAGACCCTGATCTATCAGATGAATTCCCAGAGTTCCACGCTGGCCGGCCTGATGGGCGGCTGAGGTACCCGGATGACAGAAAGGAGCGGCGCCTCGTATGGATAGGAGAGGCTATCAGCAGTATAAACAGCAATCCGTGGGGTCTATGACGCCCGGCGAGCTGCTGCTGTTGCTGTATGACGAATTGGTCAAGCGTGCGACGATGGCCTCCATCGCTCTGGACAAGGAGGATTTTCCCGCCTTTGAAGCCGCTGTTGACCGGTGTACCGACATTGTCAATTACCTGGATGAGACGCTGGACCGCCAGTATCCCATCAGTCGGGATCTCAGCCGCATGTACGAATACTTCACTTACCAGCTGGGCCGCATCAAGATCGGCCGGAACAAAAAAGAGCTGGAGCAGCTGCGGCCCCTGCTGGCAGACATGCGGGACGCTTTCCATGTCGCTGAGAGAAACAGCGGCGTGCCTCAGGAGAGGGATGGGCAGCAGATATGACCCGGGATGATTGGTTGGAGTTGACAGTTCTGGAGCGAAAGAAGTATAATTACCTTACCGAGGTGCAGGACCTGACCCGGCAGCTGGCCGAATGTCTGGACCGCAACGACCAGGTGTCTGCCCGGATGCTGGTGGCCATGCGGCAGGACCCCATCCGGCAGCTGGCAGAGGTGGACAGCAGCGAGAAAGCCCGCCTGAACGCCCTCACTGAGGAGGACCGGAGCAGAGCGGAGGCCCTGCGCCGGGGGGAGCAGTCCCCCGGAGAGGACGGTGAGCGCATCTTCCTGGAACAGGCGGGCAAGACCCGGCGCCTGCTGGAACAGGTGGTGGAGCTGGACCGCCGGACCAGTGTGCGGATGGCGGGAGAGCAGTCCTTTTATCATAAGTAAAGAGCCGTGCCTGTTCCGCCGGCCGGGGCCGGCGGAACAGGCGCGCTTGCAAGAACAGGAGGCGGCGCCGCGGCATGGCGGAACTTCGTCTGGAACAAGTAGGAAAGCGTTATACTGAGGAGCGGCGTGCAGTTTACGCTCTGAAAAACATCAGCCTGACCATTGAGCAGGGGGAATTTGTCTTCCTCATTGGCAGCAGCGGCGCAGGGAAAACCACTCTGCTGAAGCTGATGAGCGGCGAGCTGTCCCCCGATGAAGGGACGGTATTCCTCAACGGGGCCAATCTGGCCCGTATGATCGGCCCCTGGCGGGTTCGGGCGACCCGGACCTTCGGTGTGGTCAGCCAGCAGGGCCTGCTGATCCGCAAGCGCACGGTGGGGGATAACCTGCTGCTGGCGGCCAATGCCGCCGGACTGCGGCGCAAGAGCCAGGAGGCGGTGACCAAGGCGCTGGGCATCGTCGGTCTGCCCGGTGTGGAGGCCTGCTATCCGGCGGAGCTGTCCATCGGGGAGAGCCGGCGGGTGGAGCTGGCCCGGGCGGTACTCAACAGTCCTTCCATTCTGCTGCTGGATGAGCTGACTGCCAATCTGGATGACGATGTCATCTGGGATCTTCTGCACCTGCTGCAGGAATTGAACTCCCGGGGCACCACTATTGTGATGGCGACTCATGCCAGCCAGTATGTCAATATTATGCGCAAGCGAGTCATTACTCTGGTGGACGGAAAGGTGGCGGGAGACGTTAAAAAGGGGAAGTACGGCGACATCATCTGAGCGCGCCGGCTGCCATAGATAGCAAAGACCCACAGCAATGCTCCGCATGACATCCGGCACGGCTTCTCTGCCGCCTCGCCGGGGGGCCCCTGGGCAGAGAGAAAAGCCGGGCATCCGGCACATGAGAAACCCGCCGCTGGCATGACTCCGGCTGGGGGAAAAATTAGGAGGAAAACGCATCATGAATTTCAAGAACATGTCCATCAAGAAAAGCCTGATCGTGGGATTCGGCACTACAATCCTGGTTTCTCTGGCGATCATTATCGCCTCCCTGATGATGATGAATTCCCAGAAGGGCGCCTATCAGGACATCATCGACCACTACGTAGAGGCCAACCAGCGGGCTTCCGAGTGCCGCATCGACTACAATATCGCCGCCCGGGACCTGCGGGACGCTGTCCTCTCCGGCGATATGAGCAACCTGGATACTGCCAAGACCAAGATGGCTGCCCTGGAGACAGCCATTACGGAGCTTAATGAAAGCTTCCCCATGGATGACAAGTCCCAGCTCAATACCTTCATCAATACCATGACGGAGTGGGGCAAAGAGGCCCAGAATATCATTGAGGTAGCCCGTACAGACCGCGAGAGTGCCGTTCCCATGATCGTGAATCAGTGTTCTCCCAAGCTGGCTGCCGCCGCCACGGCCGGTGACAATCTGGCTGCCCAGCTCCAGAGCGGACAGGAGAAGATCATTAAGCAGCAGAACACTTCTTCCACCATCGGCATCGTTGTCATTGTTGCGGTGATGGTGGTCGCAACCTTGATCGTGGTGCTGATAGCGACCAAGATCATCCGGAGCATTGCCGAACCCAGCAATCAGGTCCGCGCCGCTCTGGTGGGCTTCAGCCAGGGCAACCTGGGCGTGCCTGTGGAGTTCAGCGGCAAGAACGAGCTGGGCGAGATGTGCGATGCCCTGCGTACCAGTCAGAAGGTCCTCCACAGCGTCATTCAGGACATTTCCGAGACCACCGGCCAGATGGCCAAGGGCAACTTCGATGTGGAGCTGACCGCCACCTTCCCCGGCGATCTGGCCCCCATCCAGCAGAGCGTGAATCAGTTCGTGATCCGTATGAGCGACACCATCACCAACATCTCCCAGTCCGCAAGCCAGGTGTCCGCCGGCTCCGAGCAGGTTTCCAACAGCTCTCAGTCCCTGGCCCAGGGCGCCACTGAGCAGGCCAGCGCCGTGGAGGAGCTTGCCGCCACCATCAACGATATCTCCGCCAGCTCCAAGCAGACCGCCGCTTCCGCTGAGGAGGCCCAGTCCAGCGTGGCCCAGGCCGGCGCTCAGGTGAACGCCAGCAACGAGTACGTCAAGCAGCTCAACGTGGCCATGCAGAACATTTCCGGCTCCTCTGAGGAGATCAGCAAGATTATTGCCACCATCGAGAACATCGCTTTCCAGACCAACATCCTGGCTCTGAACGCTGCCGTAGAGGCGGCCCGGGCGGGCAGCGCCGGCAAGGGCTTCGCGGTTGTGGCCGATGAGGTGCGCAACCTGGCCAGCAAGTCCGATGAGGCCGCCAAGGCCACCAAGGATCTCATTGAGAACTCCATTACCGCCGTCCGCGAGGGTGCCGACGTGGTGGGCAAGGTCACCGAGTCTCTGGAGCAGACCACGGTCCTGGCCAGCGGCGTGTCCAAGCTGATGGACCAGGTTACCGAGGCTGTGGAAAGCCAGACCACCGCGATCTCCCAGATTACCGAGGGTATCGATCAGATTTCCGCCGTGGTACAGACCAACTCTGCCACCAGCGAGGAGTGCGCGGCGGCCAGCGAGGAGCTGTCCTCCCAGGCCAACATCATGCATCAGCTCATGGCCGAGTTCAAGGTTGGCAACAGAGGCAGCCTGGGCGGCGGCGGCTTCAACGGCAGCAGCGCTTTCTCCGCCGGCGGGGACGGCTGGGCGGAGGTTCCCTCCAGCCAGGAGCCTCCCATGCTGGGCGGCCGCAGCAATGATAACCCCTTCAGTGGGATCAAGTATTGATTTTTGATTGCAGCGTCCATTTTTGCAGTAAATACATAGTGGATATGGCGTCTCGATTGGTCGGGATGCCATATCCACTATCCCTGCCCATACCGGTTTAGGAATGAGGTGAGCGATATACCCCAGGAGTGGAAAAAGCAGGACCACGCGCTGATTTATGCGCTGGATATCGGGACCCGCAGCATCATCGGCGTAGCGGGCCGGGTGGCGGACGAGCGTCTGGAGGTCCTGGCCATTGAGAAGGAAGAGCATGGCCGCCGTGCCATGCTGGACGGCCAGATTGAGGATATCGATCAGGTGGCAAAGGTGGCCCGCCGGGTGACCGAGCGGATGGAGGCCAGGCTGGGCTGTAAGCTCAGCCGCGTATGTGTTGCCGCCGCAGGCCGGGCCCTCCGGACGGAGAAGGGGCATTATGCGATGGAGCTGCCCCAGGTTACCCGTATCGGAAGCGATATCATCAGCCAGCTGGAGAGCGGCGCGGTGGCGGATGCGGAGAGCCATCTCAGCGAGGAGCAGGACAGCCAGCGGCGCTCCTATCTGGTGGGCTATACGGTGTCCGGGTATCTGCTGGACCGGTATCCCCTTGCCACCTTGAAGGATCACAACGGTCAGCAGCTGGAGGCGGAGGTGGTGGCCACCTTCCTCCCCAGCGAGGTGGTGGAGAGTCTGTATACCGTGATGGAAGCGGCGGGTCTGGAGGTTGCCAGTCTGACGCTGGAGCCCATTGCCGCTTTGAACGCGGTGATCCCCGCAGACCTGAGGCTGCTGAATCTGGTTCTGGCGGATATTGGCGCGGGTACAACGGATATTGCCATCTGCCGGGACGGCGCGGTGGTGGGGTATACCATGGCTACCACCGCCGGAGACGAGATCACGGAGACGCTGATGCGCCGCTTCCTCATTGACTTCGCTACGGCGGAGCGAATGAAGATGCAGCTGAATGAGCCATCGGTTGTTTACCGGGATGTGCTGGGACTGGAGCAGAGTGTGGCCGGAACGGAGATTCAGGATACGCTCCGTGGCGCGGCCAAGACGCTGGCCCAGGAAATCGCCCAGCGCGTAACCGACATCAACGGAACACCCCCTTCGGCCATGTTCCTGGCGGGCGGCGGCAGCAAGCTGCTGGGCCTGCGGGAGCTGGTGGCTCAGGAGCTGGGCATGGATGAGCGCCGGGTTGCTCTGGCGGGCAACAACTACGACATCAGCGCCTTCTCCCGGGAGTACGAGCTGAATGACCCGGAGTATGCCACGCCACTGGGAATTGCCGTTTCGGCAGGATTGGGGCTTATCAGTGACAGCTACCGCATTCTGCTCAACGGCAAGCCTGCCAAGCTCTTCCGCAGCGGTGCGCTGACGGTGCTGGACCTGCTGATGATGAACGGATACACCTCTTCGGATCTGGTGGGCCGTACCGGCAGGACGCTCAGTGTCACGGTGGACGGCCAGCGCCTGACCTTCCGGGGACAGAGCGCTACGCCCTGTGTCCTCCGGTGCAACGGGAAGGATGCCACCCCCTCTGCCCTGGTGTATGCCGGGGATTCCATTGAGTTTACGCCTGCCGTCCCCGGCGCCTCCGCAGAGCGGACGCCGGGAGAGCTGCTGGGTGAGGAGTACTCCGGCGGCGTGCTGATTAACGGCCATCCGGCGGCGCTGGATACGCCGCTGCGCTCTGGCGATCAGGTGATATCCACCGTGAGCGCCGCCCTTCCGGCGGAGGACGAACCGGAGGAGCCGGAGGTTCAGCCGGAGGTGTGGACGGGCGCGGCAGAGCAGGCGGATGTTCCCGTGTCCCGCCGTCCCCTGTTCCTGTATCTGAACGGGGAAGCACTGGTGCTGCCCGGCAAAGCGGACGGGAGCGCCTACTATCTGATGGATCTGCTGGACCGATCCGGCATTGATTTTGAGAAGCTGGACGTTCCGCTGGTGCTGCAGGTCAACGGTGCGGACTGTCCCTTTACCCAGGAGCTGCGCAACAACGACCAGGTGACCATTCGCCGGGGACAGTGACATTCCGGGAGATTGGCTGCAGCAGTATGCAGCACCCGTCATAAAGCGAGGAAAGTTTTTCATGAAAAAGCAAACCAAAGTTCTTCTGCTGGCTGTGCTGGCCCTGTGTCTGCTGACTGCCTGCAAGAAGGAGAATGCGGCTCTGGAGGTATATACTCTGGGGGAGAGTGAAGCGGACGCAGTTGTCGCGCTGGACACGATTCTGGAGGAAGACGAGGCGGTCCTGGCCTCCATCGATGCGCCCACCGACCAGGCGGTCACGGAGGGACTGGAGATTCACCACACCTACCACTATCGGAAGATGCACGATCCGGCAGCTTTGGCCGCGCGCTATATCGCTCTCTTGCGGGAGGAGGAGCAGGGCTTTGCCGTCATAGACGGTGAGAACCGCAAGATACTGGAGGAGCCGGACACCGACCTGCTGTGGGGCACTGTTATACTGGGCAAGGCCGCAGCAGAAAATGAGGAGGCCGGCAGGCGGATTCTCCGTGTGATCGTAGGCTGGTCGGAATACGCGGTAGCCGTGCAGGTGGCCTATGTCAACGGCTCCATTCTCCCGCCCATTGTGGAGAAGGAGGAGGAGGAAAAGACGGAGGCCGCGCCCAAGCCCACCGATATTGCGCAGCAGGTGGAGTATTTCACGTCCCTCAATCCTCAGGCTCTGGGGCTGGAGGGCGATGATATGAAGGCGTACATGGTCTTCCCCCAGCAGGGCTGGGTCATGATTGACGATGTTTCCTGCCGGGAAATCAGCGTATACCGCCAGGATGCCCAGACGGCCACCAATGTGCTGGCGGGAACCTTCTATCTCAGCAGCGATTTGACGCATATCTATAAGAAATCCGACAACGAGCAGATTATTCCGCTGCAGGTCAGCACAGGTGATTAGCGCCTGCTCTCTTCGGAAGCCCGCGCTGTCATAGAAGACAACAGGAAAGGAGATCATCACCATGATGGATAGCATTGCGGCTGCCAGCATGAGCATGAGCCAGATGCAGATGGCGACAGCTTATGACACGGCAATCATGAAGAAATCCATGGACAGCATGGAGAGCCAGGCACAGGCCCTGATTAACGACATGCTGGCTGCTGTGCCCGCGCCGAGTCAGTATGGCTTTGATGTATACGCCTGAGGCAGGGAAGAAATAGAAGAAACCAGGGACGGCGGCGCAATTGCGCCGCCGTCTTATAGCAATCATCAGAATTCCTGGCAAAAGCTCGGGGATACAAAGGGCGCATGGCCGCGTTGTCGTCCTTGGCGGGCGTCAGCCCGCCTGCGTCCTCCGCCTTGCCCTGCGCCCTTTGTCCTCCTCTCCTTTTTTGTCATGAATTCTGAAGCTTGCTATAGAACCTGTATTCATAATCGGGGGATGCCGGAAGAACGAGAAAAAGGCCGGCCAGACGGCGTGCAGCGGTTGTGAATGCAGGTTCTAAGACTGTCCGCCAAGAAACGACTTGCGGAGACAGGAAAACTATGGTATAGTAAAAGCGGCGCTGCCGGCAGGAGAACTGCTCCTGCCCTATGCGGCGGCGCAGGGCAGAGATTTCATGGAAGGAAGGGGGAGAACCGGTGGCGGAAAAAAAGGGAATCAAGATCGCCGCACAGAACAGAAAGGCCCATCATGATTATTTCGTAGAGGACCGCTACGAGGCGGGAATTGAGCTGTTTGGCACGGAAGTCAAATCGATTCGGGCAGGCACATTAAATTTGAAGGATTCCTACTGTATTGCCAAAAACGGAGAAATTTATCTCCACGGAATGCACATCAGCCCCTATGAACACGGAAATATTTTTAACCGGGACCCGGTACGTCCCCGCCGCCTGCTGATGCACAAGCGGGAAATCAACCGCCTTCAGGCTCTGGCCCAGCAGGACGGTCTTGCGCTGGTGCCGCTGAGCGTTTACTTCAAAAACGCAAGGGTCAAGGTAGAGGTGGGGCTGTGCAAAGGAAAAAAGAATTACGATAAACGGGATGCCATGGCGAAACGGGACGCGAAGCGGGATATTGACCGGGCCATGAAATCCTACAACCGGTAGAGGAGAAGGAGAAAACTACGATGAGTAATCCAATTGTTACCATTACTCTGGAGAACGGACAGGTGATGACCGGGGAGCTGTATCCGGAGAAAGCGCCCAATACCGTGCATAACTTTATTGCCCTGGCGAATAGCGGCTATTATGACGGCCTGATTTTTCACCGTGTCATTCCCGGCTTTATGATCCAGGGAGGGTGTCCCGACGGCAACGGCATGGGAGGGCCCGGCTACGCCATCCGGGGAGAGTTTTCCGGCAATGGATTCGAAAAGAACGATATCCGGCACACCTTGGGGGTGTTGTCCATGGCCAGGTCCATGCACCCGGACAGCGCCGGCAGCCAGTTTTTCATTATGGTAGACGCAGCACCCCATCTGGACGGTCAGTATGCTGCCTTTGGCAGGATTACGGAGAATGTGGATGCGGCGGTAGAGATCTCCCGGGTACCCCGGTCTATGGGGGACGACAGGCCGAAAAAGCCTCAGGTGATCTCCTCTATCCGGGTGGACACCCAGGGGGAGGAATATCCTGAGCCGGAGAAGAAATAAACGGCTGTTACAGAAAATTAACTTGTTTTCTCATAGGGATCATGGTAGACTAGCCCTATGCCCCACATTGCGGGTGAGCTTATGGAATCAGTTTCCGACAGTTTCTTCCTGTCTGGAATGCCGCCGCCAGTTTTCTTGCTTACTGGTTTCATGAGAGCCTGTTTCGTATCTCGATGCGTGCAGATTGGCAAGTTTTTTTGCCCGGCGAGGCCAAAAGCCGCAGCAGTCTGAGGGATTGCTGGTATTAATGCAGATTGGGCGGTAAATCAGCCGCCATGATGTGTGCAGGGGGATATTAAACAGGTTCTGAGCCACCTGGGGGGCGGTTTATTTGGGGGTGTACCGGTTTCGACGGGGATGAGGAAGCGGGATCAGCGGGCGGTGGCGCCCAGCCACCTTAATCATGGGCAACTTTATAAATTAAAGAACAACAACAGAACTGTTCTTGCTGCAGCCTGATTAGGCGCAGCCGTCCGACCTGAGAGTACCGCGGCTTAGGAAGGGCGTCGTTTAGCGGTGAACGTGCGTACGGAAAGAGTTGACCGTACCATGCATGATGACTCTCACCTGACCAGCAGGCGTGACGGCTTGCCTGCCGGAAGGGGAACAGAGGGGTCCGGCCTCTCACAATAACCGTCTGCGCCCGGAGAAAATCCCGTGAAATTGTTTTCGGACAGGGGTTCGACTCCCCTCACCTCCACCATTGAGCGCATATCCGAACCAATTATCTTCTTGGGAGCGATATGCGTTCAAACAAAAAGACACTCCTTACCGTAATCGGTAGGGAGTGTCCCTTTTTATGCCCTTTTGGGTTCGACTCTCCATGCAAAAAGGTTCGACCGAGCCAATGGTCTATCAGAACAGGTCTTCGCCGCAAAAGCCGTTGGCCTTGGCACACCGCAGACCGGCAAGAACGATCTGATCTCGTTCAAGCTCCCGCTCATGCCCCTCTCCCGGCAACCGCTCAATGGCTTGCTTGTCCCGGACGACTCTGCCGACATAGTAGGAGATCACATCGTCAACATTCATGCCCTATCCCTCCGAGTCGTTCTTGCTCTTGATTTTGATACCGAACAGGATAGCCAGCTCGACCGTCCATGCGGAAAACCAAGCGACCGTCAGTTCCGGGGCGACCGTGTGATCGTGGAAGTTGGCGATCAGGACGACCACCGTGTACCAAAACAGGTTGAACATGGCGAATATCGTGAACAGAGTGCGCCGTTTCAGCTTCGGCTTCGGTGTTTCGGCCTCACGCTTCCCTCTCACACAGACCGCCTCACTTTCGCAAATACTTCTCGGAGCAGAAGCCGGTATAAGTCACGCCGTTGCGGGTAAACTGGACATAGAGCCACTTCACCTTGCCGACCAGCGTGTAGTAGCCGTAGTTCTGCACCTTTGCCCCGCTGGGGAGAGCGGTGAGAATCTTGATCTGGTCGGTGGCCCCGGCCTTGTCCCGGACATTCAAGCTGCTGGCGGTCACGGTGTAAGTGCCAGCCAGAGAGCGGTCGAAGGACTTCGCCGCACCACTGGCTTTGATCTGCTTCGGAGCGGCGGGAGCCGGGGTAGGCGTGGCGGGAGCAGAGGGCTTCACAGGAGCCGCAGCCGTGTCGTATTCCACATAGGGCAAATGCCCGTGTTTCGTCCACTTCCGGGTCTTGTAGCCGCTCTTGGCCCCGATGTTGCCGACCGCCGTGATCTGCACCTTGTTCGCCCAAGAGGGCGTACACTCCACGGCAAGGCCGTCGCCGATGTAAATGCCGATATGACCTTTGCACCAGACCGCCTCGCCGGGGTCAACCTTGTCCCATCCGCTCGCAGAAGCGTCGGGACACTTGGTAATCATGCTGTCGGCCCCAATGTCAGGCACACCGTTAATGGCGTACCCGCTGCCGCCGTACTGCCGGGAAGCGTCGCCGCACCAGCCCCACAAAATTCCTTTGATAAGGTTCACGCAGTCAAACCCGAAGGTTTCTGCGCTGGCGGCGTTAATCATGGCAGTCCGGGCGGCTCGCCGGTTGTACTCATGGTTCTGCGTGTACCGCTTCTTGTTGGCGGCGGTCATGGGTGCGCCGAAGCAGCCCATGACATACAGGGTCTTGTAGTTCTTGGCAATATCGACCGCCTTGGCGACGAACTCACTTGCTTTCATCATACAGCATACCTCCTTTGGTCACAGCCGGGGTGTCCGGGATTTGCGAGTTGAGAATAGACTTAAATTTTCCGAACGCCTCCACGATATATTTGCAGGACACCAGCAGCACCGCTCCAATAATCACCAAGTCGCTGAAAATGTCCGCATACTCGGCGGGGATTTCCCAGCCGACCAGAGTTGCGAAAAGGGGCAGGGTGGTCACGGCGAGACACAACAGCGTCAGGCCGGTCACGAACGCCGTCACCTTCAATGCGGAGTTGATAGCCTTGCCCCTGTCGAACGGCTGCAACAGAACCTTGATGTTGTAGTACAGGGAAAAGGCCACATTGGACAGGTAGGCGCACAGGAAAATGAGCATAGCCCATCCGATGTTGATAAGGTTGTTCAAAATTGTGGTCAGCATAAACTTCCCTCCATGTAGGTGAGTTAAGTGTCCCATTTCAGGAAATTGCCATAAACTCTCTTATAGTAGCTCTCTATAAAGGACTTTATAGCAAAAACCTGAAATAGTTCACTTTCCCACTGATTTTTCCGTCAAGCTCCCTTGTGAAACTCTTCCAAGTCCTCAATGCGGTGGTTAATGACCTTGATCTGCTCTTCCACCACGGGCATACGCTTGGCGAAGTTGTTGTGTTCCCGCACTTCACGGGTCAGGTCGTCCAGCTTCGTCTCCATGACGGCTTGCTGCTTATCCAGCTTCGAGTCCATGGCCTGAGAGGTTTTGTTGCTGGAATAGATGATACCGAAGAGGCTCAGGCCACCAGTAATGATTGCGACAATGATTGCTTCACTCATACTATTTCCCTCCCGGATTAGACGACCTCGTTGACAATCCCGGCGACGACGGTGCGGAGATTGAACAGGGCGGGGACTTGCTCGACGGTGAACACGCCGCAGAGAACCAGACTGACCCAAGTCTTGACCAGTCCGCTATTCTTCGTAAAGACCATTACTTCTCACCCCCTTCCTCAGCCAGAACCGAAGCGACTACCTCACGGAGATTGGAGAGCTTCGGCACATCGTCGGCGGTGTACTGCTTATTCTTGATAAGCGTCACCCAAGTCTTGACCAGACCGCTTTCCTTGTTGAACATTTCCGTTTACCTCCCTCTTGAATTACGCCATGCCACCGGCGATCAGAATGGACAGCTCCGCAAGAGCCATCTGTATATCGGTAATGCTGGTAGCGTTAGCCGCCAGCGTAGCCGCCAGACGCTCGGCGGTCTTCTCCTGCTCGGTCTTCTCGTCGAGAATGAACCAAGACTTCCCGCCATCGACCCGGTTGGCGACCAGCTTCATATCGGTGTGCGTCTCGGTGGTCTTCCCGTCAGAAATTTCCACCGTACCCAAGCCACCCTCGAAGATACTGTCTTCGAGAACGGTTGCCGAGATAAAGTTGTTCCCGTTCAGTTCGAGGTTGCTCAGGGTGTTGCCGTTTGCCAGTTTGATCGAGTACATCTGCTCGTTCCTCCTTTAGTCTCTTGAACAGTCCGTCCAAGTTTTCACGCTGTTGCTCGCTCATGATCTTGTAGTGGTTCTTGAACCATGCGAGATACCATTACGCTTGCTCTTTAATACAGACATTTTCAGAAACCTCCATGCCGTCGTTCCTGCGACCCACAAGGGGTCGCAGATTTAGGATACAGGGATAGCGGGGCGAACGCCAAAAGCGGAACTGGCGGCGAGGGAGTAGAGCGCATAGCCGCCGGCGTTGACATCGGCGAAATCGGCAGCGGTTACAATATCCCTCAGCCACCAAGTCGCCCGGTTGCAGATCAGGTCGTGCCGGTGGGCGAACAGCGGGAGCTGCCCCTTGCTGACGGTGTAGTTATAGGGAACATTCGTGCCGTCATTCCCCGGCAGGAACACGGAATGTCCGTACACCATGAACTCGTTCATCAGCTCTACGGTGCAGTCATACCACGAAGCACCAGAGGGCCTACCGTTGGAAACGGCGTTGCACAGGAACTCACGGTGGCTGAGAATGTGGCTTGCGCCGAACGCAGAAGCCGCCGTGGTCTTTGCGCTGTCCAAGCCGCTCGTGTGCATTTTGGAGTTGTAGTAGCCGCCCTCGGTGGTGTTGCTGTCGTTCATCACATGGGTATAGAGGCAGGTGTCGGGGACGACGATCATGTGGTGCGTGGCGCAAGCGGTGTCGCCGTTGTTCAGGTAGTAGTCAAACCCGGCGATACGGTAATTGACGCCGTTGATCGTCCAGTAGTCGCCGATGAAGAGATCATCGAAAGTCCCTGCGGCGACCGCCGCCTGTTGCGCCGCCGTGTAGGTGTTGCCGAGATACTTGCCCCGGTAGATGGAGTTATGCGCCCCGGCGTTGCCCTCCATGGACAGGCCCCCGCCGCCGACCACCGTCAACAGACCGTCAGCACCGACAGAGAGGGTCGTGCCGTCCGGCTTGACGATACCAGCCGCCGTAGTCGTGGCGATCTTCGCCGCAATCTTCCCGTCAGCCCCCACCGTGATTGTCGAGCCATCAGGCTTGACCAGACCGGCCTTGCTGGTGGTGGCGACCTCAGCCTGTTTCGCTTTGATCGTGCCGTCTTCCTCGACGGTGATGGTGCTGCCGTCCGGCTTGACGATACCCGCAGCGGCCTCCGTCGCAACGGCGGCGTCTTTCTGGACTGCGGAGATTGTGCCGTCCGCTTTAATGGTCACGGTCCTCCCATCGGGCTTGACCACGCCCAGCGTTCCCACCTTTGCCACGGTAGGGTCAGGGATTTTTGCAGAGATCGTACCGTCAGCCTTGACCAGAATGGAAGTCCCATCTGGCTTGACGATACCGGCAACGGTGGTCGTCGCCGTGGGGACGCTGACCGAACCGCCCTCGAACAAGGCCCGGACGGTACACACCCTCATGCCGTTGGCGGTATGCACCAGCACGAGGTCGTCCATGCCGATAACCGACGCCTGATCGAGTTCCGTCATTTTCTTGGTTTCAACCGAAATCGAAGACATTCTTTATTCCTCCTTCACATATTTCCAGTCCGCTACGATTGCGACGCCGAGATCGTCAACCAGAAGCGCACCTGTCTCGTTGCACACGGGAGCGGTAATGTCATTCTGAATGACCATGTGTTCAAGGCGAGCCAGCCGCTCGTCCAGCTCGGTCGTCTCCTGCGTGAGCCTTGCGGCAACATCACCGGCTAACTGCGATTGCAGATTGCCGAACCATGTGTTGAAAGCGGCCTGTTGGTCACTCTCGAAAACGCTCATGCGGGTCAGATACCCGGTTTCGATCTCCTTCATGGAAGCGTTGCTGTCCCGCATGAGCTGGGTCAGGAAGTTTTGCCAGCCCTGATAGTCAGCCGCCGTGTTGACCTCCGTGGTCTGAACTGCCGAAGTGCTTCTGGCCCGGAGGGTCGCAAGGAAGTCCTCGAAGCTGGCGAACTCTGCGCCGGTAGCGGCCTGAATGTCGGCGATAATGGTGTCGCCCTGATTTTTGAGCTGCTGGGCGTAGCTTTGGAAGTCCTCAAACTCGCCGTTCGCCTCAGCTTCAAAGAGCTGCTTTTGCAGGGCGAAGTAGTTCTGGAACGCTTCATAGAGGTCAGTCCCGTTTTCCAGCATGGACATGATCGTGTTCAACGCCTCGTTCATGCGGTTGGCGTCCCTTGCGCCGAAGAACGACTTCTCCCGCCCGGTGTAGGCGGTCACATCTTGGAACGACACCGTTCCGTCCGGGTTATCGACCTGTGTGTACCGTTTCAGGCCGCTCCATACTGCGTCCGTATAGTCAACGGGCAGCAATTCCCAAGCCATTTACAACCCTCCTTTCATCCCGAAATTCCATGTGAACATTCTCCTTCCCTCACTTTGATTATTCAGCCGGTCATACAAGTCCAAGATCGCCCGTTCCAGCCGGTTCAGCTCCGCAAAATCCATCGTGTTCCCGTTTGCGTTATAGACCGGCACAGACCCATAGTTCCGCTGCAAAGTGTTATTGTTCAGCGTGACCAGATTTTCTTCGAGCTGGTTGATCTCGTCAGCGTAGAAGTAATCACCCGGCACACGATCTCGGCCCAAGCTGACCAAGGAGAACTCGTCGTACATCTTGATCGCCAAGTCCCGCAGATATTGGAGGTTGTTCTTGATACGGTTGAAGTCTGCTGCGTTGAAGCGATCACCGATATACACGCCCTCGGCGTTTGTTGCCCCTTGCCAATCCGTCTTCGGAGTTGTCCAGCCCATCGTCACCCTCCTATTCTTCGAGCCGTGACCTTACCGGCGAAGCTCTGGTTGAAAATCATGGTTGTGCGGTAGATATTGACCTTCATGCCGCTGTGAAACTCGTTCTCCTGATACACAATGTCGTTGGCGTCGATCTCCGGGTTGCCCCGTGTGCTGTACTCATACTCAATGCCGGACTTGTAGTAGTCAGCCAGCCATTCGGCGAGGTCGTTCGCCATCGTCATATCGGAGATCAGCGGGTTTTCCCACTTGATCGTCTTGCCCCGCACATTCAAGGTCTTCACGGCGTACCGCTCGACGATCTTGTAGCGGTGTCCGAAAATCTCCAAGCGGAAAGTGCCGCTCACAGAGAACTTGACGGTTACATAGTAGTTGCCGGAAGCGAGAATGGACACGCCGCCGCTCTGGTTCTCCAAGACCGCTCGGAACCCATAAGACGGTTCGCCGATGTAGAATGTCTCTACGCCGCCGTCAGACACGGTAATTTCCTCGCTGACAAGGCTTTCCTCGGCTGTGCCGGTCTGGTAGCTGTAACAGGGGACAATGACTTCCTTGACAAGCTCTTGCTTGATCGCTTTGGGCGAAGAGGTCATGTCGTTCCGGGTCATGGTGAAGTTGGTAATGTCACCGAACGAGAAGTGGTTCAGAACAATCCGGCTGTACGGCTCGGCGGTCTTCGTGAACTCGATCTCCATGGTGTCGAAGTCGTCAAAGTCGTGGAGCAGAACAAAGTTCTGCGTGATCTCTTCCGGGACGACCTCATATTCCTCCACCAGATCGCCGTTGTTGTAGGTGCGAATGGTGATACCGGCAGGGAGAGCTTCGCCGAAGAGCATTTTGACCCCGTGATACATACAGGCGGCTTCCTGTACCAGAGTGATAACCGGGTTAGTGGTGAACTTGCCGTCCCCGTCCGATACCTCAGCCGACACGAAGCCGGTGTTCAGCGTCATGCTGGCCTGATCGTGAGGCAAGAAGAACATTCCACCGTTGACCGTCGTGTAGTTCGTCGCTAGCGTCCCATACTCGTCCTTGGTGCTTTTATTCAGAACGCTTTCAATGTGGGAGAACGGGGCTTCGGCGTTGACCGAGACAGAGGCTTCCGGGTTGAACGCCGACTTGATCTGCGGAGTCCCCTGACGGGTCTGCGACAGGACGCACCGGCAAGCATTGGCGATAATCTGCAAGGCTTCCTTGTGCTGAACTCTCGGCAGCGGGTTCTTGGTGTAGAGCCGTTTCAGCCGAGGGTCGATATAGAACTTTGTCACACCGGCGTCCAGCAGGACTTCACGGGCAAGGTCGAAGTAGCTTCTCCCTGCGGCGGTATAGCAGCCCTTGTAATACTCCGAGTTCATGCTACGAAAAATATCCTGACAGCGGATAGTCGCCGTGAAGTCGTCCGACTCCCATTCGGAGCAGAGAAGGTGATTGCCAACAACCCACTCAATCTCGTCGCTGTCGGGAAGCTGGTAGCCGTAGCGGATTTCCAATTCCTGACCTGTTTCAAGGAAATTGATCGCCGACTTGGGGTTATCCACATTGAAGTAATGGTCGTAGTTTTTGAGCTGCACCGAGAAGTCGATCTGCGGCACATCGGCCCCGATAGGGGAAATATAGCTGTCGAGCTGAGAGGCCATCACATCTTCGTTGTAGTAGACCAGACCATAGCCAAAGCGGATGGAGTAAATGCGAAGTCGGCTCTGCGGGTTCTTCATGCGGTAGAAGATCAGCTTTACCGTCGTCGTGTTTTCCAGCACTTCTTCGGTGGTAAACATGGACTCTACATTGTCCCGGAACTCGATCACCTGACCGTTGTTCCCCACCATGTCGAAGTCAACCGGGTAATTCTCCCCGAAGTTGATCGTGATACCCTTGAAGTCGGTAGGGAGCATATTCAGGTTGATCGTCAGCTCGAATTTCGCCTCCGACACCAGCTTGTTACTGACAATGCCGGTATCATAATAGCTGTCCGAGGTATTGCGCCTCGGCAGGAAGAACATAGAACCGTCAACCTTTGTGAAGTTCTCTTCAAGGGTGGCGTACACGGTATCGTCGGCCCTCTCGGTAAACACATTTGCCGAGTTGGAGAAGTAAGCGAAGTCCCCGCTGCCGATGCGGGCTTTAGCCTGGGCTTCCTGATTGACCAGACCGAAAGAGATCATGATATAGCCACGCTCACGCAGAGCCGACGCCATACTCTCTTTGTAAGCGGCAGAGACTTTTTGCATTTCCTCACTCCCCCGTGTCGATCAGATTAAACTTGCAGTCGCGATACCATGTCGGGTTTCCATCCTCGTCCTCCCAATACGGCTCTGCGCTGCGGTCGCCGCAGTACATTCGGATTGTGATTTTGCGGTTGGTCACAGGGTCAGGGAAAGTGACATAGACGAAAAACTGTTTGAGAATACTCAAAATCCGGCTCCACTGTGCCGCAGAGAGCCACGGAAATTCAAGCGTGTCGATCTTGTACTGGTCACGGCCTACCCGCTGTCCCACGACTGCGCCGTTGGCGTTTCGACCAGAGTCAACGATAGTGGCGACGGTCGGCTTCACCCCTCGCTTGGGAGGGGGAAGCTCATAACCGTTGATTGCCAGAAAGGACATATCAGATTACCTCCTTTACGCCCTGACGAACCGATACCCGTCTGCCCGTTCCTGCGTGGTCACAGCGTCCTTGATCGTGCGGTTGCCGACTTGGACAACCGTCTGCTCTTTCTTGTCGGCCTGACGGCGCACATCGTTAGCCATCGGCAGGAGCGTCGGTTCAAGGTATTCGTGATAGAACTCAGCCATAGCGTCGGCGAAGCCCACATCGGAGAAGTCTGTACTGGTGCTAATGTCGCTGGCGACACTGCGGACAAACGAGTTGCTGTCATAGTATTTGAGTGCGGAAGTATCGGCGGCGAACTTCATGGTAGGCTTGACGCTGGTAAAGCTGTTGGCCCAAGAATTGACCACGCCCTTTGTCGTTTTGCCGAAGTCCTCCAAGCCGATATTGTAGCCGAGGACGGTATCTTTACCGATTTGCTCAAACACCTTGGAGGGAGAGTTGGAGTCCAGCTTCTTTTTGAACCAGTCGATAATCGAAGCACCCCAAGAGCTGATCGTGTTCTTACAGGTGGAGTACAACGCCCCGATACCGTTCTTGAAGCCGCTCACCACATCGGAGGCCACATTGTAGAAGCTGTTGTAGGACACATGGCTTGTGAACCAGTCTTTGACACTGGAACCGAAGGTCTGCATTGCGCTCCGGGCGTTGGTGTAGCTGTTCGAGATACCGTTCTTGAAACTGTTCACAATGTCCGAGGCAATAGTCCCGAACGACGAAGAGGACACGGTATCGGTAAACCAGCTTTTGACGCTGCTGGCCCAAGTGGTGATACTGCTCCTGACATTACTGTAAGTGCTGCTCACCTTGTTCTTGAAGCCGTCGATGATGTTGGTCGCATAGCTGGCGAAGCTGGTAGCGTTCACCCCGCCGTGGGAAGAGCTGGTAAACCAGTCTTTCACCCCGGACGCCCATGTGGTAATACTGCTCTTGACGGAGGTATAGGCGTTGCTGACCTTGTTCTTGAAACCGTCAATGATATTGCTGGCGTAAGTCGTGAAAGTGTTGCTGTTGACCCCGCCGAACGAACTGTTGGTGAACCAGTCCTTGACGCTGCTGGCCCAAGTGGTAATACTGTTTTTCACCGTCGAATAGGTGCTGCTCACCTTATTCTTGAACGAGGTAATGACCGTGTTGGCGTACTCGCCGAAGGTCGTGCCGTTCACACCGCCGAAAGAGGAATTGGTAAACCAGTTGCGGACAGAAGTCGCCCATGTCGTGATCGAGTTCTTTACGGTCGAATAGGTGCTGCTGACCTTATCCTTGAAGCTCGTAATCACATTGGAAGCGAAGTTGGCGAAATTGGTAGCGTTCACCCCGCCGAAGCCGCTGTTGGTGAACCAGTCCTTTACAGAAGTGGCCCATGTGACGACGCTGGTCTTGACGGTGTTATAGGTGCTGCTTACCTTTTCCCGGAACGAAGTGACGATATTGGTAGCGGCGTTCCTGAACTTCTCGAAGATCGTGCCGTTGCCGTCGCCGCCCGTGAACCAGTTGTAGACAGCGGTCGCCCAATCCTTAATCGTCGAAATACCGCTCTTAAACCAGTTCTTGATACCCTCGTACAGACCGAGAACAACATCTTTGCCGATCTCGGCGAACACAGTGGACGGGCTGTGAATACCCAAGAGGTCTTTAACCCAATTTATCACCGGGTCAACGAAGTTCTCTTTCAGCCACTTCCCGGCGTCATGCAGAGCGTCACGAATACCATAGAAGAACCCGGCGATACTGTCCAAGCCCAGCTCCTTGAAACTATCGCCAATGAACTCGGCAATCCCTTCCAGCGCACCGATCACGATACTCGGAATGTTCACGATCACGGAGGTTGCGAGGTAGGCAATCGCTTTCAGAAGCTCCGTGACCTCGACGCCCCTGATTGCCTCGCTGAAAAAGTGAACGACGGTGTAAGCGACCTCGTGCCAATCCAAAGCACTAATAACATCAGCGGCAGACTTGATGATATTCTTCGCCAAGCGGCTGATACTCTTGGTCACGGACGCAACATCGAAGCCCTCAATAAACTTCTTAATGCTGTCCCACGCTTTCGTTGCCACCTTTTTCCAGTCGTACTTTTCAATCCACTCGCTCGCTTCATCGAAAGCACCCCTGAAAAAGTCCCCGATAGACTTGCCGACCAGCTTCCAGTCCAGATTTTCCAAGAAGCCGATCACAAAATCGAACATAGCCGTAATGCTCCGGGTGAGCAGACGACCGGCAGTATTGAAGTCGATCTCCCGCAGAGCGGCGTTGACCATATCGGCGACATGGTTGCCGAGCTTGCGGAAGTCCGTGTTGCTCAGGAAGGAGTAGGCGGTCTTGATTGCGGCGTTGATACCCTTACCGATCTTGGAGCCTAACCCGCTCCAATCAATCTTGTCCATGGCCTCGTTCACCTTATCGGCGAGGATTTTGCCAAGGCCGTCCCAATCTCCCGTGTCAAACGCTTCTTTCAGCCGGTCAACGAAGTTGCCAAGATCACCGTCAACCTCCGCTTCCTCGAACATGGACTTGAAATCCGGGAGGTCGCTGCCGCTGCCGCCCTTGTTCGGGTCGAAGACATTCAGCTCGTCGAAGTCAGCGAGGAAATCCTTGGTCTTGCTCGCCGCCTTGCTGATCGAGTCGCTGTACTCCGTCTGCGTCTTGACCGCTTTGGTGTAAACGCTCTTACCACTCAGCTTTGCGAAGAGCTGCGCCAAGAGGTTCAGCACCGAAGCGATCTTGTCAGCCAGAAAGTCAAGGGCGGGAGCGAGAGCGTCCACAATCGGGGCGACCGCCGTAGCCAGAGACGCTTTCAGATAGAGAGCGTCTGTTGCGAGGGTGTTCAAGGACTTGTGAAATTGCGTACCCGCATACTTGCTGTAAAGGTTCAGGTAGCCGATACCCTCCTTCAACCCCTGCGTGATAGCGGCGATTGCCGCACGAACCGCACGATACATAGCAATTCGACCAAGCGAAGACAGAAAGCCCTTGATCGAGCTACCGGCCTTTTTGATCGTGCTGCCAAGGTTCTTGAACGGAGCGGAGAAAGCGTTGCCGATACCCCTCGCCCCGCTACCGGCGATCTTACGCCACAGCGGGGTAATTCCTTTCAGTTGCGCTTTGAGCTTCTGGATGGAAAGAGCCGTGGACGCAATACGCTTGTCGTCCCACTTGCCGGAAGCGATACCGTTTTGCAGCTCCCGCTTCATGGCGGCGATCTCCGCTTTGAGCAATTTTGTCTGAGACATAGCCAGAACGGATTTCGCCTTGATATTCTTAAAGAAATTCGCCGCAGAATTGTCGGCTTCCTGAAACGCTTTTCCCGCCCGGTCTGCGGCTTGCGCTGTACCGTCTACACGCTCGGCAGTTGCTTCGTCTCCTGCGGGGATAACCGGCTGGGCGGGTGTAGGTGCGTCCGCTCGGTTAGCGTTTCCACGCCCGGTAATTCCAAGGCGGGAAATAGCGTCTGCGGCCTGTGTCAGATTGGAGAAGTCCAGCTCCGACATAGCCTGTAAATGCCCCCGGACGGTCGTCAAGCTGCGGGAAGAGCTGCTGATCGTCTGCAAGGCGTTGGCGAGCGAGGTCACATTGGTCGGGTCAAGCTCACCGACAACCTCCTGCACTTCCCGCAGCTCACGCATGACGGAGGATAAACCAAGACCTTTTTCGCCGATCTTTTTGAGCCGGGTCAGTGTGGAAACAAAACTTTTCAAGCCCTGCTCGGCCTGTTCGGTTTGCCCCGCAATCTGAAATTCCAAGCCCTGAATTTCGATGTTGCCAGCCATGATTTACCCTCCCTTCTTCTCTTCAAATTGCTTGTTAAAGCTCATAGCGAACATTTCCATAAAGGCTTTCGCCTGTTTGTCGCTCTTCTTCTCCCGGTCTTCTCTGCGCTCAGGCGGCTCATGCTTCGCTTGAAGCGGAATAGGCTCAGAGCGGTACGGCTTCGGCTTTTGCGGCTTTATCATCCGCAGAGCGGGAGCGACACAGCACAACGCCTCATAGAAGTACGCACCTTGCAGCCATAGCCGCTGGTTCTCCTGTTCCTGTCTCAGCTCATACGCCCTGCGGAACATCACCACCATACAGGCGTCTTCGTTCCAATACTGGTCGTAGGTCATGCCGATAGACATATAGAACGGACACAGCTCTTCAAACTTCTGCGTGTAAGTGAAAGGGACGGGTGGACGGTGCTGACCGCCGCCCGTCCCCGATTGTGAGGACTCCGAGCCACTTACCAACTCGGCGTCCACTCCAAGTTTCCCTCTTCGGGTTCATCCAGCATGGCCTTGATCGGCTCGTTATACATTTCCGCAAGCCGCTCGATCAGGCTCATTTTGTCCTTCATTTTGGAGTAGATTTCCTCGATCACCGACTGCTTCTCGAAGCGGTGATGGGCGAGGAACGCACCGGCAAACAGGGCAGGAAGGACAGTCATGGGCTTGGTGTCAATGTCGTCAGCGACGAAGCCGCTGCCCTCCATCTGACGCACCGTGTTTCTGGTAAATTCCAGAGTGTAGTCCTTGCCGTTGTAGGTGAAAGTAAGCTGTTTAGCCATGATCGTTTCTCCTTATCTGCGAGGATTAGTCCTCGTCTACAAAGTTAATGGGAGTGGACGGGGCGACGGTGATGTTCATATCCACGACCTCGTTCACGCCGCCGCCCACAGGGTAGACGGAGAGCTGACCGTCGAACTCGAACTTGCCCTCACTGCCGTCAGGGGTGAGAACCCCGGCAGACTCCGTACCGCCGAACCACACCGCATACTTCTCGGTCTTGCCCTCCAAGGCTTTGAGCTTCTTGAAGTCGGCCTTGGTGTAGTTGGCGTTGAAACTCAGCCCTTCGAGGGACTGAATACCGGCGATATAGGTCTGCATTTTGTCGCTGAGGGTCGTGGTTTCCAGCATTTCGGGTTCGCCGCCGAGATCAGGAAACTCCTTAATATCGACCAGCTTTTCCCACGCCTCGGCGGTCTGCTTCATCAGAAAGACCTTGTAGGTAGAAATAGCCATATCCTTTACCTCCTGTAAAGATTTGTTCCGTCTGTTTCAGCCCGATACCGGGCTGTCATACGGTAGATAGTAGGTTTGCTCAGGTTGGGGACGGGAGCAAGAGCAATCCGGGTGAAGTTCATGCGGTACATGATCTCGTCAATGACCTGCATGATCGCCTTGCACTCGCTCTTCTTCCCCTCGCCCCTGTTGGAATACACATTGATCTCGTACATGAGCGTGGCGAACTTCTCAGAGTCCCCGGTGTCCAGCCGGTTCGTCGAAGTGAAGTTGTCCGCTTCGACCATGCTCACGAACGGGAAGACGGAGGGAATTTTGCTGTAATCGCCGGAAACCTCAATCCCTTGGAAAGCGGCCCGGAGAGCGGCAGCGACCGGCGTATAGATTTTCGCTTCTACATCAATCACTGTTGAATACCTCCCTCACAAGCTCCGGCAACCGGCGTTCAAGGTGCTTGACGGCCTCGTACATGGGCTTGTTGGCGAGGTTGCCGTGGGTTGTGACCAGCGTCCCCCTCGCGCCCTCTTTCCGAACCTGACCGTTCGTGCCGGGGTCGCCGTAGTAGCCCCAAGTCGATTGACTGCCATGCCCTTTTCCGTAGCCGCCCCGCACCATGCCGTGTTTTCCGGCTTCGGGGTGGTCGTCCGGGTAGGTAACACCTGTTCCGAACTCGATAAAGAGGACAGCGGAACCAGCCGCTACAACCGCCTTGATCTTGTCACCCCGCTCTTCCACAGAAACAGCGGAGTCGTTTGTGCCGTCGTACTGAGCCTTTTGGAACCCTGCCGCCGCAACCTCATAGCCCTCGTCGGCGAGCCGCTGAATCAGGGTTTTGGTACAGCGTTCCAGCCACTTCTTGTACTCTTCAATGCCCTTGATAAACTCGTCAACGCCGCTGCCGTCCAACCCGATCACATATTTGCGCTTCACGATACCGTCACCTTGCTCACGGCAATCGAGATCGAGTTGAGCGACCTCGCCACACGCTTCACCGTGTAGTCGTAGAGCGGATTACCGCTCGTGTCGAACTCAGGTTCTTTGTCCAGAAAGAGAACCGAGTTCTCGTCGATAGGGCAGCTCATGTCGTCCGTCACAATCACCTTGTCATAAGTGATGAAGTTACCGAACTGCTCTGTCTGAGCGTAGCCGGTCGCCGCAGACACATTCGCCCTCATGGGAACCGGCTCGGAGTAGAAGACTTTCGTCTCGCCCGTCTCATAGCCGTCGCCGTTGGTCGCCTGTTCCCGGCTCTGGTAGAGCAGATAATAGAACTGCGACTTGTTGCGTTCCATAATTCTCACGAGCTGTCACCGTCCTCTCTCGGAGACAAGACCGCCGAGAACGGGGTAATGTCCCGCAAAAGGGAGGCCGGAACATCACCGTTCTCATAGCTCCGGGAGATACCGTTTTCGCTGTGAGCGGTTTCACCCTCGGCCCCTCTCTTGTTGAGAAGGTAGGCGGCAACCTCGATCTGAATGATCTCGTACTGCGGCGGGACAACGGTCTGCGATGGGTCGAACGGGTAAGCCTTGCGGCACACCTTGTTCCCGGCGATAGAAAGATAGGTGGAAAGCACCGTCTCATTCGTTTCCCCGGTCATTGCCGATAGCATTACGGTTTTCTCAGAGTCAGTCATGCTTTCCACCTTCTTTCAATTAGCCGTTGCCGCCCTCACTTGCGGCTGCGGTCGTGGTCAGATTACCGCCAGCGATAAACACGCTGCGGCTATACTCAGGCTTGGTAAAGCTCTGAGCAATCCCGGTGAACTTGCCGTGATACCACTCCGGCCCATGGTCAAGGCCGATCTGACCGAAGAGCTGATACTTCTCACCGGCCCCGGTCTTCGCCAACTGCTCCAAGAAGAAGTTGCCCTTGCCGGGAACAGGCTGGTACACGGGAGCCAGGACACTCAGGTTCAGCAACAGAGCCGTACCAGCGGGAAGGAACTCGCCGAGGTACAGATACACCTTGCCGATGGGCGTGACCACGCTGGACAGGGCGATACCGTTGATCGTGCGGTCGGCGGGAACGACGGTCAAACCATTCTGAACAGCGTCGGCATTGATCTGGAACAGGGTCACAGCGTCGCACCACAGAACAAGGCCGTCAGTGGGAGCGTTGGCCCCGTAGATTTTCTTCACCATGTCGGCAATATCCCACAGGCCGAGGGGCTTGCTCCCCATAGCCTTGGTGTTGCTGGTGACGGCGGGAACCAAGCCACGGGTCTTGTTGGCCTCGCTGTCCTTGGTGGCCTTCTGGTACACGCCGTTAATGAAGGTGTACTCAATGTCCCGGTTGATCTTCTGGATTTTCGCCGCCACCTGAAAGTCCAGTTCCTTGATCGGGTTGGCTTGCTGGTTGGCGATATTGATACCGCTCAGAGTCCCCATGTTGCTCTGCTTGGCGTAGGACACGCCAACAGCCTCCATGAAAATCTGAGTGACATTGGTCTTCTGCTCACGGGTGACAACGCTGGCGTCGGGAGCGGTCAGGGAAGCGGTTTCACTGATCTCAGGCTGCTCACCGCCGCCGCTGGTGTACTCCTGCCCGGTCACGAACTCGACATGGTTCGTGGTCTTGGCTCTGCCGCCGATGATAGAACTCAGGGGAGTACGAGTGTTGCCCTTATTGAAGAGCATACCGGAGTAGTTCAGCACTCCAAAGCTGGTAGCTACAACATCAGCCATCTTGTTAATCTCCTTTTCAAATTATTTGCTCGCTTCGGCCTCCTGCTGGCCCTGCAAGCGGGTGTAGTAAGCGACCGCCGCCATATCGCCGTTCGCCTGAGCTTCCTCGATCTTCTTGGCATAGTCGCCGCCCTCGCTGCCGCTTCCAGCAGGGGGCCTCGGTGTACCTTTCAGGTTCTCGGCTTTCACGGTCTTGGTGTATTCGTCAAGGAATTTCTGCTGGTTGGCAAAGACGGTAGCCGTATCGCCGTCAGCCAGAGCCGCAGCGGTCGCCGCCGCCAGCTCTTCGGAGTAGCCCTGCGCCAAGAACTTCGCCTTGTACTCGGACACGGTTTTGTCCTTGCGGAGAGACGCCAGCTCGGTTTCCATCTGAGCCAGCTTTTCGGCACTCTCTTGTTTCTTCCGCTCTTCCTCGGAAAGCTGCTCTCTGGTTTTCTTCTTCAAAGCAGCCAGCTCCGAAGAGGTAGCGTCGAAGGTTTCCTTCTTCACATACCCCGTATAATCGGGGTCAGGGTGGTCGAACGCTTCCAGAGCGGCGATCTTCTGTTCGGGGGTCATTTTGTCGTAACCCTCGATCTTACTGGTGTCGATCTTTGCCATAAGATATTCCTCCTTGCGTTTTTGTGTCTTCTCTGACATAAATTGTGCGTTTTATAGTCTTCTCTGACTTTTGCGGTTTAAGGTCTTCTCTGACCGTTCAACGCCTGTCGGCGATAAAACCATGCTTACTCGGTCTGCTCAGTATCGCCGAGGGTACTCGGCGTGACCTCGCTGGGAGCCGGGGCTTCTTTGAGCGTGATAGTGACAGAAATCGCACTCTTGGCGGCGATTTCAATGTCGTCGATCTCGCTGGTCAGAATCTTGTCGGCGATCACCTTGTAGGAATTGCGGTTGAACTCCGCAATCTGCGTGTTGTCGGACTCCTTGATAACAATGCTCGCATTGTTGTTCAGGGCTTCCAGAAATGCCTTTACCGTCATTGTCAACGCCCTCCAATTCAAATTTTGATTAAAACAAAAACGGACTACCGGCAGCGGATTTCTCCGTTACCGATAGCCCGTAATGGCTGTCCCTATCGCCTATGCGACAGGCTGTTCATATTTCTTTTTGCTGCTGTTCGCCCAAACGACGATTTTGCCGTTCCTGACGGCGATCTCCACGGTCTTCCCGCCGTTCAGAATTTCTTCGATTGCCCTGATAAGCTCAGGGACAAGTTTAATCATAAAGCGGCCCTCCCTACAACGACCGTCCAGCACCGGCAATTCGGGTGTGGCTTCGGCGGCACAGCGTCGGCCCGGAACACCTGACCGTTCAACTTCCAACAGTGGTCGCATACCTTACCGTCATGCTCCGAACGCCACATAACCTCGTCCACACCAGTATCTTCTCTTGCCTGTGCCACCGCCTGATCTGCGACCTCCACGGCGAACCAGCCGGTCATTTGCGTCCAGTAGCGCATAGCCTTGTCGATCTCAGCCACAGAGCCTTTCTTAGCGATCAGGGCTTCCAGAAGCCGGTCACGCTTGCGAACGGCCTCCCCGCTGTAAGCGTACTTCATTACCTCGCTCGGCGTGATAAGCACTTCTTCGAGCCATGCCCGGTCAAGTGTTTCCGTGGTCATGGACTCTGAGCGGTAATAATAATTCGCTATCAGGGTATAGGCTTCGACATTGATACTTTCCAGCTCGGAGTAGAGGTCTTGCAATTCGCTGACGACATGAAGCTCGTCAAAGCGGAGGCGGCGAAAACGGGAAAAAGCGTCGTAAATCCGAACGACCACCCTTTTCAGAACTTCGTCAAGGTAATCATACATCGTCCTCACCCTTACCGCCGTTCTTATCCCCGCTGCCCTTATCGTCGCCAGTCTTTACCCCGGCAATAGCGGTAAGCTGCTCGATCTGCTTTTTCTCCTGTTCCTCGGCGTAAGCCTTACTCACAAGGTAAGCACTCTCAGCGTCCACGAACATACCACAATGCTGAAAAGCGAGCTGCGGAGCAATCTTCTGATTGTTCAACATGGTCGTCAGGACATTCGCCTTTTCCGTGATGTTCTCATAGTTCCGGCGAGTGAACCTGATCTCGATGTTGGAGAGCTTCAATTCCAGCTCGCTCAGATCACGGCAGATACGCAGAACGAGCTTCAAGAACTCCTTTTCGGACTTCTTAAACACCAGCTCAGAGTCTTTCGCTCTCGCCTCGGCAGACGACCAGCCATCCCGATATACGACCGCCGTTCCCGTATCGCTGGTGGAGCTGCCGCCGTTGCGGTTCGGCATACCAACGATGGTCAGAACGGTTTCGTACAGGTGATCGACGAGGGTCTGCGTCTGGCCTTGGTTCAACTCTTCCACCAGATACTTGATCTCGCCTTTGAGCTGTGCGTCAATATCCTTGTACTTCAAGGCCCCGTCTTTCTTCAAGTCGGCGAAGTCCTTGGCAGAAATATCAACATTGTGGAAGAGCAAGAGAGCCTGAATGAACTGCTCCACGCCGTCAAGCCGGTTACTGTCCACATTGTTGATTGCGTCCAGCAGCGGCAGCACGACCTCAAACGCACCAAGACGAGCTTTGTTGACGGGATATTCGATGATTGGAAGACCGAAGACTTGCGGCTCGTCCTTGACTACCGTAGACAGATCAGAAATCTCGAAATAGTGGTCAGCGGTGTAAACGCTGTAAATCGTCGTCCCATCCTCACGATTTACATACTTCACATTCATCACTGGCTTTTCGCCAAGACTGTTGTGATAGACCACGAAAGCATAACGAGGGTCGAGTACATAAATCTCGAACGGGGCTTCGTCCGGGTCAACACCGGCATTTTCGTCAGGAAGTACCATGCGGTAGGAAGTCCCACAGATGTGCGACCAATCGGCAAGCTCTTTGTCCTTGGAAGCCTTATCCTCGGCTTTCATATAGGCGTTAAGCTGATTGATACGGTCGGTCAAAGTTTCATCGTCGCCCCGGCTGACATACTGGATAGGCTCGCCCATCAGATAGCCGACCTTGAAGCTGACAATCTCGTTGGCTCGGTTTTCCACGATGATGTTGCAGATTTCCGGGCGCACATCTTTCGTGCGGTGAATGATAGGCTGCTCGCCCTTGTAGTAGCGATAGAGGTAGTCAATCTCCGTCTTGTTCTGGTTATGAACGAAGAGAGCCTTTTGAAGCACTTCGACTACATTTTCCTTGGTGATCGTGTCAACATCGGTGAAAATCTTGCGCCGACCATAGTAGCCCATGTGTCTCAGCCTCCCTCCCGCAACGAAATTTACTATCGACTACAAGTTTAGCACTCGCTAATGGTATTGTCAAGCGGAGATTTAACAAACCATAGGCGATTTTATTTATATAGGCCGCTTAATGACCTCGATCTTGCTCCCGACCAGATAGCGGATTTCATTTTCCAACAGAGCAAGAGAGTCAGGGGCGTCGTCGTGAGGAACTTTGCCGGTTCTGGTGTAGGTCGTCAGCTCCCGCATAAACGACCAATATTGACTGCCTCGCTCGTAGGTGGTCGGGTCTTTGAAGAAAAAGTGCTTCTTGATATTGTCGGCGGCGAACTCAATCCGGGTCTGCTTGTTGCTGACCGTCCGCTTGGTACGAATACCAATCATGTACCCCTGATCTTCGCACAGCTTCGCCACATCACGGGCAAAGTACATACCGGCGTTGTTACTCTCGAAAGTCGCCTCACCGACCTTGTTCTCGATCAGAGCTTTCGCACACTCAGGCTTGGTCACTTCGGCGGGAGCGTCGTCAAACACCACATCGACAATATACACTTCGGAGCCGTAGATAGCGGCGACCGGCATGGAGGTCGAGTCGGAACCGCTCTCAGCGGTGTCGGCGACCGCAATAATCGTATCAGGGTCACGATCAACCGGCAGAGACATGAAGTAGTTTAGCTCTTTCTTGTTGAAGAGCAGACCCTTGGCCTCGAAAGGCTGCTGCTGGAACTCGCTCTCAAACTGCTCTGCGCTCAAAAGCTCCCGCTGCTCCCGGAAGTAGCCGGTCGTGAACACCTTTTTGCCCTCACGCTCATACTCGTAATTGCTTTCGTCCGTCACAGGGTCGAGAGCCGGTATCTCAATGGCCCTCCACGCCCAACCCTCCCGCTGGGCGTACTCCTGAATACGACCGATGGGGTCATATAGAGAGTAGCGAGTGCCGGTGAACACCATAGGCGTACCCTCAATGGCTCGGCCCATAATATCGCCGGAGATCACTTCCCATTTGTCGTCGAGCCGCTGCCGGTTCTTGGCTTCCTCCCGGCCCTCCACACAGTCGTCAAGGTACAGCACATTCGTCGCCTCAGATAGACCTACCTGACGGGAGTCGATAGACCGGCACATAATCGTCGGGAACCGGGAGCGGCTTTTCAGGTTGATTGTCTTCATGTCAGCGTTGGTCTGCACCAGACGGGCGTCGGGGAACACATCATAGAACAGATACTCGTTGGGGAGCTGCACATACTCCAAACACCCGTTGTAGAAGCTCTTCACCAGATCGTCGCCCGTCCCCTCCATCAGACTCGACCTGTCGGGGAACCGCCCGGAGAGCATATTGATAAAATTGATACCGAGCTGGCTCTTCCCGGCTCGCTTCGGCAGCGAACAGGTCAAAAGCCGCAGCTTCCCGTCAAGAATGTCCTGATACCCCTGCACAATGGGGCGTAGATAGTGCCGCCGAGGGGAGTAAAACCGCTTTTCCGGCTTCCTGTCCAGCTCCATATAGAGCAAAAAGCTGTCAAAGAAATGCGGAGCGTCGAACAACATCGACCGCTTGTAAGTCTCATAGAAGAAATCTGCGTCGGCGGCGGGACATACTCGCAGACTCTTCGCAGCCAGCTCCCGGAGCTGACCGTTGACCTTATGCGCCGTCTGGAAATCCTCTCCCGCCCACTGTCGGACAGCGGACAAGAGATCGGTGTACGCTCCATGATCGAGCGGTTTATTTTCGATAAAGCGCAGGATTGCGCCCGTAACTGCTTGATAATCCATGTCTTACCTCCAAAACAAAAGACGAGCTACCCGAAGGTAGCCCGTCATGGCTGTCACTCTCGTCTATACGAGAGCCTTATCACTCTTTCAGATAATCTCCGTACTGGTCTTTGAACCGGCCTCTGGCGATCTTCCACACATCAAACCACCAGCCGATCATAAACAGATTGAATGTGACCATAGACAGAAATCCCCGTCCCCACCGACCCACATAGAAGTAATGCAGACCGAACCAGCCGCCGAACACACACAGCCAAAAGGCTTTCTTTTTGCTCTTCTTGCTGGTCACATAGACACCGCTCGCCATAAAAGAACCTCCCTCAGACCAATTTTATTTTACCGCTCTCTGTGAGAAGCGGATTGCGAACCGGCTTGGCGGAGGACAAGATAGGCTCATGAACGCCCTGTACCCATTTCATGTCCTTGCCGTATTTATACATACCCTCATAGAGAGGCCGGTTTTTCAGAACGCTCTTGACGCTCGCTGCCTGAAAGGTTGTCCCTTTCCGGGTGCGGCAACCACGAGCGTTGAGATTTTCGGCAATAGTCAGCATGGGCGTTCCCTTGTCGTACTCGTAGAACATATACTCGACGATAGGGCGTTCGTCCTCGTTGATAACCAGCCGGTGATCGACCACTTTGTACCCATACGGACAGCGACCGCCGCTGTACCCACCGCAGGAAGCCTTGATCGACCGTCCCTTGCCGGTACGCAGAGCAATATTCTTTCGCTCTTGCTCGGCGACGAACTGCAATAGCGCACGATAGATATTGGCGAACTCGCTGCCCTCGTCGAACTCTTCATTGATGGTGAGCAACTTGATATTGCGCCGTTCGAGGGTGTAGAGGTAGTAGAAATAGAGCTTGGTGTCTCTCGCCATACGGTCGTTCTTGAAGGTAATCACCGCTTCAATGGGCGGGTTAGTTACTTCGTCGCCGTAGAGAATTTCATTCAGGGCAGGGCGGTCGTCTTTTGCCCCACTATATTTGTCGATCTTCCAGTCGGCGATATAATACCCGTTGGCGTCGGCATAGTTCAAAATGGCCTGACGCTGGATTTCAATGCCGTACTTATCATCATCGGCTTGCTGCTTGGTCGAAACTCTGATATAGCCGATTGCTTTCTTCAAGTCTGTCATAGCGTGTCCCTCCTGTTTGAATTTACTATACTCCGATTTTAATTTAATGTCAAGAGGATTATTAAAATTTAAGTGATTTATTTTAAGCACTTTCGTATAAGTTCTTTATAGTATGCTCTCTATAAGGAGTTTATAGGAAAGTGATTACAATTTATCACTGTACTTATGCGAAATCGAGAAATAGTAAATGTAAATGCAAGACCTCGAAAGGGGTCTTTTTATATTTTGCGGTATTTTTCGCCCTCACTCCGGCCCCGTCCCCGCTGGCATATCCCCCGGCCCCGTCCAGATCGGCAGGAGAACCGGCAGCAGGGCGCAAGCCCTGAACCATGCACAGGACAGGCCAGGGAAGCCCACAGAGCGCAAGGAAAGCGGCCCCGGCTATACTCCTACCAGATCGGCGGGACAGGCCACAGGCAAGCCCACAGACGGCAGCAGGGCGCAAGGCGTTTTAATAAAATCTTGATTATCTTTTTAATTTATTATTGACAGGTAAATTAAACTGTATTATTATATGACATAGAAAGCCCGTTGCAACCGTCCTTTTTATCGAGTCACGGCGGCAGGGCTTAACATTAGCCTATCATTTTAATTTACCTTGTATTTGTTTATTAAAGAAAGGAGCTTGACCAATGTTAAAAACCAACAGCAAGAAAGCCCGTGAAAATATCCGGCTTTATATCGTGGATAACTTCACGCCGGAAAACTACACGGACAACCCGCCGCAGGAATGGCCGCAGATCGCCGCCTTTATTCTTGACATCTTCCAGAGCGAAAAGCCGCCCATTGGAAGCTATACCAGAATGAGCGAACAAGAACGCTTTACCGATTGGGCGCAGGGCTTACCGTCTGTCCTTGATTGCTGCTATTACTACAACCGTTCAGCCGTTGACGATTTAGCCGCAATTCTGGAAGAGACAGACAGCGAAAAAGCCCAGTACAGTGAACAGCAGGCCGAAAGCCTCTTGACCTATTTACTTTATAGGGAGCTTGTGAAAGGAGCGGCGACAAAATGAGAAAGTACACACAAAAGGAATTGAAAAACCTTGCGAAGATCGGAGCGGCGCAAGATTTGACCGGGTACAGCTTCCAGCAGATGAACGACTTTTTACACGCTCACAAGCTGGACAAGATCGGCTATTCTTCCGGGGTCTAAGGAACTCAGGAACTTGTTCTCATACTCGTCGAGAACAGCGTGACCGACTTCGTTGATCTTGGTCACACGGTCGCCGGTGATAGTGCCATTGACCGCAGAACTGACCGTGGACTTGTCGATCACAAAGCCTTTGAGCTTCATCATGTTAATGAGCCACGCATACGAAAGGTGGTTGCGAAGCAACCGCTCCCGTAAGCTCTGACGCTCATCCATGTCCCTACCTCCCTTCTAATATTTCTTGTAAACACCAACAACTCGTCTTGACAAAGACCGTCGTCAATGGTATAGTATGAGCGTCACCTTATACACCCATTGGATAACTCCCGCCGAAAAGAAATCCGGCAGGGGGTCGGGTTTCTTTTGCCTGTTGAGAAGTTGTTGTTTACGAGTACATGATACTACCTCAAAAGGTAATTGTCAAGCCCTATTTTACACTTTGAGCGTGTCAAGGAGTTATGTACTGCAAACAATATAAAAATCTCTAATCTTCTGAAAGAATTAGGCATGAGTCCCGGCAATCTGACCCGTTGGAAGAACGGGACTGTACCAGATGGGAATACGCTTATCGCTATTGCTAAATACTTCGATGTATCAACCGATTACCTTTTGGGAATAGACGATATAAAAAAGCGTCTGCTTGATATGCTCGACGACGCAAACAAACCAGACGCTCTTACTCAAAGACTGGTTACATATTTTCAACAATGCGACGAGGATGGAAAACTTCGTATAATCCAATTCGCCATGAATGAGTTTGACCGCTCCGAAAGTGAGAGAAAAAAGGCTCAGGCAGGAGCTTCTATCCCGTCCGCTGGTTGATCTTGTTGCATTGAGGGAGTTGCTATGAAGAAATACCCAATCGACTTATCCATGCTCACCCCGGAAGAGATAGCGCAGTTTGACGATAACATGGTCGTCCTCGCAAAAGGCGACTGTGATGTTGCTCTCTACCTACGGTTCAGCTCCGAACGACAAAAGGAGCAGTCCATAGAGGGGCAACTTCGAGACGCTATTGCCTACTGCAAGCTGAGACATTACCGCATTGTCGCTATCTATGCCGACCGAGCCACCACCGCCCGGAAAGACATAAGCAAGCGTGTCCAATTCCTGCAAATGGTAGCTGACAGCGAGAAGCGTCACTGGCAGTATGTGATCGTCTGGAAGCTCGACCGCTTTGCGAGGAACAGGAACGACAGCGCAGTTTACAAAATGCGGCTGCGGAAGAACGGCGTCAAGGTTCTCTCCGTCACCGAAGAGATCAGCGACAGTCCAGAGGGGATTATCTTGGAGTCCGTGTTAGAGGGCATGGCTGAGTTCTATTCGGCAGACCTCAGCCAGAAAATCACTCGTGGTATGCGAGAGTCGGCCTTGAAATGCCACAGCATAGGCGGTCATGTCCCCCTTGGCTACAAGATCGAAGACCACAAGCTCGTCATAGACCCTACCACCGCTCCCGTCGTGCGGAAAGCCTTTGAGCTATACGCTCAGGGCTGGACAGTCGCCGACATTTGCCGGGAGTTCAACACCCGTGGGTACAGAACGGCGAAAAATGTCGAGTTCAACCGCAACAGCTTCAAGTCCATGTTCAAGAACAAGCGGTATATCGGCATTTACACCTATAAGGACATGGAGATTGAGGACGGCGTACCGGCAATCGTGGACAAGGAGCTGTTCGCAGAAGTCGGTCGCCGATTAAAGAAAAACGGGGAAGCTCCAAGCCGGGGAAAAGCCAAGGTAGATTACCTACTCTCAGGGAAGCTCTTTTGCGGTCATTGTGGTCAAGGAATGAACGGGGAGTCTGGCACAAGCCACACTGGACAGGTACACAATTACTACAAATGTTACAGTCGAAAAAGACACGGTAATTGCCGTATGAAATCGCTAAAGAAAGAGCTGATAGAGACTTGGGTAGCGCAAGACGCTATGGAAATGCTCTCCGACGACCTGATAAGAGAGATTGCCGATATAGCCGTGGGACAGACGGAGGCCGAGATTGCCAAGAACACCAAGCTCCCGGCCCTGACCGCCAAGCGGGACGAGGTACAGAAAGCTATCGACAATATAGCCGGTGCGATTGAAAAGGGCGTAGCCTCCGACACCCTCATGTTCCGGCTGACCGACCTCGAAAAGCAAAAGAAAAACCTCGACCGGCAGATCACCGACGAGGAAAAGGATATATTCAGGCTTGACCGTGACCAAGTAATCTACTGGCTCAGTCAGTTCAAGGACGGGGATATAGAAGACGAGAGCTTCAAGCGGCAGCTCATTGATCTCATGGTAAACTCAGTGACAGTGTGGGAATTGCCGGACGGCGACTTCAAGATCACGACGGCCTATAACCTGACTTCCTGTAAATCCAGCACTTTCAAGGCTTCTGAGAGGTTCGGATTTGAGAAGTCTTGCTCCACCATGATAAGTTGACAGATTACACCAGGGGAGTAGTCTGTCAACTTTTTATATTTAAATTTAGTAAACTCATTGCGCCGCAGTAATTTCACTGCGGTATTTTTATTTATAGAAGGAGAATTATAATGAACGTGATACAAAAAAGTGAAGCAATTAAGAACGGTCTCCGGAAAGGGTTTCAGGATGGCAGCTCCAAAATGGCAAAGCGTAAGTGCTACGGATACACGATCAATTCTGATG
>ERZ779621.187-NODE-187-length-38226-cov-13.302140_pt1 | contig 38226 bp, 37 predicted proteins | sample MGYA00514215_ERZ779621 | MGnify/ENA primary metagenome ERZ779621 (study PRJEB29562, sample SAMEA4376715) | mouse gut metagenome | isolation source: Cecum | study: EMG produced TPA metagenomics assembly of the A DSS colitis mouse model was used to assess the...
CGGCATCTGTTAGTCTCCCCAGCTCTGCTGGGGGATTTATAACTGTTTCATTAAATATTGTTCAAAAAACGGGTTTAAAATTGGCGGAAAAACTTTCCAGCGGATATCGGATCAATCGTGCGGCGGATGATGCTGCAGGATTGAGTATATCGGAAAAAATGCGCAAACAGATTCGAGGACTTACCAAGGCTGGTGAAAATGTTGAGGATGGTATATCATTATGCCAAGTCGCTGACGGCGCGATGGCAGGAATGCATGACATGACAAACCGGATGAATGAATTATGCATACAGGCTGCGAATGGAACAAATTCAGCAGGCGACCGTTCTTATATTCAGCTGGAAATAGACAGCATTGTGGAGGAATTTGGCAGGATCATCAATACAACCAAATTTAATGAGGTTTACATTTTTAAGGGTGATGAGGCTTTTCAGGCATCGGCTGGAAGCGAGGTTGAGTATGCACCGATTGGTTCTGGTGCTTCTACTGGTATTGGAGCTGTAGACGGCATATCAGTATATCATGATGACAAATTACTAGACAGCGTAACCTTTGGTCCTGACTGGGTGCAAACCAGTCCTGACAGACTTAGTGCAGGAGAATACCGCAACTGTGCATGGATTGATTTCACAGACTTTACAGCAAGCTCGCGGGATCAATTCATCTCAAAACTAAATGGAGAGGGATTTGACTGGTCTTGTTGTTCCTGTGGTCCCCATGCCGGTATAAAGTTTGTATCAGGAGTATCTGCAGGCGCTAATAAGTCTGATGGGGATATTTCTTATAATCACATTTCTTTTTCAACATTATTCTCTGCAGATGAGCTTGTCAAGATAGATCTTAATAGTATATGGGATAAGTATCAGACTGGGAGCAGTTCACTGGGAGCAGTTCTTTGTGAAGCGATTATAGATGTCATAGATCATGTTACTGGTCAATTTTTAGGTTCCATGGGATGTTTTAATACTTCCTGTGCCTACAAACAGGGAACAGGCAAATTTTATATTATATATAATCAACATTTTCACCCAGACGGCGGCATGTCAACATTTCACACAGTACCAAGAAATGATGCAGGAATGCTAGATTATAAGTATAAGCCGGTCCCGCCCAAGGTCGGACAAATTACCACACAGCAACTCGCCATACATGCCGGATCAGATGCAGATGGAACAAACAAAGTGATTATGAAGATGCCGACATTTACCAATCAAAATCTGAAGATAAACAGTGTTAGTGTTCTCACGGAAGATCTCGCGACAAATTCTATTGATGTTCTTACAGATGTACTGCGGATGATTTCCTCAAGCAGAAGCCGCATCGGTGCATATCAGAACCGTCTGGAACATACAGCTTTGAATTTAGACAATATTGTCGAAAACACAACCGATTCAGAATCCAAAATCCGTGATACCAATATGGCAGATAAAATGGTACAGTATTCTAATATCAGCATACTGACACAAGCAGGACAATCCATGCTAAGTCAGGCAAATAACAGGACACAAAATATTTTGTCGCTGTTGAGTGCATGAGAGAAAACTTTACATACAATTCCATAGGAATTACGGGAGAAAAAAGCAGGCTTAAACACCTGCTTTTTTCTTAGTTGTTAGGGCTGGCCCTGTTTTCCATTATTCTGCCTTGCAAAATGATTTGAAGCCAGAGCAGGAGGAAAACGTTTCTGAAAGACTGGAAACAGGCGAAAAAGCCGCTAATGCACCAATACTGTACCCAGTAGAAAATGCAAGGCATGATTATACATTGGGGAATGGAGGGTTGAGAGTTGCGGCGGCAATGGCTGACAAGCCTGTGCAGAGGGCATCGTTAAAAGAGAAGCTGGCGGCATACAAGGCACAGGTATCTGGAGCAGGGCAGATACAGAAAAAGAGAAAAGTAAGGAGGAAACACTGTAACAATCAAAAAAATCAAAATTCAACCATTGTCCGGGCTAACAATTATAAAACAAAACACCTGTTGGGAAATAAAATCATTTTGGCGCATATTCTGGTAAAGACGGTTGATGAGTTTAAGGGAATGAACCCGAAAGACGTGGAATCCTATATTGAAGGAGAGCCGTTTATCAGCGTGGTTCCGGTGGAGCCGGGGCTGACCAATGTGGAAAAAGAAGAAAACGGGCAGCGCATTGTCGGAATGAATACGGAAAATGCTGAGATCAACGAGGGTCTTATATCAAAAAGCGTGAGCCTGTACTGGCATAATCACAGTAACTAAATAACACAAGTGGTAAAGCAGTGATTTGTTTTTGTATAAGAAAACAATTCGCTGTTTTTTCTGTTTTCGGGAAGAGAAAGACAGTCATAACAGATTGTCTTTTTTTCGTGGTGCGCCCGGCGGCGCACGTTTCTAACCAGTGCAAGTCTGGAATCCGCCAGGTAGTGGGATGTGTAAATATAAGAACTTCCGTGGACATAGAAAAAGAGCAGAGGAATGGCTCTCGACTGTCAGGAAGCGGGAGCGGAAACTGTTTGCTCATTGGGATAGGATGTATTCGTATTGTTAAATGATAGGAGCCGTATGAAGGGAGACTTTCACGTACGGTTCTGTGAGAAGTTTGAGGTGAAATCCCTCTTACTTACTTGACTGAGAGGTCGGGATTTCTCAATTAAGAGAAATCCCTCCTACTCGATTTGCTGTTCTACGGGAGCGCTCTGTGCGTTCACGATATTGTATTCAGGGAGCATGTGCAGACCGTTCCAGATGTTGTTTATCTCCTTGCCATCAACGACGACCACATTATCCTCGATCGTCATCTTTCCATCACTGTACATACCATAATTCTGGTAATACTCAGAATCTAAAGTAACATATCCATTGCCTATTCCTCTGATCTTGCGTTTCCCCTCCTCTAGATACACAAACTGTCCCATGTGCTCCGGATCCTCATACCATCCGTTGAGCTCTGTATTAGGATTGCGCTCGTACTTGCCATATCCAAAATACATTTTGTGCTTTTCCTGTGCTTCCTGGTCAAGTGCGACTGCTTTGATCTCTGTATTGGGTGCATCCACCTGATAGATGAACCACAGACATGCGAAATTATCACTATTATACAGAGGAACACTGATCAGTTCGGGAACTTCATGTTTGACCGTCCGGTTATTTTTGATTTCGTGCAGAGGGATAAAGATCTCTTTGTAGATCCTCAGATTATAGGTCCAGTCATCGGCGGTCGTACCAGCATAGTACTGCGTTTCCTGTATGTTTTTTTCTATCTGCTGTGCCGACAGCACTGTATTGCCAGTAAACCTGTTGCGTACAGATGCCTCATCGTTGTAAGTCACAACAAGATTCTTGGGTACCATATTGATCTTATCCCCGGCCTTTGCACGCACGCAGATGTCGCCGTAATCGCCTGCAAGGTGTGTATCCTCTATCCCGATCGTGACATATCCATCAAATGGCATGATGAAGTAAGCATCTTCCTTTACGACCTGGCAGGAGACGGTCTTTACATCATCTGGAATACTCCCATCAGGCATCGCCATAGGCCAGTTGGAATGGGGGAGCATGTGATCGATGATGTATTGTCCGTTTACAGACAGTACATCTGACCCGTCTCCATTCCTCATCTCGACAGCCGTATCCTCATTCCAGTCAAACGTTTGATTTCCGATCCATCCCATCCAGTCAAACGGCTTCTGCGGGGAAGCCTGAGCGATGCTGCTCATGCTCCCTGCCAGTATGACTGCTGAGAGAGCGATACTCATAAATTGTTTTTTCATAGTATAGTCCCCCTTCACTCTGTAAAAAGAATCCTAAACCAGTGCTGCCGTGATGATCGCCATTGAGTACACTTCGATCGCATTGCAGCCGCGGGAGAGATCGTTGATGGGTTTGTTCAGCCCGAGAAGGATAGGACCGTACGCCTCGAAATTACCCATTCTCTGCGCAATCTTGTAGCCCATGTTTCCGGAGCTGAGATCCGGGAATATGAAAGTGTTGGCATGGCCTGCAACAGCGGACTTGGGACATTTTGTGCGGGCGACACGCGGAGATACAGCGGCATCAAACTGCAGTTCGCCCTCAATGGGTGTGAGTGGGAATTTTACTTTTGCCTTCGCGGCAGCGATCTGCATCTTTTCCACGTCGGGACCTTTGCCGGAGCCGAGTGTGGAGTAGCTCAAGAAGGCAACTTTCGGGTCCACGCCGAATATTTTTGCACATTCAATTGTCTCGCCGCAGATCTCGACAAGCTCATCCTCTGTCGGATTGATGTTGATCGCGCAGTCACTCATGGCAAGCACCTCGTTCTCGCCTGTCGCACCGGGACGCACGAGGATGAAGCAGGAGGATACGATATTGTTGCCGGGCTTTGTCTTGATGATCTGAAGGGCAGGGCGCACAGTGTCGGCTGTGGAGTAGGTCGCGCCGCCGAGAAGAGAGTCCGCAATGCCCATCTCAACAAGCATCGTGCCAAAGTAATTCGGCTGCGTCAGCGTCTTTCTTGCCTCCTCGACCGTCACGCCTTTGCCCTTGCGCAGCTCACAGAAGCGCTCAACCATCGCGTCCATCTGGTCATAGTTGTAACTGTCAATGATCTGTGCTCCGCGGATGTTGTAGCCGGCTTCCTCGGCAGCATTCAGCACGTCCTCCTCATTGCCGACAAGAATCGGATGGAGGAAGCTGCTTGCCAGAAGACGGGAAGCCGCCTCAAGGATACGTGGGTCTGTACCCTCCGTGAATACAATTGTCTTCGGGCTTTTTTTCAGTTGCTGAATCATGGTACCAAATCCATACATCATTTTTAATCCTTCCTTTTCTTATATTATAGTTTTTGCAGCCTGTTTATGAAAGCGTTTACATCGTGGTGTTTCAAGGGCTCGCACATGTTTCTAAATACTATTGTATACAAATTTTTTTCATTTGCAATGGTTGTATTCAAAATAGTGCAGAAAATTTTTTGGGGAAAACAGTACAAAAACGTATGTTTGAAAATTTCCTGAAAAGTATTTGCAATGTTGAAAAAATGTGTTATACTCAAAAAGTCTAATTTTTGATTTGCAGATTATGGAAACAAATACAGATAATAATACCAAAATTAATACAGAAAGGCATGGTTGCTCTATGGCAAAAACGGATAATAATGTATATGACGCCTCCAGTATCACTGTCCTGGAGGGGTTGGAGGCTGTCAGGAAGAGACCTGGTATGTACATAGGAAGTGTGTCCACAAAGGGACTGAACCACCTGATCTATGAGATCGTCGACAACTCTGTGGACGAGCATCTCGCAGGTGTGTGCAGTGAGATCCGAGTCACACTTGAAAAGGACGGTTCTGCCACAATATCTGACAACGGCAGAGGGATTCCTGTCGGAATGCACCAAAAGGGTGTCAGCGCGGAGAGGGTTGTCTTTACCACACTCCACGCAGGCGGCAAGTTTGATAACAACGCTTACAAGACGAGCGGCGGTCTGCACGGCGTAGGCTCCTCTGTTGTCAACGCACTTTCCACGCGGCTCACGGTCACAGTCAAGAGTGACGGACTGATCCATCAGGATCAATACGAGTACGGCAATCCCGTCGTCGAATTGATTGACGGGCTGCTTCCAGTGATCGGAAAGACGAAGGAGACAGGTACTACCATTAATTTTACGCCTGATCCGTCTATTTTTGACAGGACGCGGTTCAAGGCGGAGGACGTAAAGAGCAGGCTCCATGAGACCGCTTACCTAAATCCCAAACTCACGATCATTTTTTCAGACCTGCGCGGGGATGAGCCGGAGACGATCACTTACTTTGAACCGGAAGGGATCATCGGATATGTCAAGGACTTGAATAAAAATAAGGAAACACTGCATGATATCATCTATTTTACGGGAGTCAGCGAGGATATTACCGTCGAGTGCGCGTTCCAGTATGTCAATGAATTTCACGAGAACGTACTTGGTTTTTGCAACAACATATACAATGCGGAGGGCGGCACGCACCTGACTGGGTTCAAGACGATGTTCACAACCATCATAAACAACTATGCGCGTGAGCTTAATATATTAAAGGAAAAGGATATCAACTTTACGGGTGCGGACGTGCGAAACGGCATGACCGCAGTCGTGTCCATCAAGCATCCGTCGCCGAGGTTCGAGGGACAGACCAAGACAAAACTAGACAATCAGGATGCCTCAAAGGCTGTGAGCAAAGTCACAGGGGATGAGGTTCCGCACTACTTTGACAGGAATGTCGAGGTGTTGAAGAGCGTGATCTCCTGCGCGGAGAAGGCGGCGAAGATCCGCAAGACAGAGGAAAAGGCAAAGACAAATATGCTCACAAAGCAGAAGTTTTCTTTTGATTCAAACGGAAAACTCGCAAACTGTGAGTCCAAGGATTACAGCAAGTGCGAGATCTTTATCGTGGAGGGGGATTCCGCCGGCGGCAGTGCCAAGACTGCAAGGAACAGAAATTTTCAGGCGATTCTGCCGATCCGTGGTAAGATCCTCAATGTCGAGAAAGCAAGTATCGATAAAGTGCTTGCAAACGCCGAGATCAAGACGATGATCAATGCCTTTGGCTGTGGTTTTTCGGAAGGATACGGCAATGATTTTGATATTTCAAAGTTGAGGTACGACAAAATTGTGATCATGGCGGATGCCGATGTTGACGGCGCGCATATCAGCAATCTGCTGCTCACGCTTTTTTACCGTTTTATGCCGGAGCTGATCTATGAAGGACATATATACATTGCGATGCCCCCTCTGTACAAGGCGATGCCGGCAAAGGGAAAAGAGGAGTATCTCTATGATGAAAAAGCGCTGGAAAAGTACCGCAAGACACATAAAGGCACTTTTACCCTGCAGCGCTACAAGGGACTTGGTGAGATGGACGCGGAACAACTCTGGGAGACAACCCTGAATCCCGAGACGAGGATCCTGAAACAGATCGAGATAGAAGACGCGCGCATGGCGTCCGAGATCACAGAACTGCTGATGGGAACTGATGTTTTACCCCGAAAAACATTTATTTACGAGCATGCAACAGAGGCAGAGCTTGACATATAAGGAGCATATAACAAATGGAAGAGAGAATTATTAAAACCGAATACTCAGAAACCATGCAGCGTTCATTCATCGACTATGCTATGAGTGTCATCATCGCCAGAGCGCTGCCTGATGTCAGGGACGGCTTAAAACCTGTTCAGCGCCGTACTTTGTATGATATGCATGAACTGGGGATACGCTATGACCGTCCGTACAGAAAGAGCGCCCGTATCGTCGGTGATACGATGGGTAAATATCATCCGCACGGCGACAGTTCGATCTACGATGCGCTGGTTGTCCTCACACAGGATTTCAAGAAAGGCATCCCCCTGATCGACGGCCATGGAAATTTTGGCAACATCGAGGGTGACGGTGCCGCAGCCATGCGATATACGGAAGCCCGGCTGCAGAAGATCACACAGGATGCCATCTTAGCCGATCTCGACAAAGATGTTGTTGACTTCGTCCCAAACTTTGACGAGACGGAGAAGGAGCCAAGTGTTCTCCCCTGTCGTTTTCCCAATCTGCTCGTCAATGGATCCGAGGGAATCGCCGTCGGTATGGTCACAAGCATTCCTCCGCACAACCTGGGGGAGATCATTGATGCGACAAAGGCGTATATGCTCAATGAAAACATAACTACACGTGAACTGATGAAATATGTGAAAGGACCGGATTTCCCCACGGGCGGCATCGTCTGCAACAAGGACGATCTGTTGTCCATATATGAGACCGGTGTCGGAAAGATCAAACTGCGCGGCAAAGTCGATGTCGAAAAGACGAAGGGCGGGAAGCTCAATCTGGTGATCACAGAGATCCCATACACGATGATCGGTGCAAATATCGGCAAATTCTTACAGGATGTCGCTGCCTTGTACGAGCAGAAGAAAGCTCCCGAGATCCTTGATATCTCCAACCAGTCTTCCAAGGAGGGGATCCGCATTGTCATAGAGCTGAAAAAGGATACAGATGTCGAGAATTTTAAGAACCTGTTATACAAAAAGACACGTCTCGAAGATACATTCGGTGTCAATATGATCGCGATCGCAGGCGGGAGACCGGAAACGCTCGGATTAAAGAGCATCATCGCGCAGAATGTGGCATTTCAGTACGAGATCACCACCCGGAAATATACAACCCTCCTAAACAAAGAACTGGAGAAGAGAGAGATCCAGGAAGGTTTGATCCGGGCGTGCAATATCATAGATCTCATTATAGAAATCCTCCGGGGTTCCAAGGACAGGAATATGGTCAAAAACTGTCTTACAAGCGGCGTCACCGACGGGATCAAATTCCGCTCAAAAGAATCCGCCCTTATGGCACAGCAGCTAAACTTTACAGAACGGCAGGCAAATGCGATCCTGGACATGCGGCTGTACAAACTGATCGGTCTGGAGATCGAGGCGCTCATGAAAGAAAATAAAGAGACCAACGCTAATATCTACAAATACGAAGATATTCTCGACAGAAGGGATTCCATGGCTCAGGTAATCATACAGGAGCTCGATGCCCTGAAAAAAGAGTATGCGCACAAACGAAAAACCCGTATCGAGAACGCTGAGGAAGCAGTCTATGAGGAGAAGAAGCCCGAGGAGATGGACATCATGTTCCTTATGGACAGATTTGGATACTGCAAGACTATTGACATAAACACTTACGAGAGAAATAAGGAGGCAGCGCACACAGATTTTAAGTACATCGTGAAGTGCCGCAACACAGGAAGGATCTGTCTGTTCACAAACACCGGACAGCTCCATACGATCAAAGTGGCTGATATTCCTTTTGGCAAATTCCGTGACAAAGGGCTTCCTGTCGACAATATCAGCAATTACAACTCCGCCGCGGAGGCGATCGTCAATATCGCCAGCCAGTCGGAACTGAACCTATACAGACTTCTTTTCGTCACAAAGCAGGGCATGTGCAAGATCGTGAGCGGCGGGGAGTTTGACGTGACAAAACGCACTGTTGCAGCCACTAAGCTCGGTGAGGACGACGAGCTGCTTGACATTGAAATCGTGACGGAACATCAGCACATTATCCTGCAGAGCAAGAACGGGTATTTCCTTCGGTTTGATACAGATGAGATCTCGGAGCTGAAAAAGACCGCAGTCGGTGTGAGAGGCATGCGGCTGGGTGCTGACGATCAGATCGAAAGTGTCTATTATTGCCATCCTGGTTCAGATGGTACTATATTGTTTAAGGACAAAAAAATACCTATAAATAAATTAAAAGTTAATAAAAGAGATACCAAAGGAACTAAAGTTAGAGTATAATGATAAATGGGGTAGATAATAGGAACGAAAATAGTGTACTATCGCCAGCATTGTATTATAGTACGCTGATGTGGAGGATTATATGAGAGTAATTGCAGGAACAGCACGGCGCCTTTTATTAAAAACACCTGACGGCTTAGATACGCGGCCAACGGCGGATCGGATCAAAGAGACTCTTTTCAATATGCTCATGCCGTATCTTCCGGATGCTGTGTTTATAGATCTTTTTTCGGGAAGCGGCGGTATCGGCATTGAAGCGCTGAGCCGAGGGGCAAGAAAAGCTTATTTTATCGAAAACAATCCGAAAGCGATCGCTTGTATCACAGATAATTTAGAACATACACATCTGACGGACAAGTCTGTCGTGCTCAGGCAGGATGTGTTTGCTGCACTCCGCGGAGGCATTAAGGACACTGCCGATATCATATTCCTAGACCCGCCATATGGGCAGGAGCAGGTTTATCAGAATGTTTTAGGACTGCTGCGCGATGCGCCGTACGTTAACGAGGACACCATGATCATCATAGAGGCATTGATCATGGAACCATTTGAGTATGCAGAAAACTTTGGTTTCGCTGTTGAGAAAGAAAAGAAATATAAGACAAACAAACATGTATTCTTGCGAAAGAGCATATAAGATGGAGGGATTGTTATGAACGCTGCAATATATCCGGGCAGTTTTGACCCTATGACACTTGGACATCTTGATATCATCAAGCGCGCCGCCAAGATGTTTGATGAGCTGACAGTAAGTGTTTTAGATAATAAGGCAAAGAATGCGTTGTTTTCTGTCGAAGAACGTGTTAGTATATTAAAGGAGGCAACAAAGGATCTGGCGAATGTGACAGTGGATTCCTTTAACGGGCTTCTGATTGACTATGCAAGACAAAAAAATGTCCGTATTTCAGTGCGCGGACTGCGTGCCATCACGGATTTTGAATATGAACTACAGACCGCCCAGACAAACAGAATGTTGTCGTGCGGGGAACTTGACACAGTATTTTTGACGACAAGTCTCGAGTATGCATATCTCAGTTCTTCAAGTGTAAAGGAGATCGCCGCATTTCACGGGGATATTTCGCAGTGTGTGCCGGATTTTGTAGCGAAGCTTGTATATGAAAAATATGCTAATAGATAACAAAATAGATTTTCCGTTCTGACTGACGGGAGTATGGAGGAGTAATATGAGCAGCAGAATAGAGCAGTTGATTGACGAGATCGAGGAGTACATAGATAACTGCAAATACAAGGCGTTTTCGACGGATGTGATCATGGTAAATAAAGCAGAGATCGATGATCTGCTGCGTGAATTGCGCATGAAAACACCTGAGGAGATCAAGCGTTATCAGAAGATCATCTCAAATAAGGAAGCGATCCTGAACGATGCCAGACAGAAAGCACAGGCATTGATCGACGATGCGGAGGTGCAGACAACGGAGCTTGTCAGTGAGCATCAGATCATGCAGGAAGCCTATGCGCAGGCTGACAGGATCGTTGAGATGGCTACCCAGAAAGCACAGGGCATCCTCGACAGTGCAACGATAGAGGCCAACAATATGAAGACTGCGGCAATGCAGTATACGGACAACATGCTTGCGAATCTCGAAAACATACTGAAACAGTCCATAGAGATTTCCACGCGTGATTACAACGCCCTGATAGGTCATCTGCAGGAAATAGACCATGTTGTTACCATGAACCGGGCAGAGCTTGTTCCGGTGGATGAGATCGTCGCAGAAGCACAGGCTGCTGACAGTGCAGATACGACTACTTCGCAGACATAAAAATTGTGTTGTGTAATCAGTAACCCACAGTTTTTCCTGTGGGTTATATTGAATTTTGTCCATAAGGAGGCGTTTGATGAAAACCTTATCCCAAAAGATCATTGTTTATATTTTGTGTATTGCCATGACAGCACTTCCTTTTTCTGTACTGCCTATTTTCAAGGTTAATGCTGCAGAGTCCTTAGTGGTGGTGATCGATCCTGGACACGGAGGCAATAATCTCGGCACTGAGTATCTGCCAATACCGGAAAAGACGTACAACATGATAGTGGCACAATATATGAAAGAACAGTTGGAACAATACCAAAATGTACAGGTGTATCTGACCCATACAGAAGATATTGATATGTCGCTTAAAGAACGCGCCGAATTTGCCGCCAGTGTGAATGCAGACTTCCTTTTCTCATTGCACTTTAATATGTCATTGTCCCACTCCCTTTATGGCAGCGAGGTATGGGTTCCATCAACCGGTCAATTATATAGTCAGGGTTATTCTGCTGCCAATGAGTTTCTGATGCAGTTTGAGGAGATGGGACTTTTTAACCGCGGGATCAAGACCAGGATCGGAAAAAACGGAAAGTCAGACTATTATGGTATCATTCGGGAGAGTTCCATCCGGGGTATTCCTGCAATCATCGTTGAACACTGTCATGTAGATAATATCAATGATGAGGCGTATATGCAGTCTCCTGAAATGCTCAAAGAATTTGGTGTACGTGATGCGGAGGCAGTTGCCAGATATTTCGGTCTGGTGTCAAAGGACGGCAAGACGGATTACAGCGGTTATGCTCCGCTGGCAGTTCCGGTTCCGGCAGAACGTGTCTGCAATGATACAACAGCGCCATTGTATGTCAATGCCAGCTTATTGAAATATGATCGTACTGGCAAGTATGCAACAGTCGAGCTGACAGCGGTCGATGAGGAATCTGTGATCCAATACTACTCGTACTCATATGACAATGGACTCACATGGTCTGCATTGCAGCCGTGGGCGAAGGGCAGTCCAACGATGACGGTATCTGTCAACATGGGGTATGGCAAAAAGGATACCCTGATATTCAGGGCATATAATCTGTATGATAGGATCACTGAATCAAACACAATTTCGCTAAATTAGCAGCCGGATTCAGAACAGCCTGATGATCGTGAAATAATAGACCGCCGAGATCAGGGTTGTCACTGTTTTGTGCTTGAGGTAATGGCTGATCGATAACCCGGACTTTTCGAGGAAGCTGCTAGTCTGCATGATGCAGGAAATACCGCCAAAACACAGTGCTGTCATGATCCAGAAAACTTTTTGTTCAGACTGAAAGGTAGTTGTATAAATTGCCGGTACACCGCCAATGATTTCAAGAAAACTTGACAGGATATTTTTGTTGTTGGCAGGTAAGGGCAGAAAATCCAGAAAGATACGGAAAGCATTTGTAAAAGTAATGTATCCGCCAAGGATGATCAATGACTGCGTGTTGTCCATACAGGATTTCTTAAGTGTTTCCGCCAGATGCATCTGCGGTGAATCTGGCACAGGGTGTTTTTCATTGTCAGCAGATGCAGGAGAGGGCGCTTTTGCAGCATATAGATGTCCCATAACGATCCCATAGATCGCCGGAATACCGTACATTCCAAATACAAAGGGCAGCGTATTGTGATATCCGCATTCATGCAGCATCGGTATAATGATCCCCATAAAGTATGCCGGACCGATATTATTGCAAAAAGCAAGCAGGGTGTCTGCTTCAGATCTTTGGATCCTGCCTTTTTCATACAGTTCGCTCACCACTTTGGCGCCCATGGGAAAGCCGCAGAAAAAGCCCATAAACACAGCATACAGTCCATGACTGCTGTATTTGTATATTTTTTTTAATACATGGCTGAGCATACGCCCTAGTTCCTGATCCGCACCACTGTATACCATAATGGAGCTGATCATCATGAATGGAAAGAGTGTGGGAACCATTTTGGCTGCCCATTGGTACAACCCTTCATAAGCGTACTGAAAAGTAGCAGTGGGCTTACTTAGTATGAGAATGATAAGAAGAAGATACGCTAACGTTTTAAACAGCATGTGCAACCTCCGAGCCCGCCGGAATCTGTGTCTGTTATATTTTATAAACAAACCGCACAATTTATGTGTCATGAATCATCAGACCTGTCACAAAAGGTGAGGCGGTTAGAGTGCCGCCGTATCGGGCAAAGGGGAGTTTTGTGTTTTGAGACTGGATAAATTTTTATGTGACATGCAGATCGGTACACGAAGCCAGGTTAAGGAAGCAATCCGAAAAAGTCTTGTTTCTGTCAATGGTGTGCCTGTCAAAAGTCCTGATATTAAAATAGATGAAAAAAAAGATATCGTAACTTATGCAGGAGAGGAGATCGCATATCAGAATTTATATTATTACATGCTCCACAAACCTGCGGGAGTCATCACTGCCACCAGGGATCATCATGAGCCTACCGTAATGGACCTGCTGACCGATGTCTGCGGAAAGGATCTTGCTCCTGTGGGACGGCTGGACAAAGACACAGAAGGTCTTTTGCTGATCACCAATGATGGGGAGCTTACCCATAAGCTGCTTTCCCCGAGGAAACATGTGGCAAAAACATACTATGTGGAATGTTCAGGAGTGCTTACTGCAGAAAAACAGAGGTTGTTGGAAAATGGAGTGGACATCGGTGACAGGGATCTTACCTGCCCGGCAAGCGTTCATATGATATCACAGTCAGATCATTCGTATGTTATGGAACTCACGATCACGGAAGGTCGTTTTCACCAAGTCAAAAGGATGGTTGAAGCTGTCGGTGGCTCTGTCACTTACTTAAAACGGCTTTCGATGGGAACATTGTCCTTGGATGACGGGCTGGCAAAAGGAGCCTATAGACCGCTTACGGCAAAAGAGATTTCGGACCTGAAACAGTCAACGAAGAGAGCATCTGCCCGATAGGATCATTCAGCGGCAGGCGTTAAAACTCAACTTAGGAGGGCAGGGAATTGTCACTTGAGAATGGTTTTCTTCCGGTTACGATGGAAGAAGTGCTGGAGCTTGGAATAACACAATTAGATTTTATATATGTCACAGGAGATGCCTATGTGGATCACCCGTCTTTTGGACACGCGATCATCACCCGTCTCCTCTCTTCGCATGGTTATCATGTAGGTATCATCTCACAGCCGGACTGGAAAAATGATGAGAGCATCACGGTATTGGGAACACCCCGCCTTGGATTTCTGGTCTCTTCCGGAAACATGGATTCTATGGTAAATCATTACTATGTATCCAAAAAACATCGGGAGATGGATGCTTATACGCCTGGCGGCGCCGCATACAAAAGACCGGATCACGCCACGGTGGTATATAGCAATCTTATCCGCAAAAAGTACAAAAATGTTCCGATCATAATCGGCGGCATCGAGGCAAGCCTCCGTCGCATGGCACACTATGATTATTGGTCAGACTCTTTCAAGCGGTCGATCCTGCTCGATAGTCAGGCAGATATCATCTCTTATGGCATGGGCGAGAGATCGATCATAGAGCTCGCTGATGCGCTGAATAGCGGTATCTCTGTGAGAGACATTTCCTTTATAGCGGGCACTGTATATAAGACCAAAGATATCTCTGGTCTCTATGACTATGAGCTTCTCCCTTCCTATGATGATATGATGAAAGACAAGCTGTTGTATGCAAAAAGTTTTAAGATACAACATGACAACACGGATCCTTTCAACGGCAAAAACTTGGTAGAACCATATCCGAACGGCGTGTATGTTGTGCAGAATATACCACAGAAACCACTCTCGACACAGGAGATGGACGACGCCTATGCACTTCCGTACAGGAGAACATACCATCCTTCCTATGAGGCGAAGGGCGGTGTGCCTGCGATCGCGGAGATCAAGTTTTCCCTGATCAGCAACCGCGGCTGTTTCGGCGGGTGCAATTTCTGTGCCCTCACGTTCCATCAGGGGCGCACTGTGCAGGTCCGCAGCCACGGCTCCATCATAGAGGAAGCCGGACTCATCACACAGGAACCCGATTTCAAAGGTTATATCCATGATGTAGGAGGACCGACAGCGAATTTCAGACACCCTTCCTGTCAGAAACAACTGCAGGCTGGTGTCTGCAAGCACAGACAATGCCTGTGCCCGAAACCATGCCCGAATCTCGAGGTCGATCACTCAGATTATCTGGCACTTCTGCGCAAGTTGAGAAAGCTGCCGAATGTCAAAAAAGTGTTCGTGCGTTCAGGCATTCGTTTTGATTATCTGATGCTGGACAAAGATGACACATTTTTCCGGGAACTCGTTGAGCACCACATCAGTGGACAGCTCAAGGTAGCGCCAGAACATATCTGCGATACTGTGCTGTCCAGGATGGGAAAACCGCGAAATGCTGTATACGAAGCATTCACGGAAAAATACCACAGGCTGAATCAAAAGATTGGCAAGAACCAGTTTCTGGTTCCGTATCTGATGTCCTCACACCCTGGATCCACGCTGAAAGAAGCAGTGGCACTTGCTGAGTATTTGAGAGATATCGGCTACATGCCGGAGCAGGTGCAGGATTTTTACCCGACGCCGTCAACGATGTCAACGGTGATGTACTATACAGGAGTAGACCCTGAGACGCTGAAACCAGTCTACGTCTGTAAAAATCCACATGAAAAAGCGATGCAGCGCGCACTTATCCAATACCGGAATCCCAAGAATTACAACCTTGTGAGGGAGGCACTGAAGCTTGCCGGACGCGAGGATCTGATCGGATTTGACAAAAAATGCCTGATCAGACCTCGCAAAATAGCGGGAGAAAGCACACCCGCCCAAGTGCACCGAAATAAAAACAAGCCGCAGGCATCCTCCCCCAAATCATCACAGAAATCTGGCAAAAAAAGAACGATCCGGAATGTACATAAACACAAAAGTATTACCAGAGAACATTGAACACGAACAAAGTGTGCCAGCTACAACACGGATAATACGAAATGTTATGGGTAAGCTATAGGAAGAACACAGAATAAGGAGGGAAAATAGTATGAATGTTATCATTATCACAGGCGCGTCCTCTGGTCTTGGCATAGAATTTGCACTACAGCTCGACAATGTTTTTCAAAATATTGATGAGATCTGGCTGATCGCGCGCCGCAAGAAAGAAATGCTTGAAGTAGCGCAGTATCTCGAGCACACGACGCGTGTTCTGGATATGGACGTCACAGATGAGAAGCAGATGGAGCGCTTCAAGAAACTGCTTGCTGACGAAAAACCAGTTATCCGTATGCTGGTAAACTGCGCAGGATATGGTATTATGGGAGAATTTTCCGCTTCCAATATCAGTGAAGAACTTGGTATGATAGATGTAAATTGTAAGGCGTTAACACAGATGACCTATCTGTGTATCCCATACATGAAGAAGAACAGCCGGATCATCCAGCTTGCGTCCAGTGCGGCATTCCTGCCACAGCCCAATTTTGCAGTGTACGCCGCGACGAAATCCTATGTGTACAGCTTTTCCAGAGCATTGAACCAGGAGCTGCGCCCCAAAAAGATATATGTGACAGCAGTGTGTCCCGGACCAGTAGACACTCCTTTCTTTGACATCGCAGAGAAAACAGGGAGTACGCTTGCAGTAAAAAAACTGACGCTTGTCCGTGCAGACCAGGTGGTGGAAAGGGCAATAGCAGACTCCTATCACAAACATGAGAGATCGGTCTACAGCGCATGGATCAAGAGTTTTGATATCGCTGCCAAGGTGCTTCCGCACAGGGCTGCTCTAGAGCTGATGCGTTTTCTCAAATGATCAGTATCGAAACAGATACTGTAAACATTTGTTATGATCAAAAATAAAACCAGGAGACAGTAGATGAGTATACAAAGGCTGAAAAAAGGAGAGTTTGACTACCCGCCTTATGAACGAAAAAGAGTGATGATCCGCACAGCAGCATATTTTCTGATATCGGCTGCAGTGTTTTTATTGGGGTATCTTTCTACAGGTAAAAAGGATAATCTCCTGACGATCGTTGCCGTGTTAGGACTGCTGCCGTCAAGCAAAAGCCTTGTGTCCGTCGTCATGTATTTTAAGATCCCTAAGTTTAGCCAAACAGCCTGTCAGGAGATAGCCGAACACGCAGGTGATGTCGCGGTTGTCTACAGTATGTATCTGACTTCATACCGCATCAACTTCCCTGTCAACTGTTTTGCTGTGCGCGGCAATAACCTGATTGGCTATACGGAATTTGCAAACTGTGATGCGGCTGCCTGCGAGGAGCATATTCAGGCAATCTTGAAGCAAAACAGTATCAAGAGTGTGACGATCAAGATTTTTCATGAAAAGGCACGTTTTGTAGAGCGGTTAGTCCAATTGCAGGCACTGGAACATGGCAGGAAGGAAACAGAGATACTCACACTTTTATGTGATATTTCTTTGTAGGTATTGATATGATCTTGACAAAAATTTCTGCGAATGAGGCAGGGCAGCGATTTGACAAATATTTAAAAAAGCTGTTGAGAAATGCACCGGACAGTTTTATATACAAAATGCTGCGGAAAAAGAATATCGTCCTAAACGGAAAAAAGGCTGATGGAAAGGAAAAATTGTGTCTTAACGACGAAGTGCGCTTTTTCTTTTCAGATGAAACTTTTGACAAATTCAGCCAGAAACCAGACAGGGACGATGCTGACCTGTCGCAATACATGCATACTTATCAGAAATTGAAGGATCTACATATTTTGTATGAAGACGACAATATCCTGATCGTTGATAAGCCGTCTGGTATATTGTCTCAAAAATCGTCACCAGAAGATATCAGTGTCAATGAATGGCTGATCGGATATCTGCTTTCAAGGCAGCTGATTTCAGCTGATTCGCTGGCTACTTTCAAGCCATCTGTCTGCAACAGGCTTGACCGGAATACTTCCGGAATGGTGGCATGTGGGAAAACACTTGCAGGAAGCCAGTATCTGAGCCGTATTATCAGGGATAAATCCCTCGAAAAATATTATTATTGTCTTGTTTGCGGCGAACTGATGATCAAAGAGCATGTGACAGGTTATCTGCATAAAGACACTCAGCAAAATAAAGTAATCGTCTACCACAGCAAAACTGACGTTCCTGTTTCGCTCAAGAGAGATTCCGCGTATATCGACACAGCTTTCCGGTCAGTTCGCACAGCCAACAACATAACCTTGTTGGAAGTACAGCTTTTTACTGGAAAGACACATCAGATCCGTGCCCAGCTGTCGGCATTGGGGTATCCGATCATTGGTGACGCCAAATACGGCGATGCTGCGACGAACCAGATGTACAGAAAAAAAGGTGTCCACTGTCAGCTGCTCCATGCACATAAGCTGGTCTTTCCTCCGGGGCAGGAGTTCCCTGAAACATCGGGCAGAGTAGTGGAATGTCCAACGCCTGCGATATTTGAAAAATTGATGCGATAAGGAGCGAATAGTATGCCAACTTGGAATTCCAGAGGACTTCGCGGTTCCCTTTTGGAGGAAATGATCAACATGACAAACGAAAAGTATCGTGATAGCGGACTTGCCTTGATCCAAAAGGTTCCAACCCCGATCACCCCGATCACGATCGATAAGGAGACCCGGCATATTACGCTAGCATATTTTGACCAGAAGAGTACAGTTGACTACATCGGCGTCGTCCAGGGAATTCCTGTCTGTTTCGATGCCAAGGAGTGTGCGGTCGATCTGTTCACTCTCCAGAAGATCCACTCGCATCAGGTTCAGTTTATGAGGGATTTTGACAGACAAAACGGCATTGCCTTTTTTCTGATCTATTTCACGGCACGCGATGTCATGTACTATATGAGCATCCGCGAATTAAATATTTTTTGGGACAGAATGGAAAATGGCGGCAGGAAGAGTTTTCGGTTTGAGGAATTGAACGACAGATACTTTATGAAACATAAAGGAGGGCAGATCGTTCCATACCTGGATATGATACAGCGTGACTTAAATGAGCGGGAAAATGATAATAGTTGACAGGACAGACAAAAAAGTGTATACTTCGCTTAATGCACTGTGCTAATTCGTTAGCAGGGCAGCGCGTTAGTGTGATAAAGCAAAATACCAGAAAGGATACGGATGATTATATGGGAAAGCGACTTGTACATACGCCTGAGGGAGTGCGCGATATATATGGAAAAGAATATGTCAACAAGCAAAATATCCAGAAGCTGTTTGGCGACAAGCTTCACAGCTATGGCTACCAGGATATCCAGACACCGACTTTTGAGTTTTTTGATGTCTTCAGCCGTGAGATCGGGACGACACCTTCCAAAGAGCTGTACAAATTTTTTGACAAGGAAGGGAATACGCTGGTACTAAGACCGGATTTTACTCCCTCCATAGCCAGGTGTGCAGCCAAATATTTTATGGAAGAAAGTATTCCGCTGAGATTCTGTTATCAGGGAAACAATTTTATCAACACGACCGATCTGCAGGGGAAATTGAAAGAGACGACACAGATGGGCGCAGAGCTGCTCGGTGACGCATCACCGGAGGCAGACGCGGAGATGATCGCCATGCTGGTCGAATCACTGCTCAATTCCGGATTACGGGAATTTCAAGTGTCCGTAGGACAGATCGATTATTTTAAGGGACTGTGTGCCCATGCACAGCTCGATGAGGAGACAGAGTTCTCACTGCGCGAATTTATATCAAATAGAAATGAGTTTGGCGCGCAGGAGCTTTTACTGGATAAAAAGATACCAGAACGATCCATTGAGGCGCTTCTTGGAGTAAACAGTTTATTTGGCTCCTGCGAAATATTGGATAAGGCACAGGAGACTGCGGACAATCCACAGTCTAGGAAAGCTGTCGAACGCCTAAGACAGGTTTATGAATTGTTGAAGATCTATGGTGTGGATCAGTACATATCCTTTGACCTCGCTATGGTCAGCAAGTACAATTATTATACAGGCGTGATCTTTAACGCATATACCTATCAGGCAGGCAGTGCGATCGCGAAAGGCGGCAGATATGATAATCTTTTAGAGAAGTTTGGAAAACCTGCACCCGCAACCGGATTTGTTGTCATGATCGATGACCTTGTGACAGCGCTCACCAGACAAAAAATATGTCCTGAGCCTGAAAATAAAAATCTTCTGCTGTTATATACAGCAGATTTCGGCAATGCAGTGGCTAGAGCGAAGGAATATCGGGAACAGGGGTATTCCACCGTATTGATGCGACAGGAACATCCAGAAGAGCAGTACAGGAAATATGCTGATGACAATAATTTTTTGAAAGTGATATCTATATAGAAAGGAAGGTATTGGAAATGGACAGACAGACACAAGAGATGCGGTACCTTACCTTTGCGCTCGGTAAGGGGCGACTTGCAAACAAAACCCTGCAGCTCCTTGAAAAAATAGGCATTACCTGCGATGAAATGAAGGACAAGGACTCCCGAAAATTGATCTTTGTCAACGAAGAACTCAAGCTTCGTTTTTTCCTTGCGAAAGGTCCCGATGTCCCAACTTATGTAGAATACGGTGCAGCAGATATCGGTGTGGTGGGCAGTGATACGATTTTAGAAGAAAGCAGACGTGTGTACGAGGTACTTGACCTTGGTTTTGGCAGATGCCGAATGTGCGTATGCGGCCCTGCTTCCGCGAAGGAACTGCTGCAGCACCATGAAATGATACGGGTAGCAAGTAAGTATCCCAAGATTGCCAAGGATTATTTCTACAATCAGAAACATCAGACTGTTGATATTATCAAACTGAACGGTTCTGTTGAGCTTGGACCGATCGTCGGGCTCAGCGATGTCATCGTCGACATTGTTGAGACAGGTTCCACGCTAAAAGAAAATGGGCTTGAGGTCTTAGAGGAAATCTGTCCTCTCTCTGCGCGGATGATCGTCAACCAGGTCAGCATGAAGATGGAAGCCGGGCGGATCAAAAAAATATTGCAGGCGCTTAAGGCGGAAGTATGAAAGTATAGTAATATCAAAACCCTGTGGGTTGTGACAACTATGGAGGCTGAATATGAAAATTGTAAGATTAACAACTGATACCAGACAGAATCTGCTTGAAAATCTGTTAAAAAGAAGCACAAACGACTACGGCGATTATGAGAAAGTCGTGGCAGATATCATCGAAAATGTCAAGATGCGCAAAGAGGATGCAATTTTTGAGTATTCTCTAAAATTTGACAAATGTACAACAACAAGAGAAAACTTTAGAGTAACCCGCGGGGAGATTGACGCAGCATACCAGCAGCTGGATGAACATTTCATACAGGTGATGAGGGATTCGGCTGCTAATATTCGTGCATACCATGAAAAGCAGAAACGAAACAGCTGGTTTGACGCCAAAGAGGACGGTACGATTTTGGGACAAAAAATCACGCCGATGCAGAATGTAGGAGTTTATGTTCCCGGCGGAAAGGCGGCATATCCTTCGACAACGCTCATGAATGTCGTTCCCGCCAAAGTGGCAGGTGTTCCAAACATTATCATGACGACACCTGCCAGTGCTGACGGAACCGTCAATCCTGCGACACTTGTCGCGGCGGATATTGCAGGTGTAGATGCGATCTACAAGGTTGGCGGCGCACAGGCGATCGCAGCGCTTGCATACGGCACGGAGATGATCCCGAAAGTTGACAAGATCGTTGGCCCCGGCAATATCTTTGTCGCGCTCGCCAAACGCGCTGTGTATGGACATGTCAGCATCGACTCCATCGCAGGACCTTCTGAGATCCTTGTGCTTGCTGACGAGAGTGCTTCGCCCAGGTATGTCGCCGCAGATCTGCTTTCCCAGGCAGAGCATGATGAGCTGGCATCGGCGATACTGATCACGACGAGCGAAGAGCTAGCCACGAAAGTATCCGACGAAGTTGACGGTTTTGTCAAGGTTCTTGAACGCAGGGAGATCATACAGAAATCACTTGATAACTATGGTTATATCCTCGTGGCACCTGATATGGAGGCAGCCATCGATGCCGCCAATGAGATCGCATCCGAACACCTTGAGATCCTGACGAAAAATCCTTTTGACACAATGACGAGAATCCGGAATGCCGGTGCGATCTTCCTTGGAGAATACTCATCAGAACCGCTTGGCGATTACTATGCCGGACCCAATCATGTACTGCCAACAAATGGTACTGCAAAATTCTTCTCACCGTTAAATGTCGATGATTACGTAAAGAAATCGAGTATTATCGCATATTCAAGAGAAGCTTTGGAGAAGGTTCATGAGGACATTGAACTTTTTGCAAGAAAAGAAGGACTCACTGCACATGCAAACTCGATCCATGTGCGTTTTGAAGATTAAATCACCAGAAAGGATGTCACTATGGACAGGATCGCAGAAGTAAAAAGAGTGACCAAGGAGACGGATATCAGCATGAGACTGAATCTGGACGGAGAGGGAAAATCGTCTGTCAACACAGGCATCGGCTTTTTTGACCATATGCTTGAAGGATTTTCCAAACATGGTTTCTTTGATTTGGAGGTCGCGATAAAAGGCGATTTAGAGGTCGATGGACACCATACTGTTGAGGACGCCGGTATTGTGCTTGGGAACGCCATCAGGGAAGCTGCCGGCGACAAGAAAGGCATCAGGCGATATGGCTATTTTATCCTGCCAATGGATGATGCTCTGGCATTGTGCGCTGTCGATCTGTGCGGTCGTCCCTATCTGCAGTTTGACTGCAGTTTTCCGAATGATATGGTCGGCAGTTTTGACACATCGCTGGTAAAAGAGTTTTTCTATGCCGTATCATACAGTGCCGCCATGAATATACATATCAAGATGCTCAGCGGCGAGAACAGCCATCATATGATCGAAGCTATCTTCAAAGCATTTGCCAAGGCACTTGACAATGCGGTATCCATGGATGAGCGCATCAAGGATGTGCTCTCGACAAAGGGAAGCCTGTAGGCTGCAAAAGAAGTTTATTTACATGTTTATATTTAGGAACTGTCAAGAAATGGCGTTAAATTATTTAGCAGTTCCTTACAGGGAGGAAAATCGACTGATGAGAAAACAGAAATCAGCCAACAAATTTACACGGATCATCTGCACGCTTCTTGCAGTGTGCCTGCTTTGCTGTGCACCAGCATTTCCAGCGAAAGCGGCAGTTGTAGAAAATGGAATCGATGTCTCAAAATACCAGGGAGCGATCGATTGGCAGGCGGTAGCCCAAAGCGGCATCTCGTTTGCTTTTATCAAGGTCGGCAGCACAAAATCCGGGATCGATCCATATTTCAATTATAATATGCTTGCCGCACAACAGGCAGGTATCAAGACAGGTGTTTACATATATTCTTACGCAAAAAGTGTAGAGGAGGCGGTTGTGGAGGCACAGTTTGTCCTGAATGCCATTCAGAATGTTCAGGTATCTTATCCGGTGGTGTGGGATGTTGAGGACAATGTACAGAAATCCCTGTCTCCGGAAACCTTATCCCTCATGGCAAACACGTTCTGTGCCATGATCGAGGCAGAAGGGTATTACCCTATGGTCTACTCTAGTACGAGCTGGTTTAATAAAAGGCTTGGACCTGTATTTTATGACAAGTGGGTGGCACAGTGGGCAGCTGCATGTGAAATTCCCGATGCATCTATCTGGCAGTATTCCTGCAAGGGAAGTGTGCCAGGAATCAAAGGAGATGTGGATCTGGACTATGCCCTGAAAGACTATTCCACCAGCATTGTCAACACAGGATGGGTTCCGCGAAAAGGGTATCTGTATTTCTATATCAATTACAAAATGCAGCGGGGGTGGCTTGACTTAGGAACAGCAAAATATTATCTCGATCCCGCCGGGCGCATGGTTACAGGGTGGCTGCCGCTCGACGATGCGATGTATTACCTACATCCAGACGGCGTTATGGCGGTTGGATTTACACCGATCGGACCGGGAATGTACTGTTTTAATACCGATGGCAAAATGCTTACCGGACTTCAGAATCTGAACGGACTGACCTACTATTTTGCACCTGATGGCGCAATGTGTGTCGGACTTTTGGATTTTCCTGATGGGAAGCGATTCTTCTCAACAGATGGGCACATGCTCACCGGACTTAGTATTGTAAACAACAAATACTATTACTTTGATCTGAATGGAATCATGCAGACGGGCTGGCAGACGATCGGCGGTCAGACGTTCCTGTTTGCAGCAGATGGTTCTATGGCATATGGCTGGTTTAATGACGGCATTTTCACCTACTATCTGTCTATGGAAGACGGGCACAGAGTATCGGGCTGGCAGACGATCGATGGAAAAACCTATTGCTTTGACGCAAACGGAGTGATGCTGACAGGCTGGCAGACGATCGGTGATCAGACGTTCCTGTTCGCAGCAGACGGTTCTATGGTGAAGGGCTGGTTTAATGATGGCGCTTACACGTATTACCTGTCTATGGAAGACGGGCACAGAGTGGCGGGCTGGCAGACGATTGACGGCAAGACATATCTCTTTGATCAGCTCGGACATATGATGACAGGAGTTGTAAACCTGAATGGTCTTTCCTATCTGTTTGCAGCGGACGGCGTGATGTATACAGGCTGGTTCAACGACGGTGTCACTGCAAAGTATTATGAAGCAGACGGACATATGGCTATTGGAATGGTAACGATTAATGACAGCATTTACTATTTTGATATCAATGGAAATATGCAGACAGGCATCGTCGAAATCGGCGGAGTTCCTTACTTATTTGATGTTGACGGCAAAATGCTTCCACAGCCGGCGGTACCCCAGCTTCCGCAATAAGTTTATTGAGAGGATGACTCTTTCATTGGGAAATGCGAAATAAACGAGAACAGAGGATTGATATGAGAAGATTAGCTTTGAGTGATGAGATACTGCTAAAAATTGAGAAACCGGCACGCTATATCGGAAACGAAGTGAACAGTGTCACCAAAAACAAGGATGACATAGCCGTCCGATTTGCAATGTGTTTTCCTGATGTCTATGAGATCGGCATGTCACACTTGGGTATCCAGATACTGTACGATATGTTCAACCGTTTTGAGGATACCTGGTGTGAGCGTGTCTACTCGCCATGGCCGGATCTTGATGCGGTCATGCGCGACCAAAAGATTCCTCTATTTGCGCTGGAATCTCAGGATCCGATCAAAGACTTTGACTTTCTGGGTATCACGATTCAGTACGAGATGTGCTATACTAATATCTTGCAGATATTGGACTTGTCCCAGATCCCTTTACTGGCGTCAGAGCGGACCTGGGAACATCCCATTGTGATCGGAGGCGGTCCCTGCAGTTACAATCCTGAACCGATCGCTGATTTTTTCGATATTTTCTATATCGGAGAAGGAGAGACGCAGTACCGTCCTCTTCTGGATCTGTACAAGAAGTGCAGGGAAAAGAATGCGTCAAGGGAAGAATTTCTGGCGCAAGCCGCAAAACTTCCTGGAATGTATGTGCCGTGTTTTTATGAAGTAAGCTATCATGAAGACGGCACGATCAGCTCCTTTAACCCGATACGCCCTGATATTCCCCAAACAGTCATGAAAGAGATCGTGGCGGATATATCGGACACATACTATCCCGAAAGACCTGTCGTGCCTTTTATCAAATGTACGCAGGACAGGGTAGTTCTCGAGATCCAGAGAGGCTGTATCCGGGGATGCCGTTTTTGTCAGGCAGGACAATTATACAGGCCAGTACGGGAGCGCGATGTGGCGATGCTCGAGGATTATGCGGTGAAAATGCTTGACAACACTGGATATGATGAGATTTCACTGAGTTCACTCAGTTCAAGCGATTATTCACAGCTTGAAGCACTCGTAAACTTTCTGATCGACAAATGCAGTGAAAAAAAGGTAAATATTTCGCTTCCGTCACTTCGGATCGATGCCTTTTCGCTCGATGTCATGAAAAAAGTTCAGGACGTCAGAAAAAGCAGTCTGACGTTTGCGCCGGAAGCCGGAAGCCAACGGCTCAGAAATGTTATCAACAAAGGGCTGACTGAAGAAGATATCTTAAAGGGTGCAGCACTGGCATTTGAGGGCGGATGGAACAGGGTAAAACTTTATTTTATGCTTGGACTGCCGACAGAAACGCAAGAGGATATCAAAGGCATTGCTGAACTCTCCAACAAGATCGCTGCTACATTTTTTGATACAGTGCCAAAGGAAAAAAGAAACGGAAAGGTACAGATCGTCGCCAGCACGTCCTTCTTTGTTCCCAAACCTTTTACACCGTTCCAGTGGGCGCCACAGTGTACCAAGGAACAGTTTTTGGAAAAAGCATACACGACAAGAAGGGCTGTCTCGGAACAACTGAATCAGAAGAGTATCAAATACAACTGGCATGAAGCAGATGCCAGCGTTATGGAGGGGATTCTTGCCCGCGGAGACAGGCGTCTATGCGAGCCGATCCTGAAAGCATATCAAAAGGGATGCATCTTTGACGCATGGGGAGAGTATTACAAACACGACATATGGATGGAAACATTTGCGGAATGCGGTATTGATACAAATTTTTATACGACACGCGAACGCAGCATTGACGAGATCTTTCCGTGGGATTTTATCGATTGCGGGGTTTCAAAAGAATTCTTAAAGAGAGAGTGGCAGCGGGCGCTTGACGGACAGGTGACTCCCAACTGTCAGCAGCAGTGCAATGCATGCGGAGCAGCCAGATTCAAGTGTGGAATTTGTATTGCGAAATAATCAGGAGGGAAATTGTGAAACTAAGAGTGAAATTTTCAAAGCATGGTGTGCTCAAATTTATCGGGCATTTAGATGTCATGCGCTATTTTCAGAAAGCGATCCGCCGTGCAGGTATTGATATTGCATACTCGACAGGATTCAGCCCGCATCAGATCATGTCATTTGCAGCGCCGCTCGGCGTGGGACTTGAGAGCAATGGTGAGTATATGGACATTGAAGTCAATACGCTGACAAGTGCCAGAGAGTTGACTGACTCGCTCAATGCACAGATGGTCGAAGGAATTGAAGTGCTGGAAGTCAAGCTTCTTCCAGACAATGCAGGCAATGCTATGGCAAGTGTTGCGGCGGCGCGTTATACTGTTGCATTTCGGGAAGAATACCAGCCTCGATTTTTGACTAAATCAGTTATAGATGACTTTTGTAGTCAAAACGAAATTATTGTGACAAAGAAGACGAAAAAGAGTGAATCGACATTTGACATGAAGCCATATATTTATACATGTAGTTACAACGAGGCGGAAAACACCATCGATCTGACAGTTGATGCCAGCAGTGCCGGAAATATCAAACCCACACTCGTTGTCAAAGCGATATTTGACTATAAGGACCAGCCGCTGGATGAATATGCATTGTTGATCACCCGTGAAGAAACATATACCAATGTCGGAACTTCAGAGCATGTCCAGTTGAAGCCGCTTGGATTTGCCGGAAGTGATTTCTGACATGAAAGGAAGTAAATACAAATGAGTGCCATGCGATATGTTGTGACAAAATACAGAGACGGAGTACTGTCATTTATTTCGGACGCTATGACTTGCAAAATGGAATCCGTCGTTTTCACACATTCCGACGAAAACATGGATGACGCAAAAATAGGCGATATTTTTGTCGCAAAAGTGAAGAATGTCGCGAGACAGATCAACGCGGCATTTATTGATTACGCGCCAAACAAAAAGGGCTATCTGCCTATCCGCACAGACTATGTGCCACTCATTACAAACCGCAGGTATGATGGCAGGATACTGGCAGGAGATGAGATTATCGTACAGCTTGAAAAGGAGGCTGTGCGGACAAAAGAACCCGTATTTACCACCAATCTGTCGCTGGCAGGGAAATACAGTGTTGTTTCCTGCGGTAACACCTACAAAGGAATATCCAGAAAGTGCTCCAAAATCGAGAAGGAGCTGCTTCGGACAGCCATACCGGAGGAGACTGACTACGGTGTTGTGATTCGCACCAATGCAGTCTCTCTTTTACAGACATCAGAAACCACAGACACAAAGGATATGCTGCAGCCAATCAGAGATGAGATCAGATATCTGAATGACAAAATGGTCACTTTGATCCAGGATGGCCTTCACAGAACGTGTTATAGTCGGATCTGGAAAAATGCACCCTCATATCTGACAAATATGCGGGACGAAGGGATCGTATATCAGCAGATCATTGCGGACGACCAGCAGATTTACAATGAAATGAAGGATTTTGCAGCACTATATATGCCAGATCAGCTCGCCAATATCTCACTGTACCAGGATAGCACCTACCCGCTGCACAAGCTTTACCGCATAGATACACAGCTCGATGAACTGCTCGCTAAAAAAGTCTGGCTTAAGTCGGGAGCCTATCTGGTCATCGAAAAGACAGAGGCAATGTATGTGATCGATGTCAATTCGGGAAAAAATATATCAAAAAAAGAAAGTTCTGAGTTTATTTTTCAGATCAATCTTGAAGCTGCGGCAGAAATAATGCGGCAGATCCGTCTCAGGAATCTTTCTGGAATGATACTTGTTGATTTTATCAATATGGAGGACAGCGAAAAAGATACCTCGCTTCTGCAGGAGCTGCGGATTCTTGCCAAAAAAGATCACATTCTCACAACGATAGTTGATATAACAGCGCTCGGGCTTGTGGAGATCACCCGGAAGAAGACGACAAAATCACTTGCGGAACAGCTCTGTCATGAACCGTGATCCATTTTGACTAAGTATTTGGGGAGATGCACATGAATCGTACAACAAAGAAATGTATTTTATTACTTGGGACGTTCCTTGGCATTCTGATGGGATGCAGCAGCCAGAAAAATCAAAGTTATTGCGCAGCAAGCCAGCGTATTGCTCCAGTCCCTCCGGTATCAGAGATCCCAACTGAGGAGTCGGTCGACACCGCTTTTGACTTCACACTATGTTTTGCAGGGGATGTCAATCTGGACGAAAACTGGGGGACTACACAGTATTTGTCGGCTCAGCCTAATGGTATATATGATTGTATCTCAGAAGAGCTAGTCCGCTTCATGCAGGACGCGGATTTCATGTGTCTGAACAATGAATTTTCCTACAGTCTGCGCGGGAAACCTCTCAATGGAAAAGCCTACACCTTCCGCGCCGATCCCGACCGGGTAGAAGTGCTCCGGCAGCTTGGAGTCGACGCCGTAACTTTGGCAAACAACCATGTATATGATTATGGCAGAGATGCGATGCTTGATACTTTTTCGGTTCTGGAAGACGCCGGAATCCCATATTTTGGTGCCGGTGATACGCTGCAGAGGGCTATGGAACCATTGTATATAGAGGTCGGTGAAAAAACCATAGCACTGGTAGCCGCTTCCCGTGCAGAAAAATACAAGATGACACCACAGGCAACCGACACCGAACCCGGAATACTCCGATGTTATGATACTGAATTGTTTTTGCAGGTGATCCGGGAGGCAAAGGAACACTCGGACTTCTGTATCGCCTTTGTCCATTGGGGGACAGAATACAGCTATGAGCTGGAGCAGGTACAGCTTGATACGGGAAAAGACTATCTGGACGCTGGCGCAGACGTAGTGATCGGTGCGCATTCTCACTGTCTGCAGGGCATGGAATACTATGACGGAAAACCGATCATATATAGTCTTGGGAATTATTGGTTCAATGGAAAAACACTGGACACCATGCTATTGCAGCTTCATTTTTCAGGAGATGATGACGAAACGCAATTGGATGTCCAGATTATTCCAGCTGTACAATCTGGTTATCGTACAACCTATGCATCGGAACCAGGCGAACAGCGCAGGATTTTTGATTTTCTTGAAAGTATCTCCGTCAACGTAGAGATTTCTGATTCGGGAATTGTCACTCCCTTAGGCTCAGGAGAAAATGAATGAACAAGAAATTGTCAGTTGTTTTATTTATCATTGTAACACTGTATGCCGCAATATTTGGAGTTATCATGGTGATCACGATATTGCAGCCGTCCATGGCATATGAAAATACTGATCTGCTTTTAGGAAATATCGTTAACAGCAGCAACAAAATAAATTATAGACAGTTTACTAAGGACGGGATCACAACAATAACCTGTAAGAAAATGACGGGCATGGAAACCATCTGGAAGTATCAAGCAAACGAGGATATGACCCTGCAGATGGTCTACGATCTGAAAGTGACAAACGGCAAGGCAAAGCTGGTCCTGATCACGCCTGATGATACCATCATTACATTGACGGAACAGGATAGTGCTGTATTCGAAGATAACAATGGACAAGAGTCAGAGACGACAAAGTATTCCGACACTGGAATGCCGGACATGGAATCCACAGTGGATCTAAACCTGCAAAAGGGAGAAAACAGAATCAGAATCGTATGTAGAAAAGGGACAACATTTTCTCTGTCTTTTCGCATTATAGAATAAAATCCAATAGGGATTCAAAAACACAATAAGATCAAGCAAAAAAGCATTGACAACCACCCGCAACAATGCTAATATATATGAGTATGCCGCATAACTAGGTTCAAGTGTATTTTGAAATAACACCAAAGTTAGCGAGTAATTATTTAGGAGGTGCAATATGTACGCAATTATTGCAACAGGTGGAAAGCAGTACAAGGTTTCCGAGGGAGATGTGATCAAAGTAGAAAAACTTGATGTCGAGGCAGGAAACACTGTAACTTTTGACAATGTTATTGCTGTTAGCAATGATTCTCTCAAGGTAGGCGCTGATGTAGCAAACGCATCTGTCTCTGCTACTGTTATGGAGCAGGGAAGAGACCGGAAGATCATCGTTTACAAGTACAAGAGAAAGACAGGCTATCACAAGAAAAATGGTCATAGACAAGCATACACTCGGGTTAAGATTGATAAAATCAACGCTTAATAGATGTTGTTCGTTTAGATAGTATGACTACGATTGTTGTTTTTAAATCCAAGGACAGCTACAGAGGGTTCACCTGTATGGGTCATGCAGGCTTTGCCCAGTCAGGCAGTGATATTGTATGTGCCGCGATTTCGGTATTAGTGATCAATACGCTGAATTCCATAGAGGAATTGGCGCACGAAAAGATCATTACTGAAAGTGATGAAAAAAAAGGTCATATCGAATGTCATTTTCCTGATGAGATCAATGAAAAGACAAAGCTTTTAATGGACTCTATGGTGATGGGTTTAAAAGGAATCGAACAAAATTATGGCAGGCGAAAAAAATATTTTGAACTCATAATCAAGGAGGTGTAGTACCATGATGAAGTTAGATCTTCAGTTTTTTGCTCATAAAAAGGGAGTTGGTTCTACTAAAAATGGTAGAGATTCCGAGTCTAAGAGATTAGGTGCAAAGAGAGCAGATGGTCAGTTCGTAAAGGCAGGCAACATTTTATATAGACAGCGCGGAACTAAGATTCATCCGGGCGTAAATGTTGGGATCGGCGGAGATGATACACTGTTTGCATTGGTTGATGGTGTACTCAGATTCGAGAGAAAAGGAAGAGACAGAAAGCAGGCTTCCGTTTATCCTGTGGAGGAGAAATAAGACCAAACTACGAATCTACTAAGGCTTCAGGTTTCACCTGAAGCCTTTTCCATATAAGTATATAGAAAGGTTTTGAATGAAATGTTTGCAGATAGAGCCAAAATATATATCAGAAGCGGCAAGGGTGGAGACGGTCATGTATCCTTCCGGCGCGAAAAATATGTGCCAAACGGTGGTCCTGACGGTGGAGACGGAGGTAATGGCGGAAGTGTGATCTTTGAAGTTGATGAAGGGCTCAATACACTGACTGATTTCCGTCATATCAGAAAATACTGTGCCCAGGACGGAGAACAGGGAGGAAAACGGAACTGCAGAGGAAAAAATGGAGGAGACATCATCGTAAAAGTTCCTGAGGGAACCGTTGTAAAGGAATTAGAATCTGGAAAGATCATCGCTGATATGTCAGGCGAAAATCGCAGACAGACCATATTGAGCGGCGGAAAAGGCGGCAATGGAAACCAGCATTATGCCACATCCACCATGCAGGCACCCAAATACGCCCAACCTGGACAGCCTTCAAAGGAGCTTGATCTGTTTCTGGAATTGAAGGTGATCGCAGATGTAGGTCTTGTTGGATTTCCAAATGTTGGAAAATCTACCCTCTTGTCACGCGTCACAAATGCAAGACCCAAAATTGCCAACTACCATTTTACTACATTGAACCCCAATCTTGGCGTTGTGGATCTCGATGGTGGAAAGGGCTTTGTGATTGCTGACATTCCAGGACTCATAGAAGGAGCTTCCGAAGGCGTGGGACTTGGGCATGAATTTCTTCGTCATATTGAGCGCACGAAAGTCCTGATTCATTTAGTTGATGCCGCCTCAACAGAAGGGCGTGATCCCATTGCAGATATTTATGCCATCAATAAAGAATTAGAAGCATACAATGAGGATATTGCACACCGACCGCAAGTGATTGCAGCCAACAAAATCGATGCGATCTATGCCGGGAATGACGAAGACCCTGTCGCAAAGATCAAAGAGGAGTTTGAACCGAAGGGAATTAAAGTTTTTCCAATATCGGCTGTTTCAGGTCAGGGTTTGAATGATCTTCTGTATTATGTAAGGGACCTGCTCAGCCAGATCAATGAGCCGCCAACAGTCTTTGAACCCGAATTTAATCCTGATACAGACATTGTTGTGGGAAATGAACCTTTTACTGTCGAATACGACGAAAAGAAAAATGAATATGTCGTTGAGGGTCCCCGCATCGAAAAAATGCTTGGATACACCAACCTTGAATCAGAGCGCGGCTTCAAATTCTTTCAGGAATTTCTCAAAAACAATGAAATCCTGGACGAGCTGGAGGCACTCGGCATCCAGGAAGGCGATACAGTAAGAATGTATGGGCTGGCATTTAGTTATTATAAAGAATAAAAGAAAGGGAAAAATTATGACAAGCAAACAGAGATCTTACCTGAAAGGCCTGGCAATGAACATAGATCCGGTATTTCAGATTGGAAAAGCATCCGTGACCCCAGAGAACATTGATGCCATTTCTGAGGTTTTCAATACCCACGAACTGATCAAAATAGCCGTTTTAAAGAATTGCATTGATGATCCAAAGGAAATTGCAAATGTTGTGGCTGAACGCACACACTCACAAGTAGTCCAGGTGATCGGAAAGAAGATCGTTTTATACAAACGTTTTAAGGAGAATCCTAAAATAGTTCTGCCCAAATAAGCGATGGAGGTATTCCATGAAAAACGGAAAGCGAATCGGAATCATGGGGGGCACTTTTAATCCCATTCACAACGGTCATCTGCTGTTAGCCCAGAGGGCGCAGGAACAAGTTTTGTTGGATAAAGTTCTATTTATGCCAAGCGGCAATTCATATATGAAAGAAAATGTTCTTGAGACACAGAAGCGGGTAGACATGGTAGCATTAGCGATCAGGAAATATCCTGATTTCGAGCTGTCCATGATAGAAGCCCAAAAATCCGGAAACACATACACCTTTGAAACACTGAAATTCCTGACAAGATCAAATCCTCAAGAACAGTACTTTTTTATTATCGGAGCTGATATTCTGTTTCAGATTGAACAGTGGCGAAATCCGGAACAGATTTTCCAGAGGGCAGTGTTAGTCTGCGCGGTACGCGACGACTATGATATCGATGCGATCCACAAAAAAGGAAACGTCTTAGCGGCATCAGGAGCAGATATTATTTATCTAAACATGCCCAGATTAGATATATCATCTACAGATATAAGAGCAAAAGTCAGAAGCAGCCTGTCCATCTCGGAGTTGGTTCCACCAGAGGTTGCACACTATATAGAACAGGAGCATTTATATTATGAAGAAGATTAAGAAATACTTAAAAAAGCATTTGACAAAAGATCGATATCATCATACCCTTGGTGTAGCATATACAGCTATTGCGATGGCAATGCGGTATAATCCTGAGACTGGAAATTCTAATTTTATAAAAAGGGCTGAGATCGCAGGGCTTCTCCACGACTGTGCAAAATGTATGGACAATGACAAAAAACTTCGTATTTGTGAGAGAAACAATATTCCGTATAACAGCTTCGAAGCAAGCCATCCATATCTTTTGCACGGAAGGGTTGGGGCTTATATTGCTCAAACAAAATTTGATATTCATGATGAGGACATCCTCCAGGCGATCACATGGCATACCACAGGGCGTCCTGATATGTCGCTGCTTGAAAAAATAATCTTTATTGCTGATTATATAGAACCTTCCCGCAATCCAATACCAGAGCTCGATGAGATCCGTCAGCTTGCATTTATTGATATTGATAAAGCAATGGAAAAAATCTTGTCAAACACGCTTAAATTTCTGGAGTCAAAGGGAAATCCAATAGATAAAATGACACAGACAACCTATGACAGCATTGTACGATATTCTGCATCATATAAAGGAGGAAATCTTGCTTGAACACGATAAATAATACTTTAAAGACAATTGTTGATGCCCTTGAAAATAAGAAGGCAGAAGAGTTGCAGCTGATTGATATCAGGGAAGTATCGACAATCGCAGATTACTTTGTGATCACAAACGGGACAAACATGAGTCAGATCCAGGCATTGGCTGACAATGTAGAAGAGAAGCTTGCCATAAATGGAATCCATCCAAGAAGTGTGGAGGGTTACAACACTGCAAACTGGATACTGATGGATTACAACGACATTCTGGTGCACATATTTGATAAGGAAAGTCGTGGCTTCTATGATCTGGAGCGCATGTGGCGCGATGGAAAAGTTATTGATGTAAAGTCAATATAAGTTTTTATATAATTCTGATACCTGTGTAATCGAGTAGGGGAGAAGGTCATTCCTCTACTCGATTTTTAATTAAAACTCAAAACTATGTATAAAGCCAATGAAATTTAGTGATATAGACGAAATACACCATATACTTTTCCCAGAATCTCTACATCATCTAAAATAATAGGATCCATTGTGTCATTCTCCGGCTGGAGTCTGTAATGCCCATCTTCCTTATAGTAAGTCTTTACAGTGGCAGAATCATCGACCAAAGCGACAACAGTGTCACCATTTTCAGCAGTATTGCATGCATGGATAAAAATCTGATCTCCGTTAAAAATGCCGGCATTGATCATACTGTCACCTTTCACCCTCAATACAAATGAATCACCAGCTGGCACCATCTCTGCAGGAATCGGGAAATAACCCTCAATATTCTGTTCCGCAAGAATCGGCAAACCAGCTGCGACAGTTCCCACAATAGGAATACTCGTCATCTCGTGTCTGACCATCTGGAAACTATCATCCATGATCTCAATAGCCCGGGGTTTTGTCGGGTCTCTTCTGATATATCCGTTCTTCTCAAGTGTCTCAAGATGAGAGTGAACAGAGGAAGTGGACTTAAGGTTTACTGCCTCACAGATTTCTCGAACTGATGGCGGATAACCTTTCCTGAGGATCTCCGCTTTAATGAATTCCAAAATTTCTTTTTGTTTTACTGTTATTTTACCATATGCCATATTTAATGCCTCCTTTTTTGTTATTATAACATACCTTGCAGAAAATTGCAAACATATATTCCGAAAAATTGTTTGGAAATTTTATTGGAAAGTATTGACAAGCAAAACTTTGTTCTGTATAATCTGTTTTAAACAGCTGTTCGGAATAATTGTTTGGAAATTATGTTCGTTTCATTTGCTGCAAAGGAGTTAATTTATGAATAATACAGATTACACAACAAAGGCGCTGATCAACAGGCAAAACCGTAGAAGACAAGTGAGACAGCATAGGATTGCACTGATCCTGTCTCTGTTCTCCATTATCACAGCATCAATTTTGCTTATTTCTTTTTCGACAGAAGCAAACGATATGGAGCATCAGCCCTCCTATAAATACTATAAGAGTATCGAAATAACGAAAGGTGACACCTTATGGTCGATCGCCAATGACAATTTTGACTCAGCACACTATAAAGACATCAATGAATATGTATCAGAAGTAAAAAAGCTGAATACACTGTCCTCTAATGACATTATTGCTGGGCGCTATGTTATCGTTCCGTATTACGCATCTGAATTTGTCAGTGATTAGTAACTTTTGGAGCTGATCCCTCGATCCAAAAGTTACTAACAAAAGTTCCTAAGTTTATCAGCGCTTTTCCCTTAGAGTGACAGCTTTCGCTGCCTGACGGCGTCTGTCCTCCTCGAGCGCAGCATAATGCTTTCTGGTGGTATTGACATCCTTATGGCCAAGAACGTCCGCCACAAGATAAATATCCCCTGTTTCCCTGTATAGAGTTGTACCGTAAGTACTTCGCAGCTTGTGAGGGGTGATCTTTTTGAGCGTAGTGACAACCGAAGCATACTTTTTAACGAGATTCTCCACTGCGCGCACCGTGATCCGCTTATTTTGCATAGACAGAAACAGTGCGTCTTCGTGGCCCTGAACAGGAGTCATGGCTGTGCGCTGTTCGAGATAATCGAGCAGCGCAAGCTCGACCTCTTCACCAAAGTATACAACAGCTTCATATCCACCTTTGCGCCGTATTTTAACACCGTTGTTCTTGAAGTCTATATCCTGTATATCAATACCTACGCACTCTGATACACGGATCCCTGTTCCAAGCATCAGTGTCAGCAGGGCAATATCTCTCAATTTATTTTTCTCGTGATACTGCATCTGTTTTTGGGTAAGATTTTCCCCGGTTTCGACTGTATCAAGCAATATGGCTACCTCATCAGGATCCAGTCGGACAATTTCCTTATCATGCAGTTTAGGCATTTGGACAAGAGCGGCAGGATTTTTTTCAATCATCTCATTTTTGAAAAAATAGTTGTAAAAACTTCGCAAAGAAGCAAGCTTTCTAGCCTTCCCCCTCTCGTCATTCATATATTCCTTGCCTTCTTTGGTATAATAAGTGCAGTGTTCCAAATACTCTTCAATATCCATCCTTGTAATCAGATCCAGGATTTCAAGTCGATATTCCTTGATGGGTGTTTTTCTGAATACGGAATTATTATCATGAAGGTACTCGAAAAAGACCCGGATATCGTATGCATATGCAACACGTGTCCTGCTCGATATGTATTCCTGCATTCCCCGGAAATACTGCCCGCAAAAGGGTGGAAGAGTGTCCAGTATTTCTCTTAAGTGTACTATATTTTTCTTGTTTACCTCATCGTGATAGGTTGACTTATTTACTTTCTCCACTTGAGCAACTCCCTAATAATTTACAAATCTTTAGTATAAATATCCCCAATAATATGCTATAATCATATTATACCATTTTACAAAAAAATTCCAATAAAAAATTGGAAAAGATAGGAGACTGGTCAGAAAATGAAAAATAATAAAGAATATATTAAATGGGGGCTTACAGCATTTTTAGTGATTCTTGGAGGTTTTGCGAGTTATTATGTGATCTTTCATGTTGACAGTCTTTCTTTGACTCTAAGAAATCTTTTTACGATACTAATGCCGATCATAGATGGTTTCATACTCGCATACTTGCTTGCTCCGCTTGTAAATGCAACAGAGCGTGTTATCACAACCCCCTTTTTTGCCCTGATCAAAAAAGAGGATAAAAGAAATCCAAAACGTTTCCTTTCCATTATTATTACTGATGTATTTGTTTTGTGGGCGGTGTATACTTTTTTCTCAGTCGTCATACCGCAAATTGCGAACAGTATCCGAACTATACTAGAGCAGTTTCCCAATTATATCAACACATTTGGTTTATGGATCTCAAAACTCTTAAATGACAACCCGGAGTTTCAGAAAAGTGTTATGGAATTTTTAAACGAATCTTCCATGGATTTTACAACTGTAATCAATACCAAATTGTTGCCTCAACTTAACAGCATTAACAATGTAACAGAGATGTTATCACAGTTTAGTGGAATCATCAATGTGATCACATCTGTTTCGATGAGTGTGTATTCAATATTTAAAGAAATATGGAATTTAGTGATTGGATTTGTCATATCCATCTATTTATTAGCCAGCAAGGAATTGTTTGCAGCACAGGCGAAAAAAGTGGTGTATGCGTTTTGTTCCGTTAACCGTGCAAATCGCTTTATAAGCAATGTGCGTTTTGCACATAAAACTTTTGGCGGATTCTTTGTTGGAAAAATATTGGATTCCATCATTATCGGTGTAATTTGTTTTGCTGTTACAAGCATACTTGGAACACCATTTTGCGTATTGATCAGTGTAATTATCGGAGTTACAAATATCATCCCATTTTTTGGACCTTTTTTGGGTGCGATTCCATCTAC
>ERZ779621.188-NODE-188-length-38044-cov-19.479402_pt1 | contig 38044 bp, 36 predicted proteins | sample MGYA00514215_ERZ779621 | MGnify/ENA primary metagenome ERZ779621 (study PRJEB29562, sample SAMEA4376715) | mouse gut metagenome | isolation source: Cecum | study: EMG produced TPA metagenomics assembly of the A DSS colitis mouse model was used to assess the...
ACGTGTACTAATTAATCAATGATGTGGTTGGAATTAGCTTACGGGAATTACGGTTCAATTTTACTGCCTCCATCATGCAATCCTTTCTTGCGTGCAGTCTTTTCTTGCACTTGACACGCATTTCCCTTATAATTGTTCGGGGAACCGTCAAGTTCCCTGACTTCCGCACTTAGTAACCGGATTTTTGTTTTATCCGTACCCCATAGCCTGCCCCCTCCTTTCGTGTAACTGATTTTTAAACAAAAAGAATTACTCTTTCACTAATAGGAGAAAAACGGCTATAAAAACGGAAGTGTTTTTTAAAAAACAGCTACAAAATTTTATTTTTTTATAAAGGACTGACCATAAATGCCAAAATACGCTGAACTCCCGGCATTCAGGGAACAGAATTTCATAACGGAAGCGGACGGGGATATGCTCCACCGTGAAGCCCGCGCCCTTGCGCTCCGGCGTATTGAGGAAAGTGCAAGGACAGAGGAAGATTTTAAGGAAGTCATCCAGTGGTGGGACAGGCTGGACGCTAACAGGGAACGGAAAGAAAGAGACCATGAGACAGGACGCTCCACTGTCCCATTGGAATGGGACGCAGATGAATTTTATGTTTCCGGCAAGCCCTCTTATGACATGGTTTTAAGAAGGCTCCTGCTTGCGGGCGATTTCCTTGACTTCATATTTGACCGTCCCGAAACAATACACGAACTTGTCACAGACACGGATTTATCGAAAATATTGAAGGAACTAAAGCCGCATCTTAAAAATATGCTCTATTATCTGTTCCTGCGTGACTATTCTACCTTGGAATATGCAGAGAGTATCAGACAGTCTGACCGGAATATCCGTGGTATTAGGGAAACTGCGCTGAAAAAGATACGGAAACTTTACAGCGGCATACTTGCATACCGGAAACAAAACAACCTGCCCATGACACTTGATGAAAAATATTTTTTGGAAAATGGAGTGCGGAAGAAAAAGGGAAAATAATTGTATCCCGACTAAAAACCGCAAACAGCTTGATCGATAGCAAGTAACTGTTTATAATATAGAAGATATTACATCAGATGATGTGGCAGGATTGAGTGGAGCAGACAGGCGATTGCATTTGCAGATTTCCTGCTACCCCTGCAACAAACTGCTTAGAAATGAGGATTTTATGAAGAATTTATTCGATCATACCAGCGCACCGTGGATTCGGTACAGCAGTTATGAATATAAGACAGGCAGTGACACCAACCTCTACATAACGGTTTCCAAAAATGCCAGACCGGAAATGTACCATCCCATGCAGGAAGCGGAACAGCTCGTCATTGATGCCATAAATGTCGGGCTTGCTGCCATGCACAAAGTACCGGAAGAAGAATTGAAAGAAGCTGTACTTGACTTTATCAAAAAATATGGTTTTCTCGGCTTTATGACCGCCCTCCCGACAACTGCGGATTTTATAACCTATGAATCGGTGTATCTTCCCAAAAACCACTTTATAAAGGAAGAATCCCTCCCTACAGATGAGTATTTTTCTTATTTTTACCCTTTTGACAAGCCGGATTTCAGAAAGAACGGCGTAGAATCAGGCTGGTCTGTAACTGACCGTGAGGGTATTGCGATCACGATGGCTATGGGAAATGCGCCGCAGGCTGTGGCAATAGAATTGCAGAAAGAATATGCGGAAAGGTACGACTGGCTTGTAAAGGAATTTACCGACTGGGCGTTTACCTTTATGACAAGTTTCCTTTATTACATGGATTATGATACGATTGACGAACAGACACGCAGCCTGTACCGTCACGGCATTTCCGCTTTCGGCGGCATATCCCCGACTTACCGGATCGCGCTTGAAAAGGATTCGCCCGTTATCGTATGGGATTTCCATTCACTGCTAATCATGGTGCAGATGTGCTTCTCATTCATGCTCACGGACAAGGACAGTGATATGCGCATGTGCAAACACTGTAAAAAAGCCTTTGTCGCAAGCAGGAAGGGGAATGAATTTTGCAGCCAGAAGTGCAAGAACCAGTTTAATGTCTACAAATCAAGGGAAAAGAAGAAAGGAAACAAAAGAGATGATTGAAAACAGGAATGTAAATATCATAACCGATGCGGACGGTAAAAAGCTGGTCTTGATTAACGATATCCGTTTCAAGGCAAAAGTGCGGGATGACTGGACGGCTGTCGAAGAATACCTGAAAGCGTATATCGGGGATTTTTACGAAATTGAGGAAACTTCTGAAAAAATATATATTTCGGCAGATTTTCCCGATGAATACGCAAGTTCAGAAAGCCGTATCGCCTTAAAAGGCGCTGTCGCAAAGGCTAAGGCAAATGCTTCACAGGCTGTTCCTGAACTTATAAGAATAGCCACCAATCCAAAACATGAGGCAAACCGGAAAGAAAAACACAAAACAGATGCGGTATATGGATGGTATCGCTACAACATCAGATTTGCATTGCCCGTATATGATGACAAAACAGGGAAAATAACAAGACATAATATTTATTCAGCAAGTATGCTTGTCCGTCATGCGAATGATGGCAGGAAGTATCTGTATGATATTCTGGCAATAAAAAAAGAAACGAGCAGCCCGCTTGAGTGAAAACACTGTACGGTAAAAACCCATTTCTTATTGTCAATAATAAGCCATTTTTCAATTCCTGTCAATCCCCAATTTTGATTTTTTCAGAATACCGCCATTGGCATTTTTAATGCAATGGGGGGGAACTTTGTTCCCCCTTGACCGCTCCATAGCATGAGGCACAGATGATGTCAAGACCGTTGCAGGCGAGGCGGAGCCGGTGTCTTGACATCATCTGTGCCTCATGCTACAAAACTTAAAACAAAGCCAGAACTAAAGGGAATATATCAGATCGTGCAACACCACTTCCTCCGCCCTGCTCCTGATGCTGTTAATCTTCTGAAGCCAACACAGCCAGTCATCGGATTTTAACTGCTCCGTCACACCCTCTTTCTTTGCCATCTGCCCCACAAGCCTGTCCATCATCTCATTGCATTCTTCATCAATTTCCGCAAGATGCTTCCATAAGGTTTCTGACAAAATCATATGCGAATAAATGCCCCCGTGATTCTCCTTCAAAAACCGCTGCCTCATTCTTCCATATTTTCCGATATGGTATTCTGTTGTATCCGAAAGTTTGAGGTCGGGAATCAGATAGTCCCCTTCCCAATGATATGTAATTTCCATATACAACCGCCTTTCTTTGTGCTAAACTGTTTACAGATACGAATAAAAGAATTATCACCTTCTCCCTTTACCACAACATCTGCAAGTATCCATTCACCACAAATGAGCCAGCCGCATATGTTGTATTTTAGCAGATGCGCATTTCCGCTAAAATACTACGTTTGCCAGAAATGTTTACATCTACACTTCACAACATATCACATCATTTCCATAAGCCTGGGCGGTATCAATCAGGCGGTATCCAATACCTATGGCATCCAGCACACACCTTTCCGTATCCTGCGCATTAATCTGGAAAACACCGTAACCTAATACCGGCATTTTCACTCCATTATTTAATAACACATACTCCATTGCTTTCACCGCTTTTTCTAAAAATATATAAATCATGAAGCATTCCTGACCTTTGTGCCGCCAAACACATCCGACATCTCCATCGCATCGAGCTGTCTGTCCAAAACCGCAATCTCTTCTGCCGTCAGCTTAATATCCGCTGCCCCCGCATTTTCTTTCAGACGGTCTGCCTTTCTCGTTCCGGGAATCGGCACGAGATACGGTTTTTTACAAAGCATCCACGCCAACGAAATCTGCCCGGGAGTGGCATTCTTTCCTTCCGCAACCATGCTGATCAGTTCCAGCAGTTTTTGATTCTGTTCCACTGCCTTTGGCGCAAACTGCGGCATCACGCTCCGATAATCTGTATTTGAATCAAACTTGGCGTCTTTCCCGTATTTTGCAGTCAAAAATCCGTTCGCAAGCGGCGAAAATGCCACATAACCGATCTGCAGCTTCTCCAGTACAGGGAAGAGTTTCTCATACCAGCGCGCCATCATAGAATAACGATTCTGGACCGCCGTTACCGGGCAGACTGCATGGGCGCGGCGTATCGTCTCTTCATCCGCCTCGGATAGTCCCCAGTGGGTAATCTTTCCTTCCTGTATCAGTTCCTGCATGACGCCCGCCACTTCCTCTATCGGTACAAAGGGGTCAACACGGTGCTGATAGTACAAGTCAATATGGTCTGTTCCGAGACGTTTTAAGGATTTTTCTGCCGAGGCACGGATAATCTCCGGTCTGGAATCCGGCAGCAGCGGCTTATTTACCTGTTCGCTTTCCTTATCAAAATAGATACCGAATTTGGTCGCAATAATGACTTTGTCCCGGTATGGCCGCAGCGCTTCCCCGACCATTTCTTCATTGTGATGAGGATTTTCCTGCGTACCGTAAACTTCCGCCGTATCAAAAAATGTATATCCTGTATCCACGGCCTCCGCGATCAATTCTTTGATTTCCTTTTTATCTGCCGGTGCCCCATAAGCGTGGCTCATTCCCATGCATCCAAGCCCCACCGCGGATACCGTCAAATCTTTTCCCAATGTCCTGTATTCCATTACCAACCTCCATGATCTCCTGACACTGTACTTTTTAAATAGTCTTATCGTTCTAATGAAGACCCTTACTCTCAAGCCATGCGGCGATATGATCCGCAATCACATCGTTATTCAGCTCCTGAAACATAAAATGGCTGTTGCCGGTAATCCCTTCATCCGGCAGATTGACTACGGTACAGTCACCACCGTCACTGTTATAGCTTTCCGCAAACTGAACGGCCCCGTCGCGGACTGCCTGCCAAAACCCAGTTGACATAACATCTTCCGGTCCGTTATCAATATAATCTCCAAAGTAGATTGTGATAGGAATCTGCGCCTCCAGCAGTCTCTGGTACTGCTCCGACCCCGGCTCCGGCGTCCCGCCCGGCTCAATGGCAACTATCGCGGAAATGTTCTCCACCGGCACATCCCAGCCTACGGCTCCTCCCTGTGAATGTGTCACAAAGACTGCCTTATTGCCCGTCATTTCATAGACATCTTCCATCACTGCTCCCAAAGCAGCCGCATCCAGCGCCTGATCGAAGTTTCCGGTGTTTGGCGTCATCTGGCGGAAAAACTGATTCTGTGCCTCATCCCCTTCCGGAAACTGGGAACCCTCATAACGCTCCGGCGCCACACGTCCGATTCTGAAATGGGTGTACCATGCCTGGTCACCGGGTTTATAATCCTTGGAATCCTCAGCCCACGTATCCAGAAATCCGTCTGCCGTCATAGACGTTGTCGCACCGGCCTCACCACGTCTTGGCTGGTCTACCAGAAATGCCGCATATCCCTTTTTCAGAAATAAATCCGACCACCCTTCGCGCCCGTCCGGGGTCGTCATCCATCCCATACGGGACTGCCCGTAGCCGTGCAGATAAACAATGGGATTGCCGTTATCATTCGCCGGAATCTGGTAAAATACATTGGCATGGTCCACATGCGCCGTATTTCCCGCGCGGCTTTCATCCAGCCAGTTTGTGGTCGGATCGTATTCCCCTTCCACCGGCTCCGTAACCGTACCGCCGGAGGAGAACATGCCTTGTCTTGCAATCATCAGGGCACCTGTTTCCTCTGCCGCTTCCGCCAACGTATCCTGCCCCGTGTCCGCCGTTTCCTGCGCTGCCTCTTCCGCCGCATCCTGCACGGCATCCGCCCCTTCCTGCTCTGTCTCCTCCACTGCTCTCTGCCCGGCCTGCGGCGCGCTGTCCGCCGCCTGTGTGCCGCATCCTGTAAGCATGGATGCCGTCATAATACCTGCTATCAAAATTACCGAAATACTCTTTCGTTTCATCTGGATTCCTCCCTGCATTTTTCTTTCTTATCAAATATTATAGTTACACCGCTCTTTACCCGGAAGTCTCCATTGGTTTATCAGTTTATACTTCCGGCTTATAACACGTTTTGGATGAAGAATACCCACATCCTGATCATTCGCCATCCTCTGCAATCAGTTCCACAATACTCACCCGTGAAAGTCTTGCAGAGTAAAGCCATGCGGACAGGGTAAACAGCAGCGGTATGACAACAAGCGGCATGATGTTCCCCAGCATACTGAATCCCGCCTTAAACTCTCCAATCCCAAAACTCTTGAATACAGTTCCAATAAGCGGGTCCGCCAGAATCCCTGACGCCACAGCCCCAAAAAGCGCACCTAAAAGTACGACGATCAGAAAGCGCATGGCAAAGGACATCCTAAGTTTCCCTGTATGCAGTCCGAGACTCTTGTAAATTGCCATATTACGTTTTTCAGACTGCAGAAGTTTCCCCGCAACAAGCGCTACCGTGATCAGAATAATCGCTGCGGTCACAACATACAGCCCGGCAATCAGCATATGCATAACCAGTACGATTCCGTCGAGTCCAGACCAGCTGTTGGTGTGAACGTCAATTCCTCTGTAATTCTCTTCCAGATAGTCATATACATAATCCCGCATACTGCCATCCTCCAGAATGTAATGCCTGCACCAGATATACCCTGTAATATCATCGATTTTGGCGTATCCTCCGATGCTCATTCCGATATTGGCTCCCATACCGTTGGCACATTGATAAATGCCGGACACCTGGTATTCTCCCATCCTTCCGTTGGCCGATACCCTGACTGTGTCCCCCGCTTCCAGATTCATTTCCCGGGCAACGGTATCCGTTATGAGAATACCGTTATCATCGCACACATTTCCGCTCAGCATATGGAACCATTTAGTATCATCCAACACATTCGCCGTGTATTCCTGCCCGTTTACGGTCACACTCTGCATGGCAAGTTCGTATTGTTCCACCACAGGTGAATACCAGTTTATGACACGCTCGATTTCATCCATATCTACCCTTTGGTTCAAGGGCTGTACGCCCAGATCATGCTCCGCCACGCTAAAGGAATTCATAAGCCCTTCTCCGTCCTGTCCAAGCCACGCACCCATGTGCCCAATCACAGAAAGAAACACGGTGAGAATCATCGCAACCAGACAAAGGGAAATATATTTGCCCCGATCCGCCAGGACCTCCCTGACCGCAATATGAACCGACAGACAACGTCTTGAAGAAGGCGATTGTACTTTTGCGGCGCTTTTCGTATCCCGCAGCGTCTGCATCGGCGCGATGCGAAAAATCTGCCCGGTCTGCCTAAAAACAACCGCCGCCAAGACCAGCATACATACCGCAAAGACCCCGGTCAAAAGAAGAAGCGGCACCTTTACCTCCACCAGCATTCCGGTAGACGTCACCATTCCCCACGCAGTATTCTCCGCCGCCGTCCGGCTGAAAACAGCGCCCAGAACCACACCAAGCAAACCGCTTCCCCCGTAAAGCGTCACATAGATACTTTGCAAAATACTGCCCGAAAGCCCCATCGTCCGAAGGATTGCCATGTCACCCTTTTCCTGGCTGATGACAAGCGTCAGACTGTGCCTGACCATAATCAGGCAGATAACAAAAAGCACCACAGAAAAAATCATCAGGAATCCGGATACAACATTTTGCAGTAAAAGCATATAACTTAAAATGGAATCTTTTCGGTAAGTAAACTCCATGTATCTGGCAAGCTCCGTGTGTTCCTGCAGCTCTTCGTAAAACTCTGTATCGGAAAGGCTGCTTGACGGATTCTTTGAAATATGAAGCATCGCTCCGCTTCGCCCCAGGACGTCTATCGCCGCAGCGTCTGCCATCATCTGAAGCATTTCCTCATAATCCGCACTGTTTACAAGAAAACTTTTCATATCGATCATGGAGCTTCCCATAAACGCATCTTCAAAATACCCGGCTACCGTAAACGCCTTTCTCCCGTTTGTGCGGGACAGGTTAAACTGAATCGTATCTCCGATCTGTACGTCAAACATGCTCTCCATCGCCGGAGACACATAAATACTCCCCACAGGAATTTCCGGCAGATTCACAACCTCTCCATTACGGTCTATAAAGTGATAGGGTATGATACCCTTATCCGCAATCAATTGTCCTTCATTATCGGAATGGTTTCCGTTCACTTCATATCCGGAGAAAATGATTTCCTGCAAGACAACATTTTCCACATCCTTCGTCTGCTCTATTTCCGCAAGGAGTCTTTCCGGCTGTCCGCTCACCCATACCGTGAAATCGCCAAACCCAAGCCGGTCCATTTCCTCTTCCACGGAGGCTGTTGCACTTGTATACAATGTGATGGCCGAAAACAAGCAAAGCGCAGCTGCTGCAATCATAACAAATAACGCGCAGGCAGAAAATTTCTGCCGTTTCCATGCCGCCCCAAGCAGCATCTTATATTTTCCCATCTTACCAACCCAGCCCTTCCAGCCACACGGACAGCTTTCTTTCCCGTGCGTCTTTGTCTTTCCCGTATTCCGACAAAGCAAGCTCGGAAATCACCCTGCCGTCCTCGATATAAAGAATGCGGTTCCCCCGCAGCGCTGCTTCCTTATCATGTGTCACAAGAAGAATCGTCTGTCCTTTTTCATGGAGTTTTGTAAACAAGTTCAATACTTCCTTTGTATTGGCCTTGTTCAACGCTCCCGTGGGCTCATCCGCAAACAATATAGCCGGACTTCCCATGACTGCTCTCGCCACCGCCGCCCGCTGCGCTTCTCCCCCGGACACCTGGGAAGGCAGCCTGTCCACGGCGTCCTGCAGGTTCATCTGCGCCGCCAGCTCCCCTGCCCGCCGCCTTACTTCCTTTTCACTAAGCCCGCTTCCAATTAACCCCGACATGACGATATTCTCATAAAGCGTCAGATTGCTGACCAGATGCGTCTTTTGAAATACGAAACCGAATTTGTCAGCCCGTATCTTTGTCAGCTCCTTTTCCGACGCTCCCGTAATCCTCTTATCACCGCAGAAAACGGTTCCCCCAGTAGCCTGCTCCATCCCGCTAAGACAGTATAACAAAGTAGATTTTCCGGAACCGGAAGTTCCCATAATCACGGTAAAATCTCCATCATAAATTTCAATATTAATTCCGTTTAATACCTTTGTTTTCCCAAAAGTTTTCACAATATCTTTTCCCGAAATAACAGAAGTCTTCCCATCATTATGATTCATGACCACGCGCTCCTTATCATCATGACAATTCCGAATATCATCATAAAACTGCCTAAAATTCTGTTAAGCCACCTATAAATCCGATCTGTAATCCGCTCCCGGAACAGGGAAACGCCGCCGCTTAGTATAAGCCACCATCCAAACGTCCCCGCAAGAATACCCAGAATCAATCCGGTTCCCTCTAAAGCGCTTACGTTTCCGCTTATCTCAAATGCCGCAAACGCAACCATAAAAGAAAGGATCGTCGCCGGATTCATGACCGCTGTCCCGAAGGAGCTTAGGAAACAAAAGAGCAGATTCCCTTTTGTCTCCTGCACCCCGGACGCTCTCTCCCTTTTTCGTAAAATGGAAATGCCAAGTACGACAATGAAGACGCCGCCCACGGTTTGAAATACATGCTGATATGCTGTCAAAAAGTCCGAGATTATGGCAATTCCGAATATCCCCACCGCCGAGTAGAGCAAATCCGCCGCTGACGAGCCGGTGCCCGTAAGAAGCCCTGCTAAAAATCCCCGCTCCAGCGTCCGTTGAATGGTCAGTGCACCGATTGCTCCGGCGGGGACCCCAAATATCAGTCCGATTAAAATTCCCTTAACTACATATTCCCATATCATTTCCTGACACCTTAATCTCATTGCGGATTACCACTTTTCCGTTACACTCCATAACAGGGTCATCCCACACCAGATCGCCTACACTGTCCACAATAATCACTCCCGATTTCGGATTCTTAATGGAAATCACGCCACCGCAAATCTCCGCCTCCACGTCGGAGTATTCAAAAGACAAATCCGCCTCTTCCATGGTACAGTTAATCAATTTCAAATCTTTGCAGTAGCACAGGGGCTGCGTGCCGATTATTTTGCAGTTAATCAGCGTCAGGCCTTCGGAAAACCAGCCCAGATATTCGCCCTTTATAACCGAATCTCTCACCGTCACATTTTTGCTGTGCCAGAAAGCGTCTTTGGTATCGAACTGGCAGTCTGCGATCTCAAGGTTCTCCATATACTGGAAAGAATACTTCCCTTTCATTTTCACATTCTTTAGGCTGACATCTCTGCTGTCAAAAAGAAGATACTCTGAAGTAATCTCCGTGTCTTCCAAATGGATGCCCTGCGACTTCCAGCCAAATTCCGGCGAATCTACCTTGCAGCCTTTCAGGGAAATATTTTTACATTCCCGTACCGCTTTGATGCCTCCCAAAGTGCTGTCCGTAATCGTTCCGTCTTCCGCGTACCATATTGCCGCCCGAGTGAGTTCATCCATAGATGTTCCCTGCATGGTAAATTTCCTGACGTGCCACAGGGGATAGCGAAGTGAAAAACTACAATTATGCAGATTCACATCTCTGGCTTCTTTTAATACGGATTCTCCGTCCGCCGGCCCTGCAAAAACACAATCGTTCACGTCCGCACCCGTAAGGTTATACAAAGCCCGTTCCTCGTCAAACTGTTTTGCGCTTATTGTCTCTCTCATTGTGTTAAACCGCCTTTCTGTCATCTATCTTTTTTACAATCAATGGTTTCTTACCTGTATCAGGATCCGCCGCAATCGTTTCCACAAAGCAGACCTCGTAGTTAACGCTTTGCAGCGCTTTTTCCGATAACAATGGTTCAAGAATACTCTCTATCTTATGTATGATCGTTTCTTTGCAAGCGTCTTTTGTAATCTCCGCCATAATTTGAAAGGATTTGTCAGAAGTCTGTACAAACTGATAATCCTTCAGACCATCCGCACAAATTCCCTCCACGGACAGCGGATGAATAAATTCCTCCTGGCCGTCCGCTTTCCGAAACCACATCTCATCCTCGTTTCTGCACAGGAGAACTTCCGCTCTCGAAAAACCATAAGAATCATTTGGCAGCCTCTTTTTCAGTTTCAAGGTATCCGTCAGATGATACCGTATCAAAGGCTGTGTGAAGTTATAAAGACAGGTGAGATACATTTTTCCATCCTCAACCTCTATAATATTCAGATCATCAAAAAGAACCATACCCTCCCCGGCTCTCTCTTCGAGTCCAAGCGCAAGCGACTCGCTGGAACCGTAAAAATTAATCACCGGACACTTGAAAGTATCTTCCAGGAAACTCCTCAAACCCGCTGAAAGCGGCTCCCCACAGGAAATAACTCTCTTTACATGATTCGGAACCCGTCCCAGCCGCACCTGCCTTGCCATCAGTTTGATTGCGGAAGGATACCCGATTACAATATTGGGATCAAATTTTATCACCTTCCGGTTTCCCTTTTCAATCGGTTCATTGATGTCCAGATATTCCTGTCTGGCACGCAGCCCTGTAATACCGTCACCAACCGCCATGGCACCCGCATAGCGCCCGTCCGTGGCAGCAATATATAAGATTCTTGGTTTTCCGGCAAGCAGCCTTAAAATATCGGTCATACTCATTCCCCATAACGCCCCTCTGATAATACCAAGAAGCATCTGTCCCCATGCCTCATCATCATAGACAAAGTATCTGGGAATACCCGTGCTGCCCGATGAATGGATGGTATGATATCTGCCGAGATAATTTTCCGATTTTGAGGCGGGACTTTCATCAAATCTTCTCAGTTTTTCCTGCTTTACTTCGGAATTTGTCACCAACTTGTCAAAATGTTCCATCAGCAGTTCCTTATTGATAACCGGGAACTGTTTTAACGGTATCTTATCCATATTTTCTTCCGAAATGCCCGCCTGTGTAAACGTTTCGTGATAATAAGCAGAATTTTGATAAGCATAATGCAATAGCTTTCTCAACTTTTTCTCCTGCAAAGCCCTGATCTGCTCCTCATTTTTACTAACATTTTTCTTAAGCTGATACAAGTTCCATAACAAGCGTATATATCTCATATTACTCTCCATTCCGTCCGCCGTCTTATTCGTCAGTTGTTTTGTGCCGGTTTTCATCCGATCAGGAGTTGAAAAGTGCGAAAGCATAGCTTTTACTGTAGTCTTCCCTGTGATAATATTCTGCGGTAAGCGCGTCTTGATCAAATACCACGCTCCACTCCGTCGATTCGAATTCTCCGAAATTTCCTTTGCTGACGCTTGAAAGTGCGTCCCGCACCTGCCAGTTGTCCATAGCCGGCTGTTCTTTCAATGTCTGTTCCAGTATTTCAAACCGCGCATGAGACTGGCTGGTTCCAACCCCGTTTTTTTCACCCTCAACCAGATAGAAATTGGTGAGAATCGGCGTCTCGATCACGTTCATCTCATTATCCACATACTCTACGGCAACGCTTTTTCCCGTGCTGTCCGCAATCGCAAGATGTATCATATAGCCCATGGATGCATGAAAATCATACTGCTCCAAAAGCTCCACCGCCTCGTCCACAAAAGCCGCCTTATTTAACAGCAACCGGACCGCCGTCGTCGTGGTGATATCCGGTTTTCCCGTATCCTGGGAAATGGTATCTGTGTCCTGAATCATATTTACGGACACGCAAAGCCCTTTTTCGTTCATACCGTCCAGAGGCGCATAAAGCGCGGCGACAGTCAGCACTTCATCACTTAAGAAATGGGACGCAAACCCGGTACCCTGCCGGATAAAATCTACGTTCACCGTGGAAAAAGAAGCGTATCCATCCGACGGATGAGAAACCACCATCATTGCATCGCATCTGTTCCAGTCAAAGTTACGTCCGAAATAATAACCGCCGTCAGTATTTTCTACCGAAATTGTACTGCATCCAAAGGCTTCTCCCTCAAAGGACAGGCCTTCTGCACTGCCAAGCATGGTTCCGGTCAAAAACTGCAGCACTTCCCTGTCTGATGCCGCGCCCCCCTGCTTTAAAAAAGCTTCGAATCTGTCATCTCCATCAAAGCGGACCGTTGAGAAACCGGATTCCAGTTCCGTAACCGCAGGGCCGGCCTCAACATATTCCGCCGGCTCTTCCACCCTGTCCTGCGATTCCTGTGTCTTTCGAGATTCTGCCGTTATATTTCCTTCTTTCGCCGTATTTTGCCCGTCCCCGGATGTATCATGGTTTCCGCATCCTGTCAGCCACAAGGCAGATAGAAAAACACCGATCCACAATTTCGCTTTACTCATAGGATTTCCTCGCTCTTTTTACTCTGTCACGCGGACCGGTATTACAAGACAATTCCAGTCCTCCAAAGGCTCATTATTTCTCACGGCATCTACAAGCCCCTCTGTGGATGTAAGCGTACCGATTTTGGTATAATCACCCTCAATCTGTGCATCCTGATAGAATAAAATCACTCGGTTCGGATAAGAGTAATACAGTTCTCCCGCTTTTTCCTCCGTATAGTGCTGGGCGTCATCCGGGATTTCGTATCTGCTCGGAATATCATAGAACTGCAGAACATCTTCATTCTCATAATCTTCATAAGTGTAAATCGGCAGATTGTACTCCCCGCGCGCCGCGTAATCCGCAAGTGTCACCGCCGTGTCATTGTCCTCAAGTTCCACCGTATAAATCGGTCCGTCATAGCCAAACTGCATCGTCATACCCGGCATACCGTTTGCAGAGCTTCCCGCAGACGCAGATTCTGTCTCTGACTCTGTCTCGTCCGCCGGCTCCTCCACCTCGTCTGTCTGCGCAGATGATTCCGAAGCGTCATCGCCCTCGATTACTTCTCTGGGCGGCGCGGCAGGAGCCGTTTCCTCTTGTCCGCATCCTGTCAATAAACTGCTCGTTAATAATCCACATGTTACAAGTGCTGTTACCATTTTTCTTTTCATAATTCTGCCTCCATTCCGTTGCTTCTTTTTATGTTTTGTTTTGATAATTGTATTGTAACAAGACCCTGTTTATTGCAGAAGTCTCGTTTCGTTCATGAGTTTTAACCCGCAGGTATATGCAAGTATAAAATCCTGGACTGCACGTTACGCTTCCTCCTTTCTGACCTCTCTTGTATGTTCGCTTTATTTGTGTTATAATCCGATTGAAACAATCGGTTGATACAATCGATTATATAAACCGATAGTAACTATCGGTCAAGAGGATATATACAAAAAAGTTTGAACTTTGTGTGAACACCGGGAAGGAGAACTTCAGAATGTACACAATGATGCAAGTCTGCAAAGAAACCAATATGACCTACCAGACACTGAAATTTTACTGTAATGAGGGGCTTGTTCCCAATGTGAAGCGTGACGGCAATAACCGCCGTATTTTTGACGCGCATGATGTAGAATGGATTAACAGTCTTATCTGTCTGAAAAAATGTGGTATGAGTATTCAAGAAATGAAAGATTATCTTGCTTTATGTCTGGAGGGAGAATCTACGATTCCCCAACGCAAAGAAATGCTTGCTAAGAAGCAGGAAGCATTGCGTGCCTCCATGAAAGAACTGGAAGACAGCATTGCATTTATCGATTGGAAACAGAATTTCTATGATGAAGTGCTTGCCGGCAAGCGCCCGTATTTCAGCAATCTGATCAGGGCTAAGGAGTGAGGCTTTCCGCCCGCTCCAAATCATTGCAGAAGCGGGCGTTCTACTCTCCGTGTATGTCTCACAATATCAGCGCATAGACATCTCGATCAGGCGCACAATCTCTTCCGGCTTTAACATGGAATCAATCGAAACACTGTTAATATGCTCTTGATCTGTTTCTCCATCAAAGTACATATCAATCCCCATATCCACAAACAATTCCACAATCTTTTCCGTCGATTCCGCAGTCTCTCCTTCGTATCCGAAAGCATCCCTTATAAAAGTACGGATATCTTCTTCATGGTAAGAAGCCATTACTTTCAAAAACCTTGGAAACAGTGTGGTTAGACTTTTCCTGTAAGAGGCGCCAAGCAATACTTCCGGGATAAACTCCACCTCATAGATATCATAACTGTAATTCTGTATGCCGTCATTTCGCGTCCCAAAGACGTTGAATACTTTGGTGAAAGTACAGCGTAATCCGCAGGTATCCCATATGCCGTACCAAAATCATTTGCCTGTGAATCCGCCGCAACCGCTCCAAGCCCATACTCCGAACCGCTTGACGGATAAGTCGGCATCAACACCAACGGAAGTTTTTCCAATCCGTAAGGATTTTTTCTGCCTTTCACATAATCCCATAAATCTTCTGAATGGAAAACACCGAAGGCAATCAGTTTTGCACAGTCCATAACGCTTGCGCCTCCAGCGCCAATAATCAATTCAATTCCATTATCTTTCTGATACTGCACAAATCCTGTGTGGGGTCATTACGAAACAAAAGTTTCGTATCACTCCTTAACTGAAAATCTTTCATCGCTTATTTCCTCCTAGTATTTTTTATTATTTCCACAGCCAGACCAGTCCATTATAGATATACTGCAAAGCGGCCTCGCCGCTGTGTTCGTTCCCTTCCTGAACCCGGTACGCCAGATTACCCTCCTCTTCGTTGTCCGCCTCGATAAAGATACCGCCCGGCGCCTCTAACATTGCTTGAATCTGATATGAAAACGCGGAATAATCAAAATCTTCTGTACCGGACATGGCATAAATAAAGAAATCCTCCGGCCCGTATCCGAAGCCTGTCACTATGCTCTCCATATACTGTCCGTCCGATGTCAGATCGCCGCTGGACGGCAAAAAGTACCTAAAATACGGCAGACAATATTCAAACGTATGCCAGGTTGTAACAGAACCCATAGAAAAACCACAAAACGCACGGTGATCGCGGGAACGCTCTAGTTCCTGAGGCGAAGTTTCCTCCGCGTAAGTACTATATTTTCCCTCCACTGCAGGAACCAGATCGTTTAGCAGTTCATTATGGTAATTATCTGTCAGCCTGAGCGCAAGACCGTAGTCGTCACTGTCATTCGGATTCTCATTATTGTAAGTCGGACAGACGATGATTACCGGCTCCATCCTGCCATCTTGTACGGCATGGTCAACCACATTCTTTAATACGTTCGGATTCTCCGGCGTACCCAGATAAGTAGTCTCATTCGACCATCCGCCGTGCATCAGGTAAAATACGTTGTACTGTTTGTCTTCTGAATAACCAAATGGCAGATATACATAAGCAGTCTTCGTAAGCTGCCTGGTGTGCTCCTCATAACTAAAAGACTCGTACGTTGTGTATTCCAGCCGCTCCAATGTTCCCTGCTTTGATGCTTTAGCGTAATAATCTTCCGGGATTTGATACGGCGTATCGGGAATACGGACTGTCCCTGCTCCTTGTTCCATATCACTCTCCGGCATCTGCTCCTCATTAAGTTCGAGACCCTCCGCCCACTGCCTGATCTCTCCTTCCATATCCGCCAAATCATCCCTTGCCACCGAAAGGCCATTGTCACTGACAAACGCTCCCGGCTGCAGTTCGGAAATAGCGTCTTTTGTACTTCCAAACCCACTACCGCCATGGGTCACAAAAGGAATAATTGTTTTGGCTCCAAAATCATACTCTTCCAAAAAGTAATAAACCGGCATAGGCAAATCCATAATCCAGCTTGGATAGCCCAGAATAATCGTATCGTACTGCTCCAGATTCTCTATATGCCCTGCAAGTTCAGGCCGTGCATTATCTCCCTTTTCCGCTCTTGCCTGCGAAACCACATCATCATAGTCGGAAGGATATTCCTCTACCGTCTCAATGCGGAACAAATCTCCTCCTATAGTCTCCTGAATGAGCCTCGCAACATATTCCGTGGTACTGCCTGCTGCCTCATCATTCCGCACCACAACGCTTGCCCCGGAAACAGCATCCTGATCGGAAGTGTCCACATCCGTTGGCTGAGAAAAATAGGCAATTAAAACACGTGACTTCTGCTCCGGCCCGCTTTCTGCTATGCCGGTCCCCTCTTCTGTCTGCTCCTCTTCCTCCGTCATGACAGCGGCCTCCTCTGCGCTCTCTAGTCCTTCTGTCTGTATACTTTCCGGCGGCGCCGGGGTTGCCTCCGCCGCAGTTCCACAGGCGTTCAATATCATAATCTGTATCATACATATAAGCAACACTAATTTTTTCTTCATTCCGTCTTACCTCCCGTATGTCCTGTCCGCTCAATAACATTCTTTGAATATCTGCAGTATTTCCTCGCTGGTCATACCCCTGCCGGCACCCCGCATACAGACGCAGGAATCAGCGATGCCCTTTAAATCAGTCTCCTGATTGGCTCCCAGGTCCCGAAGCGTGACCGGCAGACCAATCTCCATAATAAAATTCTCCAATGCCCCAATCCCGGCAAGAGCAGTTTCTTCATCCGATCTCCCGTCCTCTGGAATCCCCCAGATTTGTGTGGCAAACCTTCTAAATTTTTGACTGCTGTTTCTGTATATATGACGATAGTAAACAGGCTGTAAGACGGCAAGGCCCTCCCCCTGGTTACAGTTCGTATACGCGGCAAGCTGGTATTCCATCTGCTGGCACTGAAAATCCACCTGCTTACCCAATTTCAGGATGCGGTTCTCCGCCATGGCCGCATCCCATATCAGGTTGCTTCTGGCTGTATAATCCTTAGGATTTACAATAGCTGCCCTTAAGTTCTGGATGACATTTTTCATCAGTGCCTCCGCCATATCATCGGAAACATTATCCTCATCGGGTTTGCTGAAATAAATCTCCATGATATGGGACAGGGTGTCAAAACCGTCCGATACCATCCGTCTTTTGGGAACGCAATAGCTATATGCAGGGTCAATCAGCGCAAACTTGGGATTACACTTGGGATAATCACGTCCTGTCCGGACTTTCAGCGCCTCGTTTGTAATGACTGCCCTGCCGTTCATTTCGCTCCCGGTTTCCGTTTCCGTCACGACAGCACCGAGAGGAATCGGTTCAAACTCCATATATCCATGCCTCACAAAGAAATCATTCCACACATCCCCGTCATAAACCGCCGCCATAGAAACCGCTTTACAACAGTCCATCACGCCTCTGCCACCAACGGCAAGAATAAAATCTATGTTATTTTTCCGTGCCAGCTGTGCCCCCTCCAGCACGTTTTCATAAGTCGGATTTTCAAGGATGCCTGAAAACTCGACCACATTCTTTTCCGCTTTTGCAAGGCTGTCCATGATTTCATCATAAACACCGTTATTCTTGATGAAATCCCCGCTATAGGCAAACATGACGTTTTTCCCATAATGCTCGGTCAGACAGGCCAAATATTCTTTTACACATGCTTTTCCAAAATACGTTTTCGTAGAATTTTCAAAAATAAAATTGTTCATCACATACCTTCCCCGTCAATGGTGCATTATTATCCGCGGTCTTTTCTGCTTTACCTTAGTATAAAAAAACCGAGGCCTCTAAAGAAGTCTCGATTTGTTCATCAGTTTTTACTTTTAGGTTACAACTTTTACAACACATTCTGCAATGCAGCAAGGAATTTCTTTACCGTATCCGAGGGTTCCGGTGAATGCAGCAGACCGTAAGGAATAGAATACTCCCACTCCACAGGGATTACTTTTAATAAAGGATGGACATTATCCCACACGGGAACCGCCATCAGCACATCATTTCCATTCTCACAGCGGTTAAACACATCCACACTGTAAAAATCAAAATCCACAATATTGATCTGACTGTGATTCTGCCAGATATCATCACGCAGCCTGTCTACATAATGGCTCCAGCCGCGGTGCATCAACAGCAGATTCTCTCCATACAAATCCTGTATCGTTAATTTTATCTTGTCGGCAAGACGATGATGAATGGATACGGCACCGCACAAAGACTGCTCAAAAAGCTTAAAACCTGCACACTGGCGAAGATTCAGCATTGTCTCATCAAAAATCCCTGCCACCACATCAATGTTCTGCCCCAGGTTCTTCAATATTTCCCTGGCATTTTCCGGTGTATTTTCAAAAGGAACAAGCTGGAACTTAATCTCCGGACACAAAGCATGAATCTTTGGCCAGAGTTCTACCAAAACCTGTGCAGGCGTCATGGGCGATGTCCCTATCCGGATGATGTCCGTATTTTCCTGCATGGCATTTTTCGCCCGTACCACAGAATCCTTGCAATACTGGATAATGTATTTTGTATCTTTATACAGGGAACGCCCGGCTTTTGTCAAAGAAAGCCCTCTGTGAGTCCTTTCAAAAAGCTGCACGCCCAAATCTGCCTCTAACAGATTAATCTGTTTCAAAACTGCCGTAGGTGTAATGTAAGCCTGCTCTGCCGCCTTGTTGAAACTTCCGGCATCTGCCACACGGATAAATGTTTCCAGCTGCGGATTGTACATCGTCTGTCTCTGCCTTTCCTTCACGTGTAAACTCTTTCCCTAAATTATAATAAATCCTGTCAATCGTGTCAATTTGACCAGAGATTTTCGATAGCTCACACGCCAAAGCAGATTGGACCTCCTTTTCCACCGCCCTAAGAAATCATTACAACAATCTTTCCGTTCACCCTCCCGCTGTCAAGTGCTTCACACGCATCCCCGATGTTTTCCAGACGATATACAGTGCCTATCGATGGCTTTAACTTATGTTCCTCTATAAAAGAAAAAATAGCATCCATTGTCTGCTGGGTAGGATAGTTACTGAAAAAGCCGGTCAGATATACACCGTTTGGAATATCCTTAATGGGGTCAAATTTATGCAGTGCATAAACGCCTCCCAATATCTCTGTATTGCATACAATACCGCCCTTTTCCACCACCCCCAGCGAATCGGCAAGCGTCTTTGGTCCCACCAATTCCAACACCTTGGTCACTCCTGCAAGGGTTCCTGCCAGTCTCCCTGTATCTATGACTGCCTCGTCAGCCTCCCCCAGCAAAGCCAGTTTGCTTTCCTTGTGTGTGGTGGCGATGGCCCTGCATCCAAGGGCTTTTGCAAGCTGAACTGCCGCGTATCCCAGCGCGCAGGTTCCGCCACGCACAAGCAGGGTGTCAGATGATTTTAAGGCAAGGCAGTCAAACAGGGAGCCCCAGGCCGTAAAATAAGTTTCCGGCACAGCCGCCATAGCTTCCCAAGACAATCCTGTTGTGACGGCAAATACGTGATGTGCCGGAAGCAGCGCATATTCTGCATAGCTGCCGTTAAAGCTGCGTCCCATGCCGCCCATAAGCGCCACAACCTTTTGCCCCTTCTTAAACCGGCTGTCCGAAGGCTCCTGGATTTCTCCCACACATTCTATGCCCGGAATTACCGGCTTATTTATATAATCCTCCTGAATCTCCTGTAAGCGTAAAATCTGTTCGGAATGGTTCATACCGAAAGCTCTGACCTTAACCAGTACCCACCCGGGAATGACTTGAGGAAGGGGAGATTCCGACAAGATAACATCCTTGGCCCTGGTCGGTTGATCAAGTACTACGGCTCTCATCATTTCCATCCTCCCTTCCCTCACTTTCTAAACAGTTCACCGGTTACATCCGCCCAGCACTGTGGGTCTGCACCGTAAAAATCTCCTCCGGTCCCCTTTGCAACCGCCGGACACCCCCGGCAGAACGCCAGCAATCTGCATTTTGCGCATTTACTGAACCTGTCATAGGCACGGTATCTCTCCATATCCGTCACCCACAAATCTGCCAGTCTGTCCGTAAAGACATTTCCCACTCTGCTTTCTGCCACTCTGCGGCAGGCATATACATCACCGGTGGGAAGGATTGTAATATGGCAGTTTCCGCAGTTGCAGCCTCCATAGATGACACCCTCCTCTGTCTCCGGGATTTTGAATGCTCCTGTCTCGTACTCGTACAATGTCCAGAGATGATCTTTTTTGTTAAAATAGGTATCGCACCCCTTGGCCTCATACTCCTTAAATTTCTTGTCACACACGGCCAGCAATTCCCGGTATTCTTCCGGCGACATGCTGCTGTCCAAATCACCGCCGCTTGGGACATACCTGGAAAAAGCAAATACATTCACGCCTGCTTTCACCACTGCATCAATGATACCCGGAATCTCCATACGGTTCATCTTAGAAACCGTCGTCATAATAACGCTCCGGATTCCCGCCCGGTTCATACAGCCAATCTTTTCCAAAGTGCAATCAAAAGAGCCAGGTTTTCGAAACCAGTCATGGGTTTCCCTAAGACCGTCCAGCGAAAGCTGATACTTCTCACACCCCATTGCTTTCAGTTTATGACATACCTCATCATCCAGATGAAAGGGATTCCCCAGGATAGTAAATGCCACACCGTATTCATGAAGCATCCCTAACAATCTCCAAAAATCAGGATGCAGAATCGGATCACCGCCTGTAATGTAAAAATAAGGGATACGCCCATACACTTTACAAAAATCAAGGCAATTATAAAAGGTATCCTGCATCTGCTCCCAATGCATGGATTCAATTTGTTTACACATATCCCCGGAAAAAATGTAACAGTGCTTACAACGCTGGTCGCATTCATCTGTTATATGCCACTGAAAAGAAAAATATGACATCCCCATCGTCATGCGCCACAGGCAGAACCTGTATTGTTTTCGTTCCATTCATTTAAATTTGAAAGTGCCATAGTTTTGGCCTCCTTTTCAGTATTCAGAGACTGTTGTGTGCTCTGTAATTATGATAATATAGAAAACTTTTGCACCTCACAAGTACGCACTTTTTTATAACTCATTCACTTTTTTATAACCTGCTCCAAGCTCCACTCTTGACGTAATTCTCGCATTAGATTACAATTCTTATGTAACATTCAAATATGAACTTATGGAGGTGTCTATATGTTGACAAAGGAAGAAATGCCCGACTGCCCGGTAGCTGCCACCGTAGCGTTGATCGGCAGCAAATGGAAGCTGTTAATCCTACGCAATCTGATGGCCCGCCCCTGGCGGTTTAACGAACTGAAAAAAGACCTGGCGGGCATCAGCCAGAAAGTACTGACTGACAGTCTGCGCGGTCTGGAGAGTGACGGAATCATCACACGGACAGTATACCCGGAAGTCCCGCCAAGAGTAGAATATGCTTTAAGTGAACTGGGGGAATCCATGCGCCCTATCATTCATTCTATGGAAGCATGGGGAACCTATTACCAAGAAACCATGACGAATGCATAACAAAAAACTTTTGGCCCTGTGAGGAGACTAGTATGAACGATTCTATACCCAATATCCGAAAAGCATTCCGTTTCGCTTTCCCCTATACAATCCCCATCTTTGCCGGTTTCTGGTTCCTGGGGCTGACCTACGGGATTTATATGAATGTTTCCGGTTTCAGCTTCTGGTATCCCTGTCTGATGAGCCTGACCATCTTTGCCGGCTCTATGGAATTTGTAGCCGTCAACCTGCTGCTTGGGGCATTTAATCCGCTCCAGGCCCTGGCCCTGACATTGATGATTAATGCTAGACATTTATTTTACGGCATCTCCATGCTGGACAAGTATAAAGGAACCGGCTGGAAAAAACCCTATCTGGTTTTTGGCATGTGCGATGAAAGCTTTTCCATCAACTACACTGCAAACATCCCAGCAGATATCGACCAGGGCTGGTTCATGTTTTTTGTGACACTTTTGAACCATCTGTACTGGTTTACAGGCGCAACCCTTGGCGGCATTTTCGGCTCCCTAATCCACTTTGACACAGAAGGACTGGATTTCGTCATGACTGCCATGTTCGTGGTAATTTTTCTGGAACAATGGTCGAAAGAAACGCAACACGAAAGCACCTTGAGAAAGGAGAAATCAGACAATGACACCCTTACAGCAAATCATCACAATCGGCATGGTAATTCTGGGAACGGTCCTGACACGCTTTGCTCCATTCCTGCTTTTTCCTGCTGGAAAGCCGACACCCAGATACATACAATACCTTGGTAAAGTCCTGCCCTCCGCAGTGTTTGGCCTGCTGGTCATTTACTGCCTGAAAAATGTAAGCATCTTTACCGGCAGCCACGGCATCCCGGAATTACTGGCAATCGCCCTTGTGGCTGTACTTCATTTGTGGAAACGGCAGATGCTCTTATCCATCGCAGGCGGAACACTTTGTTATATGATACTAGTACAATGGATTCTATAATACCTCGACTTCTTTTTCACAGAGACTAAACTGCCCTGTATTTATGCTGTATTTATGCTTTATTGACACAATTGACTGCATTCAGGCTGCGTGGATACCCGATACCATGCAGCGTCATGATCATGCCAAGACGCTCTATATCCTGGTCATCGTACTGCCATGATCCCTTTCTGGAACATCTGTAACCTTTTCTGTGACTTTTGTAACCTCGTTGCTTGGCAAATGCAACAAGCTCATCTACTGCTATCATTCTCCATATCGATCATCCCTCCTACTCATTGAAATACAGCTGCCCGGAATCCCCACTGCATCCACAGCTAAGAATCTCCGGGCATTTGCCTTTATATATTCCCAAGAACCATAATCTCATACGGTTCCATCACACACATTTCTTCCACAGGCATTTTCCGCCCCTGATAATTCTCCAGCAAAATCCTATAACCGCCCCACGCCTTGGCCATCTTTATATTCTGTTTCTTTCCATCCAGATTACAGAATACCACCAGCTTTTGTTCTCCCAGGGTTCTCTGGTAAGCGAATACCTTATCCGTCTCTGTCGCCAGGAAAGAAATCTCCCCTTTTGCAATCACCGGATACTTTTTGCGCATGGCAATCAGTGTTTTATAAAAAGCAAGGATGGAATCCTCCGCCTTTTGCTGCGCTTCCACGGTGATTTCTTCCCTAAATGCCGCAGACATGAGAATCCAGGGTTCTTTTTCGGAGAATCCGCCGTACTGCTCCCCGTTCCACTGCATGGGTGTCCTGCTGTTATCCCGTGACCTTGCAGCCAAAATGGCAAGGGCTTCTTCTCTGGACTTGCCCTCTTCCAGCAGAATCTGATAATAATTCAGGCTCTCCACATCCCGATACTGCTCTATGGAGGGGAAATGCGCATTCAGCATTCCAATCTCTTCTCCCTGGTAGATATAGGGGGTGCCCCGCATCAGGTGAATCATCCCCGCCAGCATTTTGGCCGACGCTTTCCAGTAAATGCCCTCATCGCCCATTCTGCTCACAATACGGGGCTGGTCATGGTTGCACCAGAAAAGGGCGTTCCAGCCGTCCCCCGCCTGCATCCCCATCTGCCATTCGGTAAACAATGCCTTTAATGCCTGATAATCCACAGGTTTAAGCGCCCATTTATCCCCATCTTTATAATCCACTTTCAAATGGTGGAAATTGAAACACATGGAGAGTTCTTTTTCCTTCGGCGCAGAATACCGGATACAGTGGGCAAGGGATGTGGAGGACATTTCACCCACTGTCACAAAATCCTCGATGCCTGCGCCGCTTACCAGGTCTTTTAGATATTCGTGGATATGGGGACCGTCACTGTAAAACCGCCGGCCGTCCCCCTGGAAGTCGTCTTCCATCTGCTGCGGCTTGGATACCAGGTTTATCACATCAAACCGAAAGGACCGGATGCCTTTTTCTTTCCAGAAGCGAAGGATTTCTATTAATTCCTGCCGCACTTTGGGGTTATCCCAGTTCAAATCCGCCTGTGTTACATCAAAAAGATGCAGATACCACTTTTTTAAATCCGGTACATATTCCCATGCGGGGCCGCCGAATTTTGACTGCCAGTTGGTGGGGGCATGGTCAGGGGTTCCCTCCTTGAAAATGTAATACTTCTGGTACGTCTCATCTCCCGCCAGCGCCTTCTGAAACCACTCATGCTGTGTGGAAGTATGGTTAAACACCATATCCAGCATAATCCCCATGCCCCGTTCTTTACTCTGGCAGATTAACGTTTCTAAATCTTCCATCGTTCCAAACTGCGGATTGACTGCCCGGTAATCCGCCACATCATATCCGTTATCCCGCTGGGGCGAGGGGAAAAACGGCGTCAGCCACAGATAATCTACGCCCAATTCCTGCAGATAATCTAATTTCTCGATGACCCCGGGGATGTCGCCGAAGCCATCCCCGTTGGTATCCCGAAAGGATTTCGGGTAAATCTGATAAACCACCTTATCACTAAAATCTGCCATTTCGTGCCTCCTTTATTTTCCCATGCACATCTCATCAATGCTGTCACCAAATATTATCGGAATTCCGCTACTACTGTCTCCTTTTCCACTACGGCCATCCCCGTGTGGAACTGAATATCCTGTGCGTCTCCTTCCTCTGTGACAATACATACTGTGACATCCGGATGACCGGCCGCCTTAATCTTTGCCCTGTCAAATCGAATCAACGGTTCTCCTGCACGGACTTTCTGTCCTTCTTCCACCAGATATTCGAATCCGTCTCCGTTCATACTGACAGTATCGATGCCGATATGGAGTAAAACCTCCATGCCGTTTTCCAGCCTTAATCCACAGGCGTGCCGGGAATCTGGCATCAGTACCGCAATCTTAGCATCCACAGGAGCATACAATGTCTCGCTCTCCGGAATGACCGCCATGCCGTCACCCATAATGCCCGCCGAAAAAACACCGTCTCCTACTTCTTCCAACGTAATTGCTTTTCCAGAGAGAAATGCCTTAAACTCTTTCGGTGCTGCCTGCCGTTCCTCCCTATTTCGCATCGCAGAAGACACAACTCCTGCCACCGCGTTTGTACCTGTCACGGCAGCAATTTCCGCCAGTTCAACAGTCTCATTTACAGTTTCCGTCTGCAGGCGCTTCTTTCCCACAGCCACTGTCAATACAAAGGGAACGGCAATGGCGATCACCGCACAGACGGCGAAGGAAAGCATATAGGAAGGCTGAATGGACAGGATACCCGGAATACCGCCGACGCCGATTGCGTTTGCGGTCGTCCCCGTAGCCACACAGACTACCGCCGCGATACCGGAACCGATCATGCCGCAGATAAACGGAAACCCTCTCTTTAGGTTTACACCGAAAATGGCCGGCTCCGTGACTCCAAGGTAGCAGGAAATACATGCCGGGATATTGACCTCCTGCGCTTCCTGGTCCTTTCTCTGTAACCAGATCATGCCAAGCACTGCCGAACCCTGCGCGATATTGGACAAGGCAATCATGGGCCACAGCATGGTCCCGCCATAGTCCGCGATCAGCTGTAAGTCAATGGCATTGGACATATGATGCAGTCCCGTTATCACAAGAGGTGCATAGACAACGCCGAAAACAGCGCCGAATACAACCTTGAAGGTTCCCGTGATTCCGGCAAATACCAGGGAAGAAAGCCCTGCGCCAATCTTCCAGCCAATGGGACCCAATACGAAGTGCGCCGCCATCACCGACAACAACAGGCTGCAGAAAGGAACCACAATCATGGAAATAACCTGCGGTGTAATCTTGCGGAAGAACTTTTCCAGATACACCAACATAAATGCTGCAAAAATCGCAGGGAGAACCTGTCCCTGGTAACCGATCATATTAATCTGGAAACTGCCAAAATTCCATTTGGGAATATCCGCCGCCGCTGTCCCTGCCACCGCATAGGCATTTAACAGCTGTCCGGATACCAGCGTCAGACCAAGAACAATACCCAGCATCTGGTTGGTGCCCATCTTCTTTGTCACAGACCAGCAGATGCCGACCGGTAGCATATGAAAGACCGCCTCGCCAATCAGCCACAGGAAACTGTCAATGCCTGCCCAGAACTGGCTGATATCGCATAAGGTCTTCGTCCCGTTTTCAAATAAGTACAGACTGTCAATACAGTTCCTGAATCCCAAAATCAGACCGCCGGTAATGATTGCCGGAATTAATGGTGCAAAGATCTCCGCCAGCGCCGCAATCACCCGCTGTAATACCGTCTGGTTTTTCTTGGCCGCCTGCTTCACGGCGTCCTTGGATACGCCTTCAATGCCTGCCTCTTTCACAAAGTCGTTATAAAAATCAGCTACCGTATTACCGATGATCACCTGAAACTGTCCTGACTGTGTGAAACTGCCCTTTACCACTTTCATTGCCTCAATCGCTTTCACATCTGCCTTCTGCGGCTCCACCAGCACAAAACGCATTCTCGTCATACAATGTGAGACTGCTGCGATGTTCTCTTTGCCGCCTACCAGACGTAACAATTGTTTCGCGTCCTCTGCATATTTCCCCATGCTTTCCTTCCTCCGTTTGCTTTCTCAACTTGTTTAAACATCTTTGTTGATTCTGTTATATCACACTTGTTTAAACATGTCAACACCTTTTGTAAAATTTGTTTAAACAAGTGTTGACATTCCTTTTTACCATTTTTATAATATACATATAGTACACAGCATACGAAATTTCTGCGTCCAATTCTTGAGAAAGCTATATGCAGAAACTTTTGCATGACTGAACATGAAATATCCGGGAATACTTCACCACAGACGAGGTACACAGAAATGCCAAAATCAATCTATGAGACAATCTATAAAGACTTAAAACAGAAAATCGAAAACGATGTCTTCGCTTATCAGGAACTTTTGCCCTCGGAAAACACGCTGATTCAAACCTATCACTGCTCCCGCAACACCCTGCGCCGGGCGGTCAGTCTTCTGGTAAGCGACGGCTATGTACAGACAATGCAGGGAAAGGGGGTGCGCAATATCTATCAGCCCGCGGCCCAGACAGCCTTTACCATCGGAGAAATCGAAAGTTTCCGGGAATCCGCTGCAAGAAACGGACATAAGCCCCTTACAAAGGTTCTTTTATTTACGGAGATTGCCGTCAATGAAACACAGGCCCTATGTACCGGTTTTCCTGTCGGTACAGATATTTATTATATCCAGCGTCTGCATTACTTAGATGATATGCCATTGATTCTAAACCACAATTATTTCCTGAAAAAGGCAGTGCCCGGCCTCACGGCGGAAATTGCGGAACACTCTATTTATCATTATCTGGAAAACACGCTGCATATGACGATCGTGAACAGCAAGCGCATCATGACGGTGGAAAAGATAACGCAGATTGACGAAAAATATCTGCTGCTGAACGCCGAAGATTATAATTGCATGGCTGTGGTAAGCAGTCAGACCTACAACAGTGACGGCGTGATGTTTGAGTACACCCAGTCCCGCCACCGGCCGGATTATTTTCGTTTTTATGACAACGCTGTCAGAAAAGTAACACCCCGGGATGTCTAATCCCGGGATATTTCAAATATAATTTCTTTTGATCTTTCAAATTACAAGGCGTCAGCCGCATATTTTCCGTTTCCCAGCCGTTCTTCTACCTGGGGCAAACCTGGCATCGCCGGAATCGCACCTCTTTTTTCCACACAAAGACTTGCAACGACATTTCCAAACCGCGTATATTCCACGAACTCTTTGATGGTCAATTCTTCCAGCTGTTTTTCTGCGGTACAGATTTGATATAAGAATCCGCCCCAGAACGCATCGCCGGCCCCGTTCGTATAAGATGAGAACCAGGGGAACAAAGATAATGCACAGCACCGTGGTAAACGCGGGCAGATTCTTTTCCTCGCTTTCCTGCACTTCCTGAATATTGGAGGGAAGTCCGGTGCTGATTCTGCCGCCGATAAATTTTGACCACAAAATTCCGGCAAAGAGTAAGGACAATATCCCCACCGGTACGCCCACCGCGATCATAACGCCCAAATCAACGTTCAGCATATTGGCAACAAGCACAGAACCCGCAGACGGCGGAATAAAGGCAAAGCCGGCCGCCAGTCCCGCCAGAAGGGGAATCACATAGTATAAGCAACAGCCTCGTTGGGTCCGCCGCAAATACCGGTTCTGTCATTTTACTTTCCTCCTGTTACATATTTGTGTACGGTTGCTTTGACAGCGCCGGGTCCTGCTATCATTTCACGAAACATCGTTTCGATTTTTCTCCCAGGCCGGTCTGATAGATATCCACAAAGAATATGCGTTCATTTGAGAGAATCGCTTTCAACTGGTCCGTGAAAGTCTCCGGCTGTCCCACCACGATTCCCTTTAATTGTTCCTGTATTTCCTCATTCATAGGGTCAGGCGCCAGCTCATATCTTTTGCCCGCATCATCCACAGCAAGCATATAGCGAAGCCACCCTGCAATCCCCAGCGGAATAGCCGTAAGACGCGAAGCATCCCCGTACTTGGCCACATATGCCTTGATCGTCTCCCCAAAACGGATTCCCACCATCTGGGACACATCTACCGCAAGGCGAAGGTTGGTATCCCCCAGATATTCATTGGGAAATCTGTCGTTAAAAAGTTCATCCACAAATGCCTGGGGAGAGAGGATTCCTGGATGCGGCACCACAGGAAGACCCTCGTCGTACGCCACCATACGGGCCATTTTCATGATATCCGCATCCGTATTTAACATCGGGGCAAACAGATCATATCCCAATGCCACGCCCAGAGGACCGGTAGCGGAATGCACCGGATTCAGGCATACGGTTACCTTCATGCGTTCAGACAGATTCACCGTTTCTCTGTCAGCCATATACACACCAAAGCCCTTTTCCAGTGCCGGCCGGCCATTGGGAAAACTGTCCTCTATGACAAGATACTGCGGTTTCTCGGCATTGACAAAGGGAGCGATGTAGGTTTTCTTTCCCGTAATCACCGGCTGCATATCCTCCACGCCCAGTTTTTCCAGGTCATCCGCAATCTGTTCACTGGGACGGGGCGTAATCTTGTCAATCATCGTCCACGGAAAAGCCACGGTCTTTTCGTCGCTTACATAAGAAAGGAAATCCTCCTCCACAAAACCTGCCTTCTGCCACTCCTTCGTCATGGTCAGCACAGAGTCCCGCAGTTTTGCGCCATTCTGGGAGCAGTTATCCATGGAAACCAATGCCAGGGGATATTTCCCGGCCTGATAGCGCTCATAAAGCATGGCTGTCAGCACTGCCATCGCCCCAGCCGCTTTGTCCGGTCCCTGCTCAATGTCTGCCGCCACAAAAGGATACCAGGTTCCATCCGCTCTCTGTAAGGCATATCCCTTTTCGGTGATCGTGAAGGAAACCAACTGCAATGAGGGACTCCTAAAAATCTCTTTCAATCGATTCCACTGCTGCGGCACAGCGGATTGCGCTTTGACTGCCTCAGCCAAGGACCCAAGCACTTTATATTCTCTGGTGCCGTCTCCGTGAAGGAGTACGCTCAATCCCAGATTGTCATAGGGGTCATAAATCTGATCTACCACATCATAATCAAATGTCTCAACGCAGGTAATGCCCCGCTCCATCGCACCTTCTTCCAAAAGACCATCGACAATACCCCCAATAAAGACACGGAAAATATTTCCGATTCCAAAGTGCACCCACTGGGGTTCCTTTTTCGCCCTTTCTGAAACCGCCTCCACATCATATCCCGGAAGCGCGATGCCCGCCTTTTCCCACAGCTCATGATTTTTGATTCCAGTTCTTGTTAGTTTCATGCTATACCCTCCAAAATTTTATTCTACTTACAACTTATGCTTATGTGTAAGTTATAAGTATATTATAAAGCGAAACTACAGAATTGCAATCGACAAGATTTACAAGATTATCTTTCTTATTTTGTCTGTTTTCACCAAAACACTTTCCTGTATTGTATTTCCCGGTTCGCTATAATAAAATAAGGTTGGTTCTTGCATATAAGACAAAGTAATAACTATCAAGTGATTATGAACGCAGAAAGGCATGGTCATGTTATGGACGATAAGGGATTGACTACGATTAGCTTAAAAAGAATAAACAGAGCAAAGGTATATCAGTATATTTATAAAGAAAAGGCAACTTCAAAACTGCAGATTGTACAGGCTCTGCAAATGGGCTTATCTACTGTCAGCCAGAATTTAAGTCTCTTGGAAGATGAGGGATTGATTGAACGAAACGGATATTTTGATTCCACCGGCGGAAGAAAGGCACATGCCATCCGCATTGTCCCTGATTTTAAAATCGCAATCGGCATCGGCATTCTGAAAAATATGTTTCATATCACCGCCGTTGACTTATACGGAAATACCATGTACACCAACACAATCTCATTGCCCTATTCGAACAGCCCATCCTACTATGAGCAGGTTGCTGCAGAAATCAAAGATTGTATCGCAAAAGAGCAATACGAAGAGGAACGGATTCTTGGTATTTCCATTGCCACCCAGGGAATCACTTCCCCCGATCACACCACCGTAACATACGGAACGATTATGCATAACACTGGCATGTGTCTGGAACACTTTTCCAAATATCTGCCATATCCATGCCATTTGGAGCATGACTCCAAATCCGCCGCCTTTCTGGAATTATGGAACCATCCGGAGCTTGACAGCGCCGTAGTCCTTTTGCTTAACAGAAATATGGGAGGCTCCATCATAACAAATCATCAGATTCATCAGGGAAATTCCATGCACAGCGGCACCATTGAACATATGTGTATCAATCCTGACGGTCCGCTCTGCTATTGCGGAAACCGCGGCTGTTTAGAGACCTACTGTTCCGTCAACGCGCTGGAACACTCCGCAGGGCTTCCTATCAAAGAATTTTTCCCGGCTTTGCGAGAAAAAAAATCCCCCCAGCTTACACAAATCTGGGAAGATTATCTAAACCATCTGGCATTTGCCATAAGAAATTTAAACCTGGTAATCGATGCGCCTGTTATTATCAGCGGTTACCTGGCACCTTATTTTACCGAAGAGGATATCGATTATCTGCTAAGCCGTATTACTTCCTCCTCTCCCTTTTCCGTATCGAAAGACCAAATACTGGTTGGGGTGCACGGACAGTATACGCCCGTCATCGGCGCTTCTTTATTCTATATAGAACAATTTCTGCAGTCCGTCTGACTGCCTTTCTCTTACTGCCGGTTAGACGCTGTAAGGCACAGAAGTCCCTTGTAAAATCTCTTCAATCTTTGCAACCAATTTCTCTTTCACCGGCGGTTTTAAGAAATATCCTGCCGGTTTTAATTTCAGCACTGCCTCAATATTTTCTCTGTCGTTTATGGCAGTCAGAAATACCACCGGAATACTCTTAAGCTCCTCGTCGGCACGTATCATTTCTAATGTCATCCTGCCATCACAGACCGGCATCTCATAATCTAACAGAATCAAATCCGGTCTCTTTTTACCGATAGAGGTCATGGCCTGCGCCCCGGAAACCGCTAAGGCGACCTCGTAGATATCCTGCAGCATTGCCTTCATCGTTCTAAGGGCCATACCATTATCATCCACCACCAGAATGCGCTTTTTACCACGATGAGCACTGTTTTCCTGCCTTGCCTCCTGTCCGGCCCTCTCTTCCTCCATTCCCAGCCGCCGGCATACGGCTTCCATGATAATAGAGTTCTCCACCGGACGAATCAGATTTTCAAACTGCTCTCCTTCATAGTACTTAAAAAATCTGCCGCTCTCCTCCTTGGTTCCAATGGTCAGGACCGGAATCTGGGCATACTGCTCACTCAACATATAGAAGATGGATGTATCGATATCATAGGCGCCGACCAAACTAATCACAATCAAATCCGGGTTGACAATCTTTAACATTCCCTCCAAAACGCCAGCCTTCTCTGAACAGAGCTGTACATGAAAATATTGGGACAAAAATTGATTGGTATCGTTCACCACCGTATTAAACTTGCCGATTAATAGTATTTTTTTCATTTCGTCCTCCCCTCCCTGGCATCCTACTGTGCCCTCTGTTTCTCTATTTCTTCTGACAGCAGGTCCGCAAGGCGGTCCGTTTCCTCCATATCCAGATTGGTCACTGCCTCCGCAAGCTTCTGAATACACTGACTGATTCTGTCCGGACAATCATATTCCTGCAGTTGTCTCATCGCTTCATCCGCCTGGTCAATATCCATCTCCTGCAAACTGATACGCACCATTTCCACAAGGGCCTGTATCACAGAATAATCGGCGTCTTTCTTTGCCCCATCAGCACTCCCAATGTCAAAGACGCCCTGCAGTTTGATTCGATAGCTGCGCCATTCCTCCAAAAAAACGCCTGTCAAAGCTGTGATTATCTCTATTTTACCATCTTTTGCCGCCGCTTCCAATACTCTTGCGATACCTGCTAACGGTATGATGCCCACTGTGGCCGCAAGGCCCTTCATGGCATGTACCTGAATGCGGTACTGTTCCAAATAATCAGCGGCCCTGCTCTGCTCCTGTATCTGTTCCAGACGGTCGGCCGCATAATCAATCTGCTCATAGAAGGTTTTCACCGTATAGGCAAGCAGTTCCTCCTCCGGCAGATGCAGCCAGGCGTAATTCCAGTCTAACCCCTCCACCACTGGCAGTTCTTCCAGACAAAATGCTGACGCATCCTTCGACGGCCCCTCTGTCTTTTCCACCGTTTCATGCAGTAATTCCTCCGGCAGCATTTTCTGTATCATACTTTCAAGCTTATCCGGCACAATCGGTTTCGACAAGAAATCATCAAATCCCTCTGTCAGATAGAACTCCTTTGCTCCGGACACCGCATTCGCAGTGAGCACAACAATGGGCGTATCCTGACACGGAAACTCTGACAATTCCTTGATATGATGCAGGGTCTCCACGCCGTCCATCCCGGGCATCATGTGGTCTAAGAAGATCAGGTCATAATGATTTTCCTGCACCAGCCTCAGACACGCCTCACCCCCGTCGGCTTCTGTCACCTGCATCTGTGTCTCCTTCAACAGGTTCCGCAGCACCTTACGGTTGACGGCATTGTCATCCACCACCAATATTTTCGCATCCGGCGCGCAAAACCCGGATTCATAGCTAAAATCCTGTGCCATCTTCTGTACTTTCGATTCAAAATCGCCAAGGGGCGTATGATTGACAATCTTTTGCTCCAGCGCAAAATAGAATTTAGAGCCCTTTCCGTACACACTCTCCACCTGCAGCCTGCTGCCTAACAGCGAAAGCAGCTGCATGGTAATGCTCATTCCTAGTCCTGTGCCCTCAATATTGCGGTTCCTGTCCTCCTCAATCCGCTCAAACTCTGCAGAAAGCTTTGGCAGATCTTCTTCTTTGATGCCGATACCGGTGTCCTCCACCTCGAAATAAAGCACCGCCGTCTCCTCCGTAAGACGGCACTTGATTCGGAACCATATGGTTCCTTCATGGGTATATTTGACCGCATTAGTCAATATATTGATCAATATCTGCCGAATCCGCACATCATCTCCAAACAGACGGGAGGGAATCTCATGGTCAATCTCCACCTCAAGCCGAAGATCCTTAGCCGCCGCCCGCTGTGTTGTCATATTCACCAAATCATGAATCAGACTGCTGACATCATACGCCACCGGCACAATCTCCATTTTCCCTGAATCAATCTTAGAGAAATCCAAAATATCATTGATCAGCGACAGCAGAGACTGACCAGCCGTGTAAATATCCATGGCATATTCCCTGACTTGCGGCTCCTTCGATTCCCGCAGAATCATCTCATCCATGCCAAGCACCGCATTGATAGGCGTGCGGATTTCATGGGACATCTGTGCCAGAAACTTCCCCTTCGCCTCATTGGCGGCAAGCGCTTCCTGCCTTGCCGCATCCGCATCTTTCTTGGCCTGTGCCAGCAGGATATTCTGTTCCTGCGCCGCCCTTGCCTTTTCCTCTGCATTCTCCCGGTATTCCCAGGATATCATGGAAACATGCAGAATGGCCAGCAGCAGCCCGGACAAAGTCATGGTATACAACACGGCCGCTTCCACATACTCATACATGGAAATAGACTTCAGAATCACTTTCGCCACTTCCCCTGCCAGCAGAACAAACACAGAGGCGATTGGCATAATGTTCTGTAAACGCCAATTTTTCTTCTCTAACTTGATCAGACTCACAAGAACCGCCACACAAACCACAGCCATCACGACCGCAGAGACATTTGCCATCACAGCCAGATTACATACCCCAGATAAATCCGCGAAAACTTGTATGACAGCATTACAAATTACCGCACACAAAAGCCGGTTAAAGCGGTGCGGATAAATACTCCTGAAATTTCTTTCAAAATAAAGTACCAGAAACAGTGGAAGCACCAGCATCAGATACTCCTGCATCAGATAGGCTTCCTGCATGATAAAAAAAAGTTCAAAGGTATCTGTTCCAATAAAACAGTAAATACTTGCCGTCAAGCCGAACAATCCCAAAAACGACTCTCCCCGGCTCGGCTGTCCTGTGTACCACCGCATCATGGCAAGCACTAACATAATGATTGCCGAAATCATAATCAGCAGACTGCAGACAATGTCAACCAGATTGCTCCCCCGCAGTCCGATAATGATAACATCACCCGTCTCAACGATGACATCTCCAAGCATAATCTCCTGACCATAATCCAAAATAGTCAGTTCAATCTCTATTTTTCCCTCTATACCAGCCTCCCAATCCATATCCGGAAGGTTTACATAATATCTATCGCCTCCATTGTCCCTTTCGGGCTCCTGCAGATTGAGCACCTCCCCGTCGAAAAGGACCCTCACATCTGCATTTTCATAAGAAAACACCATCCTTCTGCCTGCGTATTCCTCAGACAGCGTATTTTGAAAGACAATCTTATCCGCATCCTGAAAACTTCCTGCGTAAGGCAGGCTGACTTCTGACCGTACCCCTCCGTCCGGAAGAAGGATACTCCAGCCCTCATTAAAATAATAGCCAATCTGCTCTGAAAACGAAGACTCCCCCGCATTTCCCTGATGCAGACACACCACAATCATCATTACTATGATAACGAATAAAATGGTTAACGCTGTAAATTTCCGTATATGTTTCATACCGCCCCTTATTTTTCCCCGTTATTGATTAAATGCCGTAATGTTAGCCTCATTCAGCGTAAAGTCATAATAATTCAAATCCTCCCGCTTCGTCCAGCCAATCTGCTTCCAAAAAGCATTGCCGATATCATTCTTGGTAAAGGCAATGAGCGATACCTTATTGATCTGCTCCGCCTTAAGCGCTTCCATACAAAAGACCACCATCGCCTTGCCGATGCCCTGCATACGGTATTCTTCCGCCACACACACATGATACAGACATCCCCGTCTGCCATCATGCCCGCAGAGGATTGCCCCCACAATCCTGCCCTCCTCCACTGCCACCACACTGGTATCCGGGTTTCTCATAAGGAACCGCGCCACCCCCTGTCTGGAATCATCCAGACTCCTGATGGCAAAGCCCTTAATGGACAGCCACAAAGCCTTCACCCCATCATAATCTTCTATCGTCATCCTGCGTATCATATCCTGTCGCCTTTCCGGTTTATATCCTTCCTCTACTCTCCCACAAGCGTCACCGCCGTATAATCATGCTTCACATAAGGAAGAAACTTCTCCAATATATCCGCCGTGCGAATCTTCATGCTGGAAGTATTCACGCAGGGGTGAGACCCCACAAATTCATCCGCCAGAATATCCCGGTCTATGAGAAGCCGCACCCGGTTCTCCTTATCGTTCATCAGTCCCATCACACTTACCGACCCGGGCGTAATATCAAGAAACGCCTCCATATATTCCGCACCTGCAAAGGAAAGTCTGGCACTGCCAATCTGACTGGAAAGCTCTTTGGTCTTAAACTTTTTCGTGCCGGGCATCATCAGCATATAGAAAGCGGTCTTCTGGGCATTACACAGGAAAAGATTCTTACAGATATGAATACCCAGTTTACTGTCCACATCATGGCAGTCTTCCACCGTGGCTGTCACTCCATGGTCCAGCCGCAGAAAAGGTATTTCCAGCTTTTCAAGTAGCTCATATACTGCCATTTCCTTTAAAAGTCTTCCATCGGGTGAGGGTTTTATGTCAACCGGTTCGATTGCCATATCCCGCTCACCCACATTGATGATATCTTCCTGTAAGTCCATTTTTACCTCACTTCTGCGCCGCCTTTATCTCAACTGTGTTGTGACCGCGCATAACTTTACAGTATTCAAATTCCTCCGCCTTTTCAGGCGGCACGTTTATCAATAGCCAAATACACCCTCTAAGGATTCATCCTCATCTATCCACTGCTGAACCGGAATCACTCTATACTCTGTATCCGTATCCCTCACATACACCGTTTCGATTCCCGCGTTGATGATCTGCCGCTTGCACATGGAACAACTGCAGGAGTTCTTCACATACTCTCCCGTATCCGCCTCCACCCCGGTCAGATACATGGCACTTCCAATCATCTTATCTCTGGAAGCGCTGATAATCGCGTTTGTCTCCGCATGTACACTACGGCACAGCTCGTATCGTTCGCCTCTGGGAATCGCCAGTTTCGTGCGGATACACTCCCCCACATCTGTACAGTTCTTCCTGCCCCGGGGCGCTCCCACATAACCGGTGGCTATCACCTCATCATTCTTCACGATAACCGCCCCATAATGCCTGCGCAGACAAGTAGACCTCTGCGCCACCATCTTCGCCAAATCCAAATAATAGTTAACCTTATCTCTTCTCTCCATACTTACTTTCCCTTCTCCATAATGAACCTAAATTTTGGGAAGAATGCCGCAAACGGCATTCTTCCGGACATAACATAGTTAGACTTAGGATGTGTTTTTTGCATCCTTAGTCTAACTTTATGTCCAAGTTAAGGGAACAAAGGCACCAATTCCAGTCCCTCGCTCTCCGCAAATCCAAACATCAGATTCATATTCTGCACTGCCTGTCCTGCCGCCCCTTTGACCAAGTTATCCAAGGCGCCCATCATGATGACCCGGCCCGTCCGCTCGTCAATCACAAAGTTGATATCCACATAATTACTGCCTTCCACCCACTTAGTCTCCGGGCACACACCTTTCTCCAAAACGCGGACAAATTTTTCTTTCTGGTAATACTGATCATACACGGCCTTCACTTCCTCGTAAGATGGCAGACGCATCGGCCCGTCCGCTCCCTTCACCGGCAGAAGCTTCGCATAGGCCGTCACCAGGATTCCCCGGTTCATCGGCACCAGATGCGGGGTAAAGTTCAACACGACCTCCCTGCCTGCCGCATAACCGAGCTGTTCCTCAATCTCCGGCGTATGCCTGTGACTGGTCACACCATAAGCCTTAATATTCTCATTCACCTCACAGTAAAGATTGGGCACTTTCGCACCGCGCCCTGCCCCTGATGTGCCGCTCTTGGCATCTATGATCAGGGTGTCCGTATCAATCAGTCCCTCTTTCACCAGCGGATACGCCGTGAGAATGGAGCAGGTAGTATAACAGCCCGGATTAGCCACCAGGCGGGCGCCTTTCACATCTTCCCTGTTAATCTCACACAGCCCGTAAACCGCTTCTTC
>ERZ779621.190-NODE-190-length-37489-cov-21.407410_pt1 | contig 37489 bp, 31 predicted proteins | sample MGYA00514215_ERZ779621 | MGnify/ENA primary metagenome ERZ779621 (study PRJEB29562, sample SAMEA4376715) | mouse gut metagenome | isolation source: Cecum | study: EMG produced TPA metagenomics assembly of the A DSS colitis mouse model was used to assess the...
TCTTCATCTTTCTTTGGAACTTCCTTGCCGTAAATCTTGTCATAAAGTTCCGTCTTTAATTTGGCATAGTCATTGCCATATTTAGACACATCGCCGTAATCTGCAAAACCGTCCAGCTTGGCGAGTTCTTTCTTATTGTAATCGTTAGCCTCTTCTAATTCTTCGTTGAGTTTTACAAGATTGTCGTTGGCTTCTTTATAAGCCTGTGCACGGGCTGCCACTTCATCCTTGATCAGCTGATCTCTTCCGGTTGTATTGGTTGTGCCGTACTCCTGCCATTTCTTATACTCTTCATACTCTAAAGTACCTGCTGTAGGTTTACTCAAGAGTCCCAGTGCCGCAAGGGCCTGGAAACCGCCCGCATCATTACCGGAGAGGGTGAAGTTCGCGTCCTTACCGGTGTCTTTAGAGCTGATATAAATACGCTGGTTATCCTGATCGTAGTTGGCATTTAAGCCCACAGCCTTTAATTTGTCAACGAATTCGTTGATGGTCGTGTCCGCATTTACCTCAATCTCTACACTCTGTCCCAGTGCGCCGTTAACACTGATTTTGCCCCCTGTAAAGTTCTTGTCAAGCTGCTTTAAGGATGCATACCCCGTAAAGCGGACACCGTCGGCGGTCTCCAGACTGCCGCTTGTCAGATAAGCTCTCTTTGCCAGCTCATCTACTGTTAACGTATGCACGCCGTCTACCGTACTCTCACCGCTTACCACCTTAACGGCATTGGGATTGGAAACAACGGTCTTTTTCTTTAAATAGGAGCCTTCCAGACGCAGATCGTCCAGCTTCTGGTAGAAACTGTAAATCTTGGTGTTTAACGCTTTCCACGCATCCTGTTTCCAGCTCAGTTTCTTCTGCGCCTTCACCAGCTTATTCTTCTTATAACTCTGGGCCGAAGCCAGTTCGTTGATAATACTCTCGGTATCAAGTCCGGAGTACATACCTGTTATTCTGATAGCCATTTACCTTACCTCCTAGATGCCTATAGTTTCTCGTCCACAAGAATGCCGGCCATTTCCCAGATTTTAGCGATCATATCCAAAGTCTTCTCCGGAGGAAACTCCTTAAGAACTTCCTTCGTGTCCTTATCCATGATCTTAATCATAATCCGGTTGGTCCCCTCATGGACGCCAAATACAGCTTCTTCGTTACTGTTGTTAATCTTCCTGTTCATCTCTGCGATTGCTTTCTTGAGATGTTCGGGCATAGCTTGCTGCTGTGTATTCTTCACCGGCGGCGGCGTATTCTTCGCTGCCTGTTGCTGCTGGCTTCCGGCCTGATCGGCGCCGCTGTTGGTGTCTTCCTCAGCCTGCGGCTTCGTCACGGCCGCCGTTGTTTCATCCACATTGACTGTCTGTCCATCCTCAGGAACCTCCGTGTTCACTGGTGTCACTGTCTGCGGCTTGACTGTCGTCTGTGCCTGATAGGTCATAGCACTGTTTAATGGTTCAATTGCCATTGTGAATCACCTCCATGTGATATAGTTAGTTTTAATAGAATCGTCTTTTGACAGCGCCACTCCCACAATCACATGGAAACAGACGCAATCTCTTATAACTTATATCGGAAAAAAGCAACAATAATTTAGCCGGGAGTCAAAGAAATTTCTCTATTCTCATAAGAAATTGAAAAAAAATTGTATCTAAGATATAATCTGATTATATCCTATAAAATTTGGAAAAGAAAAGAGTCTCATGGAAATATTATTCTACCGTTACAACAGTATATGCGAGCCCGACATCCTGCAGGTTTTCACAGACTTTGGCATCACAGTGCACGTGGAGGATATGGAAATATATGACAAACATGTCACTCCCAGGCAATGCGCCGAAAAGGTGACAGAACACATCCTGTCCCACCCCCTCGCCTTTGTGTTCAGCATCAATTTCTTTCCGGCCCTCTCCTACACCTGTGAACGGCTGAAAGTGCCTTATGTCTGCTGGAGCGTGGACTCTCCCGTGCCGGAGTTATTTTCCAATGCCCTGAAAAATTCCTATAACCGTATTTTCCTCTTTGACCAGGCCCAGTATGCCTTCTTCTCCCCCGTCAATCCGGACTGTATCCATTATCTTCCCCTGGCCACGAATGTAAAGCGCTGGGAACAGACAGTGCTTGCCATGACCGAGAAAGATTATGAAACCTACGGGGCCGATGTGTCTTTCGTGGGCTCCCTGTATACGGAGAAATGCCGGTATGACGCTCTGCTGCAAATGCCGCCGTCAACGCGCCAAACCGCCTTCTGCAGTCAAACGCCCAGACAGGATTACTCTGCTTTGCATCCCCTAAACTCCCCCATCTCTTCTTACACCCAGGGTTTTGTGGACGGCCTGATCGAGGCCCAGCTGCAAATCTACGGCTGTAACCTGATCGCAGAGAATCTGACAGACCGGGTCATCCGGGAAATCGCAGACGCGGACCCCGATTTCTATCAGGGAGAGGACACCTACGGCGATACCGACCGCTATCTTGTGGCCCACCAGTATATCGGCATGAAGCTGGCCGCCGTGGAACGGGAGCGCACCCTAAACCGTCTTGCAAAGCATTTTCACGTAACCTTATATACCAGAAGCGATACCTCTGCACTGTCCAACGTCCACTGCAGGGGCGGCGTGAACACCCTCACCGAAATGCCCAAAGTCTTTCAGGCCAGCAAGATCAACCTGAACATGACCATGCGCCCCATCGAGACAGGACTTTCCTTGAGAGTCTGGGATATCTTAGGCTGCGGCGGTTTCCTGCTCACCAATTATCAGGCGGAAATCCCCGACTACTTTGAAGTGGGCAAAGACCTGGAAACCTACGAATCCATGGAAGAATTAGAGGCAAAGGTGCAATACTACCTGACCCACGAAGAGGAACGCATTGAAATTGCCATAAACGGCTATGAAAAGACGGCGAAACACCACACCTACGAAATCCGCCTGGCGCAGATGATTAAAATCTTATCAGAGACTGCAGCCGGTAAGTAATGCGCTTGCGTCCGTATGGTCCAGTAATTACATCTATTACAAATATCGAAAAGGCAGACATGACACCCACGTCACATCTGCCTTTCATGCATCTTACGAAATCTTTCTCAAAGTCCTTCTAGCCAAGCAAATTCCTCAAAGCCTCCATACCGTCCACATCCACAGCCTCTTGGTTGGCATCCTGAATCTGGATATACACTTCCTTGCGGTATACGGGCACTTCCCTCGGTGCGCTGATGCCTAGCTTTACCTGCTCGCCCTTGATCTCGAGAACTGTAATCTCCACATTATTGTTGATCACAAGCGCCTCATTCTTTTTTCTGGATAAAGCTAACATTTACTCACCTGCCTTCTCTTTTTTCTGATTGAGAATATCATAAATGGGGAATTTTACTTTGTACTCATCTCCCTCCACGATCACCTGCGTGGCTTTTCTCCGCGCCGCATTGATCACCATAGGACCTTTTAAATTGACCGTCATCTTCTTAATGTCCTTCGTCACCGTCACCGTCACCATCACCAGAAGCTCCTCCGGCACAATCTCTCCGATACAATTTAAAAGTTCGTCATCCACTTCCGGATTATAATCCGGACACACGATGAGGGGATCCATCACCGGCATGGCGAAAGCCGGTTCCTGCAGAGACTGCAGCCAGTGAATCGTGTCAGTACCCTTCTCCTCATCATGAATCAGCGCAAAATCCGTCAGTTCCGGAAAGCCTATGATACCATTCGGAAAATGTATGATCTTCTCATCGTCGATCGTGATTTTTCCAAATACTTTCGTTGTAATCTCCATACCCCTCAAAACCGCCTTCCTCAAATTAGATGTAATTCATCAGATTTGTCTGCATGATCTTACTGGTAGCCATCAGTGCCGCACTGTAGGTCATCTCGGAACTGGTCAGTTCCACCGCAACCTCCGTCACATCAATTCCCTCATTATCTGTCTGCAGCTCCTTAAAGGTAGCTTTCTGATTCGTCAGACGGGCGGAAATCAAATCCAGTCTGCTCATTCTTGTGGCATTATTGGTTATCGCCACCCTGGTATCATCCTCATACTGCTGATACCTGGAAATCTGGTTCTCAAACTTATTGTGTATGTTTTCTCTGATATAGGCTTCCGCCTTTTCCACCGCCTTGAATCTTTTCTCGTAGTCCTTATACTGCGGCGAATCTTTCGAAAACTCCTTCATCTTCTCTTCGATTTCTTTTTTCTTGGTCTCAATGCCCTGCAACTCTTTCAGGCAGTGATCGAAGTCATCCATATCTCTGCCCACATCATGGGTAAACACTTCATCCGCACGGCTGTTGACCTGAATCTGCTGATTGAATCCCACATCGTAGTAGATATCCTGGTCCTTGCCTTCCTTCTTCTGGGTATTATAAGCGGTCTTTCTTACATCGGTCATGGTGCCGTCGCCGATATCCTTGGTCTCCGTACACTTAAAGTAGTGCACCGGATTGACATCTCCATTGCCCCAGCTGCTCTTATCATAAGTAAAGGAAAAATTAACGCTTTCATCAAAACCTTCATATACATCCTTGCCAAAGACCAGTTCCCCGCTGGTAGGACAATAAGCAATCCCCGTAAAGGTGCCGTTGGCTACATCCCTGTAAGCCTCCTCCGGGTCGGCATACTCTTTCATGGTCATCCCGTTAAACAAACCGCTGTCATTAGGATTTCCCGGAATTACAGTTACGCCTGTATCATCAATCCGTATGGTAGAACTGCCGTCTTTGCTGTTGGCAGTGATCTGAATCGCTCCTGCTTTCTTGCTGTTATTCTTCGTCGCATCAACCGAATCCAATCCGTCATAGGACAACCGGAACCGGTACAAATCCGTATTGGTCACACCCTGCTCATAAGAGGTGGTATCCGATGTGAGTGTCGGTCCGTCCACCACATCATAATTGGTATAGTTGATGGTACTGATCTGTTTATAACTAAGTCCCTCTTCGATATTATAAGAAATCGGGTGTTTCTCCATCTCCAGCACATCCGCCTGGGTAAAGGTAACGGGCGTATCCGTCCTGTAACCGGAGAAGATAAAGCGTCCCGCGTAGTCCACATTACCGCTTGCATAGAACTCTTTGGTAAGAGAATCCATCTGCTCCATAATAATCTTTAAACCGTCGGAAGTCTGGTATTTATTGGCCGCCGTCTCCGCCTGCTCATAGAGACCGTCCAGTACCGAGTTAACCGTATCAAGCGCATCCGCCGTGAGTTTCAGCCACTTATCCGCATCATCCGCATTCTTGTCGTTATACTGTGTCACCGTCGTCACATTGCTGCGCAGACGAAGCGCACGAATAGCTACAACCGGGTCATCGGAAGGTCTGACAATCTTGCTCTGGGTGGTCATCTGGTTCGTCAGCTGATCCTGCAGAATCTTATTCTGGTTAATATTATAAATAGAATTATTCCGCATAATCTTATTTGTCATTCTCATAATGCATCTTCCTCTCTATTCTATTAAACTCCAGTCTGTAAAATCAATCTGTCATACACTTCTGTCAGCACATTGATCATCTTGGAAGCCAGCGTATAGGAATTCTCATATTTTACAAGGTTTAATGCCTCTTCATCCTCATCCACACCGGAGATGGATGTTCTCTGGTTGTCGATATTGGTTTCCAGACTAAGATAGGTGGAATAGAAGGTATCGGCATTGCTTGCGTTTAAGGTCGCATCTGACAAAATGCATTCCAGGAAACCGCCTGCGTTTCTGCCACGGAAGCTGAACTGGTTCTTGTCGCTGATCATGGAGATCACTGCATGTACCTGTCTGCACTGCTCTATACCGTCCACATCCTGCACGTCATCATCCGGATCCAAATCCACATCACTTCTGGTGCCCAGCAAATCCGGGTTCTTGATCAACTCATCCACAATGGCATAATTGCCTGCTGTGATGTAATAATATCCTTTGCCGTTTCCTCTGGAATCATTCAGCTCATCTTCCGAGAACTGTTCTTTTGAGGTGGCTTTATCAGCCGTAAACAGGATACCCGCATCCTGCGGCGGGTCTTCCGCCGTGATACCTGCCGAGAAGATATCGTTGACTTTCTTGGAAAAATCACGAATCCACTCATTCATCTGCTTCAGATAATAGGGCACGCCCTGATAATTCACGTCTCCGCCGATGCTTACCGGCTGATAGTTCTTGGCCGGTGTGAGAGCCGCATCGCTGGCCACATTGTCCACCGTAAAAGTATACCGTCCGGTCTCTGTGTCATAAGACCAGTCTTTATAATAAAACAATTGATCGCCAATGTTGATGATACCGCCCGTATCAGACAGATTACACTTAGCCATTCCCTCTAAATAGGAAGCGTTGGTTTCAATCACAACCTTGGTGGTATCGCCGCGGTAGGCAATCTCCACCGCTTCGCCTTTAAAATACTCGCCGTTATTGCCGTCACGCATCTCGATCAAGCCGCGCAGGGCACCGCCCATGGACGCATTGTATAATCCAAATTCCAGACCGTTATCCCAATAAATCTCATAAAGACCATCCACATCGGTCTGATTGACTTTCTCTTCTTTGGTGCGGGCTATGCATACCAGCTGTCTATAATCGTCCATATCTACCAATGTCTGGCCGCCGGCAATCTTTACCATAAATCTGTTGGCTTTGGTAGCATTTCCCTGCATGTCGTAAATGGGCGTCTCACTGGTCTCCACATCCACAATCGCGGAGAGTTCATCAATCAGCATATCTCTCTTATCCCGCAGTTCATTGGCTATGGTGCCCGTCATCTCGATGGTATTGATCTGCTTATTGACCGTCGCCAAATCCTGGGCAATGGAGTTGATCTGGTCCGCCCGAATCTTAATCTCATCATTCACATCGGATTGGAGATTCTGCAGATCGCCGTACATATTGTTGAAATAATCCGACAGACTCTTGGCTGCGGAGAGAAACTGCGCTTTGGTATCCGTACTGCTGGCGTTCTTGGTAATCTCCTGCAGTGTGGTCTCTATCTGTCCAAATATGGATACGAACCCCGTCTTGTTATCATCTTCCAGATAATCTTCTATCATCTTACAGTAGTATGCTTTCGCATCATACTCACCGAGTTTGGTCTCGTTATCCCAGAATTTTTCGTCGTAAAATTTATCCCGGATACGTTCGATTGCGATGGTCTCAACACCAGCACCTGCGCAGCCATAGGTGGCAAACACACGCAGGGCATTGGCTGCCTCCTGTGTCACCTGCTGGCGGCTGTAACCGGCCGTATTTACATTGCTGATATTATTACCCGTGGTATTTAAGGCCGCATTGGCTGCCCGAAGACCCGATGATGCAATTGTCAAGCCAAAAAAAGTTGATGCCATGTTTTCACCTCTCTATCTTAACGTCCCAGCGTGGACAGAATATGATCTAACATTTCACTGACCACATTAATGTATCTGCTGGATGCATTGTAGGCGTTTTGGTACATGATCATATTGGTCAATTCCTCGTCGGAAGACACGCCCACAATCTGTTCTCTGGCGCCGCCCAAAGCATCCGCCGCTACTGTCTGGTTCGCCTGCACAGCCCTGAATACGGAACCCGTATTGGCAATCTGTGATACCAGATTCTTATAGTAATCCTTGAAACACACAGGCGTCTGCACATTGGGATTCAGCTTATAAATCGCTTCCTCAAATGCATTCTTTAACTTCTCCATCGTCCCATTATCTTCCGAATGTTCATCCAGTCTGAAATTCAGGAGGGAAGGATTCTGTCTAAGCTCGCTGTTGATGATAATATTGCTGGTGGTCCATTCTCCGTCTTCCGAGATTTTCTGAAAAAGCTGATAGGGATTCCCGTTCTCGTCCCTTAAATAATCGGACGCCGGCCACTCTCCCGCTTCCTCAGCCGCCTCTTTCAGAATATCATTAATCTTTGTCACCACGGCGTTAATCAGCTGGTCGAACTCCGCCTCCACGTTCATGACAACCGACTGCTCAATATTTCTGTTATACCAGCCCTCTTCATACACGCCGTCTTTATTGATATCATTGATTTCCTGAAAGGTAGCGTAATGATCACCCCTGGCATACAGGGTGCTCTTCAATGAACCAATATCTGTATTAAACTGCGAAGAAATCTTAGCCGTTAAATCAAACACCTTGGCATTTTTGATTCCTTCCTCCGTAACTACCACTTCGCCCTCTTCATTGTAATCGCAAGTGGCAAGCATCTTCCAATAAGGGGTATAAAATCCTGTCTTTACATCCTGATAAAGACCCATTTCATTGACCGCACCGCCCTGTACCAGATCAACGCCCTCGAATTTCACTTTCACATAACCGTTGCCATTCTCCGAATAGGTGATGGAACCCAGTTTGGCAAGTTCATCCAGAAGGTAATTGCGGCGGTCTCTCAAATCGTTGGCATTCTCCACACCAGCCTCGACACTGATAATCTTCTCATTGAGAGCCTGTATCTCTTTGGCATAAGCGTTTATCTTATTAACATCCGCAACAACCGTCTTGTTCAGGTTGTTCTGATATTCTTTCAGGCTGTCATATACCGCCTTTGCTCTGGTGATAAATTCATACCCCTTGGTCACAAACAAGTTCTGCTTAACCGAACTGGTAGGGTCCTTGCTGAGCTCCTGCACAGCTACCCAGAATCCGTTATCACCGCTGAGTGCTTCCGCGAACTCATGGCCCTCGTTGGACTCGCCCAGAATATATTCTATCTCCTCTAATGCGCTCGCCGAGATATCATAAAAAGCCATCCGCCCCGACTCGCGGCGATAGTTTTTATCTAATATTAAATCTCTCTCTTGTCTGGTAAGGGTATAATTGACACCGAGACCTGTCTGCTTCCAGTTCGTCTTGTTGCTCTTGGCAATCGTGACATATGTCCTTGTTCCCTGAGCAACCTGCTGTCTGGTATATCCTATGGTGTCTAAATTAGACATGTTATGCGCAGTCGTATTCAGCGCATTATTTGATGTTTGTAAACCTGAAACGCCTATATAAAGGCTTCCGAATAATGACATAATCTACCGTCCTCAACAATTCTACTGCTTGGCGTCAAAGGCCTTATTGCTCATTCCAATCACATCACCCGTGTTATAGGCGCCCCTGTTATAGTTGGCTGTCTCCGGTGCTTTATTCATGGACTGCAGAACATTCATGTTAAACTGAACCAGCTCCAAAGCATTCTCGATCAACTCTCTGTTCTGTTCGTTGACACGCTTCACTGAGCGGACGTTATTCCGCAGACTGTCGAATACCCTTGACAGTCTCGCCTGTTCTTCCGGCCTTTTTTCCAGCATCTTAATTAAATCTACAATTTTTAGTTTCGCAACATCCTTGTTAAGTACGTTCGCAATATCATTAACAGCCTCATTTCTCTGATTGTCCAGATGATTGATTCTGCTTACTATGATTTGCTCCTCATCCGTGATTTTCGTTAATAACTGCAAGTCCTCAGACACAATGGCTGGTGTTTTCTGAAGGGACAACTCCAATAGACTCTTGTATTCCAGATTTTCTTTCTCTAAAACCTCAATCAAGGTTTCCATCAAACTTGCCACATCAAACCTCACCTTTCATTGTGTCTACAGACCTTCGATTTCCTCATACTGCTTCATCAGTTTCTCTGCAAAACTTTCTGTGCTCACCTGATACGTTCCGTTCGCAATACTTGCTTTGAGAGGAGCTGTCAGTTCACTCCTGATATCGTCGGCAGCCGCCACCGCATTTTTGGCAGTCTGGATATCCTTACCGAAACTGGAGATCTGAATCTGATCAGAAGCCGTATTTTTAGCTGTTTTCTGTGTTTTTGCGTGGTTCTTTGCCCCGTAAATCTGCTGAACCTGTGTATAGGCCTCAATACGCATATCTGACTCCTCCTTTTTATAACTCAATTCCTTACATTATTTGTATCGGTTAATTCTCAAAAGACTTTAGAGCAGAATTATTTTTTCTATAAATGAAACCTGTCTGCAGGGTTCTCTTTGCCCGCAGGCAGGTTTTTATGCCGCCTTAATACGCTGATATATGCTCCACCAGGGAAATCTCCGATGCCTCTTCCTGCTCCTTGGCTGTTCTTTTCCCTTGACTTAGACTTCCTGTCTCCTCCGTTTTGTATACCTCCACAGGGCTTTCGCTTCCTTCCGGCGCCTCGATCTGTACTTTTCCCGGCGTCTCTTCTGTTTCTTCCAGCTCACCCATCTCCGCACTCACCGCGTTTTCCAGCGTAATACAGCCCGCGAAAATCAATGCCAGTTTGGCACAGATAGGGCCTGCCAGCTCATAGAGAACGGAAGAAGAGAGGATGATGGTGAGTAACAGCTGTCCCCGCTCCCCCGGCAGAAGTCTCTCCCCCAGAAAGGCCAGACCGATGGCCACACCCGCCTGAGGCACCAGCGCGAGTCCCATGTATTTCCGCGCCTCCTTACTCATACCGGTAATGGCGCAGCCTATGTATGTGCCCGCATATTTACCGATAATGCGGACGATAAAATAGCAGATGCCTATAACGCCCACCGTGGAAAGCGCCTCTATATCCAGTTTCATACCGGATACAATAAAGAATAAGGACATCACCGGCGGTGTGAAATTATTCAGCTGTCTATAAAGTTTCTTATCCCTGGTCAGATTGATATAGGATGCCCCGAACACCATGCAGGAAAGCAGAGGAGAAATATTTAAGGAAGTACAAATTCCCGATATTCCTGTGAGCATAGCAATTGCCAGAATCAGCCTGTTATCTTTGCTTCTGGCAGGAATCAGCAGCCTGCTTAAGAAATAGCCGCAGAAAAAGCCAAGAAACAGCCCAAAGATATTATAGACAATGGGCAGTAGAATCTCTTGTGCCGTCACCGCCTCCCCGCCAGTGGCTCCTGCAACGGCCGCCACAATACTGAATGCCAGCAGGCAGACCACATCGTCCAGCGCCACAATCTGCAGAAGGGTGTTCACAAACTCTCCCTTAGCCTTGTACTGGTTGATGGTCATCATGGTGCTGGCAGGAGCCGTAGCCGTAGCGATTGCCCCCAGAATCAAAGCAAAATCCAAGTCCAGGTGAAATACCATCATGCACACCGCCGTCACCAGAACGCCCGCCAGGAGCGCTTCGAAGAACGTGACGATCAGCACTTTGCTGCCGGTCTTTTTGATCACTTCCTTTTTAAAGAATTTCCCCACGCCGAAGGCGATGAAGGCCAGGGCCAGATCACTGACAAAACTCAGATTCTCGATCATATCCCTGGGAATCATATTCAGCCCGCAGGGCCCAATCAGTACGCCTGCCAGAATATAGCCGCTGACTTTGGGAAGATTCAGGGTGTTGGTCAGCCTGGTCATAATGAAACCGGCAAATAATATGATAGATAATGCCAGCAAAATCCTGGTTTCCGCGCTGACCGATTCTAAGTATCCCTGCATGGCACCACCCCCTGTTCTTTCATGATTTTATGCTCTCTTTTTTCGTCTGCGAATATGCCTGCAAAACCCTGTCGATTTCTACATAATGATTTGTCGGGCCATTCTAACGCTTTAACAGATGGCTGTCGCAGGCCTGGAACTTCACATATGCCTTCTCTCCCACCTGAAAGATTCTCTTATATCTGGGGTTAAAATCTGTAATCTGCACCACCACGTTGCCCACTTTGACCTGATAATGCTGGTATGACCCCATAAAGCAGCTCATGATCACCACACAGGGAAGCTGTCCTTGTGTATCCAGCACTGCCGACTCGGGCCGCAGCACCAGGGTGCAGTTTTCATCCGGCACAAAGTCTTCCACATTCTCCACATCCACCTGATAATCATATACGCTCAAAACGCCCTTATTGCCTTCCTTAGAAAGCAGTCTGCCATCCAGGAAATTGGCCTCCCCGATGAAATTGGCCACAAAAGCATCTTTGGGCCTGTAATAAATCTCCTGGGGTGTCCCGATCTGTGCCACCACACCTTTGTTCATAATGATGATCTGATCGGAAAGCGCCATGGCCTCACTCTGGTCATGGGTAACATAGATTGCCGTAATGCCCACTCTCTGCTGGATATTTCGAATCTCGGTCCGCATGGAAACACGCAGTTTCGCATCCAGGTTAGACAAAGGTTCATCAAACAATAAGACGCTGGGCTCCACCACAAGCGCCCTGGCAAGCGCAACTCTCTGCTGCTGCCCGCCGGAAAGCTGATTGGTCATACGGGCCTCCATGCCTCCAAGTTCCACCAGCTCCAGAATATCCATTACCTTCTTGCGTATGGTATCCTTATCCATCTTACGAAGCTTCAGGCCGTACGCCACGTTATCAAACACATTATAATGAGGAAACAGGGCGTAACTTTGAAACACCATGGCCGTATCCCGCTTGTTGGGCGTCAGCTCGTTAATGGCCTGCTCTCCCAGATAAATCTCTCCCTCATCCGGGCTCTCGAATCCTGCAATCATTCTGAGCGTGGTAGTCTTACCGCATCCGGAGGGCCCCAGCAGCGTGACAAAACTTCCCGGTTCAATGGTCAGGTCCGCATCGTCCACCGCCTTAAAGTCTTTGCCTGTCTTGGGATCCTGATATATTTTAGAAATATGTTCCAGACGAATTCCTTTTGATTCCAACATATTAATCTTCCTCCTTTATCTTCTTACTTGTTCCAAAGAAACGGATAAACAAATTCATCAACAATACCGAGAAATAAACAATCAGAATCAGGATGGTCGCATAAGCGCAGGCCACGCCATAATATCCTTTCTCCGCGAACTCGTTAATCTGACAGGTAATCAGTAAGAACTGAGGCGTCACTAACAGAATAATCGCGCTGATCGCCGTGATGCTTCTCACAAACGAGGTCACCAGACCGCTGAAAAAGGAATCCTTAATCAGGGGAAGTGTCACCGTCATAAATACTTTGCCGCTGCCCGCACCCAGATCATATGCCGATTCCTCGATGGACTTGTCGATCTGGCGAAGGGCAGAGATACCGCTTCTGGTGCCCACCGGGAGACTTCGTATGATAAATACAATAATCAATATCAGCCCTGTACCGTACAGGCCGCTCATAATGCCTGTATGGAAGATACCGTTGGCGTAACCGCGGATATAGCCGATACCTAAGACCGTCCCGGGCACCGCCATGGCAAGCATAGATACGAACTCAATAAATCCCTTGGATTTGAACTTCTTCTTCACCACCAGATAGGAGATGACCATGGACAGCAGGGCCGTGATGGGCGCGGCAATGATGGAAAGGATAAAGGAATCCTTAAATGCTTTAAACCCGCTATATTTGAACAGATACTCAAACCACTTTAAGGAAAGCGAATAATCGCGCCCCCACAGTTTGAATAAAGCCCCAAAGGGAATCATGATATACATGACGATGACAAACACCGCCACCAAAGAACAGATGATGGTGAGGGGAATCGTCACGCTCTTGTCTTCAATCAGCATCCTCGCCCTGGACGCCTTGCCGGTGAGAGTAGCTGCCGTTTTTCTCTCCAGATAATATTTCTGGATAAAGAACAGAATCAACGTCAGTGACAAAAGCACCACCGACATGGCCGCTGCACCCGTAGAGTCATAAGAACCCGTTACCTGCAGATAAATCGTTGTAGCCAAGGTATCATAGTCGCCGCCGATCAGCATCGGATTGGCGAAATCCGCCACCGACTCGATAAAGGTGACCAGAAACGCATTGCCGATACCCGGTAGAAGCAAAGGCAGCGTCACCGTGCCAAACACCTTCATCCGGGATGCGCCGATGTCCCGAGCCGCCTCTTCTAACGAGGGGTCGATATTCTTTAACAGCCCCTTCAGCATCATATAACAGACCGGGAAAAAGGTCAGCGTCTGCACCGCCACGATTCCCTTCAAGCCATATACATTGGAATCATATATATGTAACAAAGACCGGGTTATGATACCGCTGCGCCCAAACAACATAATCGTTGACAACGACAAAACAAAGGGCGGTGAGACCACCGGCAGAAGTGATACGATATTAAAAAGTCTCCCCACAGTCTTATTCTTCACCTTCACATAGACGTCCACATAGGCAAACAGCAGCCCAATCAATGTGGACAATGTACTTGTCAGTAACCCCAATACCACCGTATTGCTGAATGCCTGCCGGAATCTCTGCATACTTAAGACCCGCCGAAACACATCCAGCGTGACCTGTCCTTCCGTATAGACACTGTCTATCAACAGCACAAACAGCGGATAGCAGATGAACAAAGCCAGAAAAATAAGCAGAATCACAATCATCCCCACCATCACCGGATCCGAAAGCAGCTTCTTACGGTCCAGTCTCGCACTCTTGCTTTTCGATGCCATCCCCATACCTCCTCTTCTCTTAACGAACGGGAGATGGCACCAACACCATCTCCCCATATGAAATCTATTTCGGAACGTCTTTAGAACTTCTTCTCATACATTTATTCGGTGAGGAACCTGCTGCCGTCTGCAGCGTCCGCAGAACCATTTGTTACTGCCGTAAAGAAATCTTCCACATACTTTGCGGTATTCTGTTTCGCATCCTCAAAGTCGTAATCAATTACATTGTCGGGATCCAAACCAAACTGTGCAGCTTCCTCCGGCTGTTTTGCGTTATCCAGCACAAGGAACTGATAGGACTCATTGTCCTTGGCGATATCCACGCAGTCGGGAGACAGTGCGTATTCAATCCAGAGTTTGGACGCATTGGGATGCTTACAGCCCTTAAAGATAGCTGTCGCACCGATCTCAAAGCTTGTTCCCGATGCAGGAATCACCAACTCAATATTGTCATAACCGGAAAGAATCTGTGTGATGCCGTCATGCAGGAAGCCGATACCGATTACACATTCGCCGGGGCCTACCATCTTAGACGGGCCGGAACCACTCTTTGTATACTGATATACGTTCTTGTCAAGTTCCTGGAAATACTTCATTGCCTCATCATGTCCTTTGGTCTGTACCATGGTGTTGATGACTAACTTCGCTGTACCAGCTGTGGAAGGATTGGACATACCGATCAGGCCCTTATACTCCGGCTTTAACAGATCATCCCAGTCCTGCGGCACAGCAAGCCCCAGACGGTCAAGTTCTTCTTTATTTACCATGAAACCAAGGATGCCCTTATAGATGCCATACCAATTGCCGTCTGCATCCTTGTACATGTCTCCCAGTAAATGGGAAGCGTTTTTAGCCGCATAGGGCTCTAACAGACCTGCTGCCACTGCCTCATTATAAGGATCTGTGGTGCCGCCAAACCATACATCGCCGGAAGGGTTGCCCGCTTCCTCCTCGATCTTTGTATATACTTCACCAGTGGAAAGTCTCTGATAATCCACTTTGATGCCGTACATCTCTTCAAACTTCTGACATGCTGCAGACAGATATGCCTCTTCACAGGAACCATAAACCACCAAGGAACCTTCCGCCTGTGCTGCGGCTACCAGATCGTCCTCCCCGGAAGCTGCTTCCTCTGCTGCCGGTGCCTCCGCCTCGGGCGCCTCTGCCTCCGGTGCCTCTGCAGCAGGTGCCTCCGCTGCCGGCGCTTCTGTGGCAGGCGCTTCTGCCGGTGCATCGGAACCGCCGCAGGCTGTCAATGAAAAGATCATTGATGCCGCAAGGATTGCCGCTGTCACTTTTTTCATGACATTCTTTCTCATAACTTTTTCCTCCTTCACCTATGGGCTGCATATTCTCTTTTTCTGCCGATTCCTGAGATGTCATATGTGAAAACATGCAACTTTTATTTGTTTCCTACTAAAATCATATACAAAATGCACAAAAGAGTCTACTGGACAATACGCTTATATGTTTCACAATTCTGACACATTGCCACAAACAGGGGTCTCACATAAAAAGCCCGGATTTCACTCCGGGCTGTAACGATTCTGATATTCTGAGGGCGAGACGCCCACATATTTCTTAAAGGTGGCACTGAAATACGTAATGTTGCGATATCCCACCTGTTCCGCCACCTCATAGACCTTATGGCTATAATCCTGCAGAAGGCTCATGGCCACGCGCATACGTTTCTTGGTCACAAAAGCCATCAGCGTGGAATCCGTCTCCTTGCGGAACAGATGACTCAAATGCCCCTCGCTGATTCCCAGGCTGTCCGCCACCGCCTTGACCGAGATATTGGGATTGGCGTAATTGACATCCACATAGGCGATGGCGTCCATGATATATTTACTCTTATCACCCGCATCCAGGCGCAGTTCCTGATTCTGCTGCTCCTTGCGCTCCGTATCCCGTTTATTCCTCTCAATAATCTTAAGGATGGTACTCTCCAGTTCCCCATCTTTAAAAGGCTTTAAAAGATAATCCGCCACACCCAGTTTAATGGCCTGCTGCGCATAGGTGAAATCATCATAAGCCGTGAGGAAAATCACATAGGGTTCCAATCCATATGCGTGAATTTGTTCAATCATCTCGATCCCCATCATCTTCGGCATCCGAATATCCGTTACCACAATGTCCGGCCTGCATTTACGGATGATCTCCACGCCTTCCTCTCCGTTTGCCGCCTCTCCCATCACGATACAGTTGATCTTAGACCAGTCAGTTCCCATTATAATGCCCTGACGCACACGCTTTTCATCTTCCACTACCACTACCTTGTACATACTTTCTTCTATTCCCTGTTCATATTCTAAAATTTATCTTACTTTATCTTAATCGGAGCTTCCATTCCCTTTTGATATTCCAATTTGCATATTACATCATTTACCCGACTATATACTTCAATAAAATTAGGTTTATTTTTTATACCCTTCATTTTATTATAAGCTTCATCCAACTTAACAATCTGAGTTTTATACGCATCAAAATTCCCCAATTCTCTACCTGTTTCAATCCATATCTGACGCAATTCATCCATATCAATTTTTGTAATAAAAGACATCACATAAATATCCAATACATCCTTCATTCTTCTACATACACTTTCTCCAGAAATTGCATATAATTTGTCAGAAAGCATTTTAGCCAAACTTGCTCCTGTAATGGATATTCCGTTCACATAGGAGACATAAGGTCTGCAAAATCGATTCTGCCTGACGCTTAAATCAATACTTGCGATCTTTTCTCCCATTTCATTGGTAATTCTAAAACCTGCAGATTTTCTTTCAGCAAATATTCTACTAGCTTGGACATCTAATGAGGAATCTACCTTTTTAACCGCGTTTCTCAGCGCCTTTTCCATTTCCTCCATAGAAGGAATTTCACCAATCCAATCTCCATCTATATCTCTGGTTGCTCTTTCAACTTTTGATGGATTATTATCCCTGATTGCAAGATTAAGAACCATCGCACCCTTAAACACAATCGGTACGCCTGCATATGACAACTCTTCCATCACCCTGTATAAAAATTCCATCAAATCCAAACACATCACCTACTCTTTATAATAATCAACCGCCCATGCCTTATATTTCTCAAACCTAGACTGCAAATGTTCTGGCAATTCAAGTCCATCAAAACTCTCATTATGCCCGTCATAATAATTTGCCAAACACTCCGTGATAATCTGCTCATCCCCATTTTGCTCCAAAAGGTCAATAATGGTTTGGGTTACTGTAGTACATACTAATCCATTCCGTTCTTCACACGCAAGTACCTCAAGAGACGGTACCAAAATCTGTTCCGTCCCTTCTATATTTTGCTTTTTATTGACAAATATTTGTGCTGCTGGTCTATAACCGCCATTTGTTAGTCCTAAAAAATCTGCCGCTGTATCAAAAGCCAGTACACATTCCACATTCGCTAATAAATTTCTTAACTGATCATTATATGTTATAACTGCCATTTACTTCACCTCTTCTTCATTTTAGACTTTGCATCTAATTTCAGCAGCTTAACTACCCTCATTCTCATCTTTGTGTTTATCAATCTATAACTATTATACCTTCAATTACCGAAAAGTCCTACATATTTTACAATAAATCAGGAAAACCTTCTACGAATCCCTGCTTAAGGGAAGGGACAGATACACCTTCGTGCCAATCCCTTTCTCCGACTCTGTATACAATCCATACTGCTCCCCATAATGAAGCCTGATGATCGCATCCACATTATTATAACCAATACTTTCGTGGCCGGATGTTCTGCCTTTCGCCGTCTGACCCGTTTCGTTAAGCTGTTCCACTTCCTCCGCCGTCATACCGGCACCGTCATCCTGCACCAGAATCTGTATAATCTCCCTTTCCAAATCCAAAGCACTGCCGTCTGCAGCGGCCGCCTGGAATCGGTCCGTCCCCTTCACCACAGACGCCTGCACCAGCACCGTTCCTGTCTCACAATCCGCAAGTCCGTGGATGATGGCATTCTCCACAATGGGCTGCAGCGTCAGTTTGGGAATCATGCAGTCCTCCAGTTCTTCCGGTATATCCACGATCAATTCAAACTTATCCTCGAAGCGTATCTTCTGAATCTCCGTATAGGCCTCCACCAGCGCAATCTCCTGGGAAAGCCGGATAATGGGTCTGGCGGAAATGCTCATCCTGAGAATCTGCGCCAGATTAGAAGCCATGGAGCCCAATTCCGGCAGTCCGTTCTCTTTGGCCATCCACTTCATGGTATCCAGCGTATTATATAAAAAGTGGGGATTTAGCTGGGCCTGCATCATCTTGATATTACTGTCGCTCAATTCCCTCTCCCGCTGAATCAGTCTCTCCGTGTTGTCGATCAAATGCTTCGACATGGCGTTAAAACTCTCCGACAATTGTCCCAGTTCGTCGTCACTGTTGACTTCAATCTGGGTCTCATAGTTTCCCTTTTTAATCTCTCCGATGGCAAGCTGCATCCGCTGAATCGGTTTATAGATCAGACGGCTGAAATAATAGGACAGGACAAGACAGACCAGTACACTGAATATTCCTGTCAGCACCGCAATCCCCAGCACATAATTTTTCATATCATTTAGAAAAGCCATGGGCTGACGGTACATAATATACAGGTTACATTCTTCATTATAATCCAAATAATAGAAACTGTCTTCCTCTATGCTCATACAGGGTGCTTCCATCTTAAACAAGGCTTTGCCTGCATTCACAATCTCCTCCGAATAACTTTCGCTGGAAAAGTACACAATCTCCCGGAAATCATCCATGACGTAGATGACTCCCTCCTGCTCTTTGCCCAGTCCCTTGAGCATATGATCAAAATTGTCTTTCACGATGGTGGCGATCACATACCCCTTCACCTCTCCATTGGTATCCAGTACAGGCTTCCCCACACGCAAATACTCCACTCTCTTTTCTCCCTCGTAGAGCCTTGCATTACAGACCACATACTCTCCCGGATGCCTGTCCGCCCGGTACAATATATTCCAGTTCAGGGACAATTTCTTACTGATATACTTGTTATCCGTCACCGTCATCTTCCGAAAACCCTCGCTGTCATAGATGGAAAAGCTGGCGTAACTGCCGCATTCTCCCGCCGCCGCAAACAGTTTCCGGTACAGGTCTTCCGCAAGCCTGTCGTCACCCTTTACCAGAAAAAGGCCAACCGCCTCATCCTCGCTCAATCTGCCCAGCACATCGAAAATATCCTGGAAAGCCTCCTCTAAAGATTCTTCCGCCATGGCAAGCGTGCTCTTCGCTTCCCTGTTCAGTTGATTCTGGTAGGTCAGATTCAATACCTGTAACAGCAGTAAATAGCCGCCCAGCATGGGAATGATTGACGCTACAATCATTCCTGTAAAAATTTTACCCAGAAAAGACAGCTTTCTTAAAAGTTTCATAGGTTCCCCCGCATAAAAGAAAACAGCCCAATCCTCGTCTTTACAAAGGATTGAGCCATCTTTGAATAGTGCCGGCGACCGGAATCGAACCGGTACGGGAGGTTAGTCCCGCAGGATTTTAAGTCCTGTGCGTCTGCCAGTTCCGCCACGCCGGCATATTGTGACAATCTGTTTATGAGTTTGTTTTGAAACGACCCGGATGGGACTCGAACCCACGACCTCCGCCGTGACAGGGCGGCGCTCTAACCAACTGAGCCACCGGGCCTTTTTGTTTCAACTATCTTATTATATATCCAGAAGCCTGCCCATGTCAATGGAGTAAATCCCTTCGAGATTAACTTCGAGTAAATCCCTTCGGGATTAACTCCGTACAAATTCCTTTAGGAATTTGTACCCTCACAGTCCCTTTCGGTATTGACTGCGTTTATGGAGTAAGTCTATTCGGAATGAACTCCGACCTCTGGCGAATCCTTAGGGATTCTTGATGGACCTTCGGGGACTCGAACCCAGGACCGACCGGTTATGAGCCGGTTGCTCTAACCAACTGAGCTAAAGGTCCGCAAACTCATAAGACTAATGACTCCAACGGGAATCGAACCCGTGTTACCGCCGTGAAAGGGCGATGTCTTAACCGCTTGACCATGGAGCCTCAACGAATGATATGATATCATACTCCGTCAAGTTTGGCAAGGGAAACCTATGATTTTTTTCTTGTTTTTTCTTGTACTGACAGAACATGCATGTTATATTGTTTTTATTCGTTACCAGTAAGCTTTATCCTATTAAAATTCGTATTTTTACATATATTATAGAGGAGTTCCCATGGAATTACATGAAACGGTCTTTTTTCCTATAGAAATCATCGGCACCATAGCCTTTGCCTCTTCCGGCGCTATGGTCGCTGTTCGCAAAAAGCTGGATTTATTCGGCATTATCGTGCTCGGCGTTATCACTGCCGTGGGCGGCGGCATGATCAGGGACCTGTTGATTGGCAGTATCCCTCCCACGATGTTCTACCATCCGGTCTACGTGTTAACTGCCTTTTTAACGGTACTCATCATGTTCCTATTGTTCCGCTTCCGGCCCATTTTACTGGAAAGCCGGTATATGGATACTTATGAAAAGGTCATGAACATCCTGGACGCTGTGGGCCTTGGCGCTTTCACGGTGATCGGTGTGGACACCGGTGTGAATGCCGGTTACGGTGCATACCACTTCCTCATTATCTTTCTTGGCGTCATCACGGGAATCGGCGGCGGTATTCTGCGGGATATCATGGCCGGTGAGACTCCCTTTGTCTTAAAAAAGCATATATACGCCTGTGCGTCTATCTCCGGTGCATGTCTGTATGTGGTTCTTCTGCAGTTTACCCACGCAGATTATGCTATGATGTTTGGCGCTTTTCTGGTAATCGCTGTCCGTATGCTGGCCAGTCATTACCGGTGGAATCTGCCTAGTATTAAGCGGGACTGAGTCTGCCATTTTAACATTCTATTTTACTTTTCTTTCCATCTAATCTTCTCTAAATCATCATTCTATGAAATAAAATCCTAAAAGGGAAATCATTTCGGGGCGTCTGCTTCGTTATATACATATGAGGGGACATCCTCAGGAGGAATCATCTTGACGCGTGAAGATAAATTGATACAAAGAATTGAGCAGGGAGACCTGGGTGCGGCAGATGAATTGATTGCCATGTTCTACCCGGAGATTCTGCGCTATTGTCTCTGGCACGCTCCCAACCGCAGTCTGGCGGAGGACGCGGCGCAGGAAACGTTTCTGAAAGTCATACGCTATTTTGACCGCTATACGCACAAGGGGCAGTTTAAGGCTTTCTTGTATCAGGTTGCCGCCAATACCTGCATCGATATGAGGCGCAAGAACCGCTGCCCCGATGTGTCTTTGGAAGATTCGGCCATTGAACCTGTGTACGCAGAACCGGCTTTTGATGCCATCCATGCAGATATGGCCTTAAGACAGCTGATTGGCAGTCTGCCAAAAGACCTGCAGGAGATTGTTCTTTTACGGTTTGGACAGGATTTGACTTTGCAAGAAATTGCCAAGATACTGCATATGCCGCTTAGAACCGTGCAGTCTAAGCTGCGCCGGGCACTTAAAAAACTAAAGGCTCAAATTCACTGAGCAGATCTGAAAAGCTGCTTATCAAAAATGAGCCGATCGCATTTTCTAAAAAACTTTGGAAGGAGGGTTATTGTGAATTATGAAATTTTGGAAAACAAGCTAAAACAGACATTGCAGCAAGTCCCCGCTGTGATCGATAACAGCCATTTAGAGAGCACACTTTCCCTGTCCCGAAAAGAGGCTTGTCTAAGGCAAAGGCGGGAACGGATTTCCTTTGCGGGCTTTTTGATTAGGCAGATGACCTTTATGGGCTGGAAAGTCTGGACGGTACAGGGAATTTTTCTTGGCATCCTAAACGCTGTTCTTTCCCGTTTTTACGGATATCATATCTCCCTGCAGACTATGGTAAAGCTGCTGTTTTGCCTGTCCATTCTGGTTTTTATGACTGTTCTGCCCCTGCTTTACCGGTCTGTCCGTTATCAAATGCAGGAAATAGAAGCGGCAACCCGCTTTTCCTGTGTAAAACTGCTGCTGGCCAGACTGTTTATCATCAGCATCGGAGACGTCCTGCTGTTATGCGGCATTTTCCTCTCCACAGTCCTAAAGACTACATTGCCCGCAGGCAGTACTATATTATACTTGTGCTTTCCGTTTCTTCTAGCAGGCAGCGGATGCCTGTATATGCTCAGACATTTTGCGCCCAGACATTTTTTTATGGGAAGCCTGTTTTTCTGCTTCTTCTTAATGTTGGTATTTTGTATCATTCCAAACCAATATATGCTTTTCTCTTTGCCCTCTTTGTCTCTGGTCTGGATTATGATATGTGCCCTGCTCTTTGCTTTCTGTGTATGGCAGTTTCGCCATATCGTGAAGGACTCTTCCTTTACGGAGGCGCAGCTCATCGTATAAGGGAACATTAAGAAATGCTAGAGGCGGCAGAGAACGCCGCCTAGGCGTTTCTAAATGTTCTGGAGAATGCCCTTATAGCGGGCATTCTCCGCAACAAAAATATTATGATTATGGAGAACATTATGGAATTATATATGGAACATATTTCGAAGCAATTTAAAGATTTAAAGGCAGTGGATGATGTATCCTTGCGCATCACGCCCGGCGTATGGGGGCTTTTGGGCGCGAACGGTGCCGGAAAGACAACCCTCATGCGGATGATTGCAGGTATTATGAAACCCTCGGGCGGAGAGATTTTATACGATGGGATTCCCATCCATACCCTGAAAGAAAGCTACCGGGATGTGTTTGGCTATCTGCCCCAGGAATTTGGATTTTATCCGGAATTCACCGTAAAAGACTATCTGGAATATGTGGCGGTCTTAAAAGGGCTTACGCCCAAAGACAGCAAGCGCAGAATCCATGAACTTTTGGAGCAAATGACCCTATCCCATGTCAAAAACAAAAAAATCGCAAAATTATCAGGCGGCATGAAACGCCGGGTGGGCATCGCACAGGCCCTGTTAAACGAGCCTGAGGTGCTAATCTTAGACGAACCTACCAGCGGACTTGACCCGGGTGAAAGGGTCCGGTTCCGCAACCTGCTCTCCGAATTTGCCCATGACCGCATTGTCCTGATCTCCACACACATTGTCTCGGATGTGGAATATATCGCCACCCAAAATGCGGTGATGAAGGGCGGGAAGCTTGTGGCCCAGGGAACCACCGAGGAATTGGTAAGGCTGGTGGAGGGCAAAGTTTGGACAACCCAGATTCCCGTAGACCGTCTGCCGGCCTATGAACACAAGCTGCAGATTGTAAATATCCGTAACGAAGATGCGGGGCAGATTTCTATCCGTTATCTTGCCGCCAAACCTTATACCGAAGATTCCGTGCCTGCATCACCGCATTTGGAGGACTTGTACTTATGGATGTTCCCGCAGAAAAATACTGACAGGAGGTGAGTGCCATGCGCTTATTGAAATTAGAAATGAAACGAATCCTAAAGACCAGACTGACGATCATCCTGCTATTATTATCCTTCCTCTTTTCCTTTCTGTTGGCGTGGCTACCTATTACCTTTTCCTACAACAGCTATACCGACGCAGAAGGAAAGGAAGTCGTACTGCAGGGTTTAGCGTCAATCGCTTACGAAAAAGACCTGCAGGCTGATATTGCAGGAACGGTTACCTCAGAAAAGATACGCAGAGCAGTGGAAGATTATCAAGCCTGTCTGCGAAAATATGGGGTGGAAGTTTCCTATGATCTGCCGGAAGGCGTCTATGAGACAGAAATCCTGCCCTACGCCCCGCTGTTACACGGTATCAGGGAAGTCTTTGCCAATCCGGATACGGGAATCGCTCCCACCATCATGGAAATCGACCCGAATCAGATTGATGACTACTACCATGTATGCGAAAATCGTATTGCATCCCTGATGAAGCAGGAGCAGAAAAAACATCCTGCGGCGCAAAATGCCGCCATAAACCTTTATGGCAAAGTGCAAAAGCCCTACCAGTTTTTCCCCGGCTACAGCACTGACGCCATGGATTATCAGATTATCCTTGCCTTTTTGATCGTGCTCTTTACCGCAGTGATTGCCGCGCCCGTTTTTACTTCCGATTACCAGACCGGAGCTGACGATATCTTCCGCTGTACCAAATACGGTAAAGAAAGATTTGCCATGATAAAAATTCTTTCCCTGTTTATCATCAGCGGAGCGGCATACGCTCTGTGTACCACGATTTATATCCTTGTCTCCGACAGCCTCTGGGGATGGGAATGTACCAAAACTTCCATGCAGATGCTATATTCCGCCATCAATCTGCCGGACATGAATATAGGCCAGCTGCAAGGTTTTATCGCAATATCGGGGTTTCTTGGCATACTGGCCGTTATCAGCTTTACTTTGTTTTTATCCTCACGGATAAGAAATATGGCAGCCAGCCTCTCCGTGGCGCTTTTGTTTTGCATTTTGCCAATCATCGTCTATATGATTCTGCCCCAGGAAATCGGCCAATGGATTTACAGTATTCTTCCCGCCGGGGGAACCGGCCTGCAGACCAGCATCCTGTATGCCGCCGCAGAATTTGACTTCTGGAATATCGGAAACGCAGCCATATGGCTTCCTTACGTCATGATCGGCGCCTCTGTGATCGAGATTCCGCTGTTTGCCTTTTTAACAGTCACTTCTTATTCGAAGCATAAGACTTAAATACGAAAAGCTGTAACATTTCACCGGTTATCATAGAAAGCCAGCTCCGATACCACCATAAAGGGGCTGGCTTTCTATGCTCCGGCACCGCAAAGCGGAACGAACCTCTTATGTAAGGCTGCCCCATTAACCTCCCTCTCCCCAGTAACTGTCTTCTTCATAATAGCTCTCATATCTTTCCGGGTATATGGTCTCCTCTCCCTCCACTTCTACCGCATAGGAATTTATCACCTCCGCCACTTCCCCGTCTTCCATGATTTCTTCCTGCCAGCGCCAAACCTCGGCCCCTTCCGGCACTTCTAATTCCGGCGGTATATCTTCCGTAAACAAAACCTCTTCCGTCAACCTGCCCTGCATCACGAACTGTCCGTCCACATACCGGTAAATCGCCCAACTGTGGGAGGCGGCCCAATTGCGCCAAGAGCTGCGCACCAGCTGATGCTTGACATCGATCGCAGGGTCGCCAATCCCGGCAAAGGTAGGGGAAAACGCATACCTGCCGGATGCCTGCTCCCAAATCCACCCATACTTATAAGTAAGCATCTGGGTTCCATAGCTGCCGGCTTCCAATACAATATCCTTTACACCGTCAAAATTGATATCCTCAAACGTCATCCTGTTTCTGATGCCGGCACAGAATCCATATCCTTCCTCCGGTCTCAGTTCATAGACAGTTTCTCCGTCCGCAACCCGAATCCAAGCCTCCGTATCCGTCAGATTCATCCCCTCTTCCTGATCGGAAGCCTCTGAAAACCGATCTATGATAAAACACTCCGCCACACAATCCTTATCTTTCCTGCGCTGATAGATGCCCAGATATCTATTCTCTTGGCCCATTCCCGACAAGGAGACCATCTTGTTAAAGTCATCACATACCGTATAATTACCGGCACCGTAATCTTCCTCCTCAAACCCGGCCGTCTTCTTATAAAACTCCAGGTAAAGAGCAAGCCCTTCCCTTTGAAGCAGGGGAGATAACTCCCGCACATCCAAAATACGGCTTGTGATTTCCTCCAAATGGGTAAGGTTCTCCACAAAACATAAATCCGTATCCTTATCGATCAAACCCTCTATCCGCTCAAGCCCAGAGCCGTCTATGGCTGTTTCCCCACGTACCTGGATGGATATATCCTCTAAAACCAATTCCTTTAACGTATCTATCCCGGCCGCATCATCCAGCCAAAATCTCTGCGTCTCCTCTGCTTTCGTATCCGGCTTTACTGTGATTGTTTCCACCCCGGAATCCTGTAAAAGCCGAAGTAACGCCTCATACTTTCCTTCCCGGTATCCATACAGCGTCACAGCTTTAATCTGTTTGGGAAACCCCGCTCCCCCCGGAAGCGTTCCTGTCACGTCGGACACATCTGAATTAGCAAAAAGATACACTTCCGTTGCGCCTGTCAGATAGGTAAGGGCGCGCGCCGGAAATGTGCCTGCATCGCTCTCCACAGCCACACTGCCATGATGCTTCGTAAGTGCCTGCAGATCTTCCTCCCGCCATTCTCTTAAATCCTTAGAAAAATATACCGTGATACTTTGGACGCTGTCCCAATCATACCATTCACGCATAAGGGCAAGCTCTTCCCCACTGTGTATGGTAAGAAAATAGGCCTGTAAGTTTCCCTTTGCGGCCTCAATCTCCTCCCCGCTTCCGAAATCCCTTTCCGTCTCTGATTCCTCATGGCGCTGTGCCTGGCCGCAACCGCCGGAAAGGCAGACTGCAAATATCATAAAAAGCAACATAAATTTCTTCCGGTTTCTTATGAATATTCCCCCAAATACACCCATGAAACACCTCCCAACCGGTTTATCCCTTATATATGCACCTATTCTATCATAGCCAGAACGGTTTTTCCATGATACACAAACAATCTGCGTCTGCTGCACAAAAGCCTCCCGGAGATTCCGATTACCGAAACCTCCGGGAGACTTTATATGACTTTTATTTATGCAATTTTAATTCTAAATCCTTTATATCCGAATCTTAATCGGTCAACAGAGCCATTCTGTCAGGGTCATCCGCAAATACTTCTTTTGCATTCTCCTTTGTCACAACGACAGGGGGCAGTTCGTAAATAGGAACATCAATTACGCCATTGTTTGCCGTCACATCGGTTGCCGGCATTCCGTTGCCGCCTAACAGGCTGTCAATAATAGAAACGGTCTCACCCACAAGCGCGTTGGTGGGTTTCGCAACTGTGGAATACTGTCTGCCGGACCATACCCACTCCACAGATTCATTTTCCGCATCCAGCCCTGACACTACGGGAATCGGCTGTCCCGCATTCTCACAGGATGTGATGATTGCACGGGCAATACCATCGTTGGGGGAAAGTACGCCGTCAATCTCAATGTCCGAATAGTTGCCGGCAAGGATGGCATCCATACGTGACTGTGCTTTCGAGTTATCCCAGTCAACTGTCGCACACTGTGTGAAATCTGTCTGTCCTGACACAACAACCAGGGTGCCGTCATCAATCAGCGGTTGCAGTACTGACATTGCGCCTTTGAAGAAATTCGGTGCGTTGGGGTCAGCCGGGCCGCCGCCAAAAAGTTCAATGTTGTAAGGAGCCTCGCCTTTTAATTCCTCTAACCCCTGCAGGAGCGCCTGTGCCTGTAATTCCCCTGTTTTCACGCTGCCAAACTGCACTATGCCGTCAACGCCTGTGGTATTTTCCAACAGTCTGTCATATCCGATTACGTATACTCCCGCATCTTTTGCCTTCTCTAACACGGAACCAAGCTGTGAACCGTCAACAGGGCCGACAACGATAACCTGTGCGCCGTTCTCAATCATGGACTCAATCTGTTGCTGCTGCTGCGGCACTTTCTGATCGGCTGCCTGAATAATCGCCTCGTAGCCTGCTGCCTCGAGCTGTTCTTTAAACATCACTTCCGCCTCTGCCCAGTTCTGTGTGCCAAGCCATGGCAATGCCACACCTACGATACCGCCGCCTGCGGACGTATTCTCGGCCGCCTCTTCCGGTTCCGCCGTTTCCGCCGCTTCTGTACTTTCAGCTTCCGCAGCCTCCTCCTCAGCTGCAGGTGCGTCAGCCGGTGTTTCAGCCGTCTGCACGGCCTCCTCTGTTCCCCTGCCTCCGCCGCAGCCTGTCAGCATGGCCGTGGTAAGCGCTGCCGTCATCAACAGTGATAATGCTTTCTTTGCTTTCATAATACTTCCTCCTTTTATTTTTGCATTTCAGGGTTTTACCCTCTGTTTTTCTTGTTATATACATCAAAGGCTACAGCCGCTAAGAGCACAAAGCCCTTTATAACCTGTGTTTTGTCTGCTCCGACGCCCATAAGCATAAGCCCGTTGTTCAAAACCGCCATCACCAGGCCGCCTACCATCGTTGCAATGACGGTTCCAACACCGCCTGATACAGACGCGCCGCCGATGAATACGGACGCGATGGCATCCATCTCCCATGATGTGCCGTCCGCCGGCCCCGCCGCTGTCGAACGTCCCACAAACAAGATACCTGCCACAGCCGCCAGAACGGACATGTTAAGCATTGTGAGAAAATACGTTCTTTTTACATTTACGCCGGAAAGTTCTGCCGCCGACTTATTGCCTCCTACCGCATAGACATGACGTCCAAAGGATGTTCTTTCCGTAATCAGATAATACAGGATGATCAGTATGGTCAGAATCAATCCTGGAATCGGAAAACTCGTGCCCGGCCTTCCGCTTCCGAAAAGCCATGTGGCATATCCGATGATCACCGCCACAATCCCGATGCGGACCGCGAACGGCCAGAACGCCTCTTTTTCACCGGTAACATCTCCCGAATGGGTATATTTCCTCATCTGGGCAATCACATACACGGCTATTGCGATGATGCCAAGCAATAACGTTGAGTTGTTCATACCGGTAAAAGCAGGTCCCCATTCTGGAAGATAACCGGCACCAAACCATTTCAGCTCTGAGGGAACAGGAACTGAAATTGAGCTTGATATCCAAATAACACCGCCTCTGAATATCATCATACCGCCCAGCGTTGTGATGAATCCCGGAATGCCAAGCCTGGATAAGAAAAATCCCTGCCACGCCCCGGCGATCATACCGATTGCCAGCGCAACCAGAATGGCAACATACCATGGCAGATTAAACTGGCGGGCGGTTATCGCCATTACCATGGAAGCGAATCCTGCAACCGAACCTACCGACAGATCGATCTGTCCGATTACGATTACCATGAGCATTCCTAAAGCCAAAACTAATACATATGCATTTCCCGATATTAAATTTTGAAAATTCGAGGAAGTAATCATCTTACCTCCCGATGCAATATTGAAAATTATAATGAGTGCTGCCAGGGCAACTACCATCGTATATTGACGAAGATCTTCGCCCAACACCTTTTTTATATATTTCATTGTGTTCTCCTCTTAAGCCGTTGTGGTCATCCTCTTCATTAACATTTCCTGATTTGCCTCTTTTGCGGAAATCTCTCCTGTAATCCTTCCCTCAAAAATCGTGTAAATACGATCTGCCATGCCCAGAAGTTCCGGGAGTTCGGAGGACACCAGAATAACTGCTTTGCCCTGATCTGCAAGTTCATGAATCAGTTTATAAATCTCATATTTTGCACCCACATCAATCCCCCTTGTGGGCTCATCCAGAATGAGAATATCCGGCTCCGTAAACATCCACTTAGAAAGGACCACTTTCTGCTGGTTTCCGCCTGATAAAGTGTTCACACCAACACCCACATCACGGCACTTAATTTTCAGGGAATCTCTATATTTTTCCGAGGCTGCCTTCTCCTTGTCAAAGTCCAGAAGGCCTTTTGTTTTAATCACATCAAGATTTGCAACGACAATGGTTTTTCTAATCGTGTCGAGAAGATTTAATCCCAGTCCCTTTCTGTCCTCCGGCACATAAGCGATCTTATTTTTGATTGCCTCTCTGACAGAATTGATCTTGACTTCCCTGCCTCCTATTTTCATCTTACCGCCTCTGAAAATCCCCATACTTTTTCCAAAAAGAGATCTCATCAATTCCGTTCTGCCCGCTCCCATAAGGCCGGCAAACCCGACGATTTCTCCTGCTCTTACATAAAAGGCGGAATCTTTGCAGAGCATTTTCCCGGGAACTTTCGCATCCTCAACACGCCAATCCGAAACCTCAAGAATGACTTCTCCGATTTTGGGCGTATGCTCAGGATACCTGTTTTCAATTTCACGCCCCACCATAGCCTTGATGATTTTGTTCTCGTCAACCTTGCCTGCTTCCACGGCATAACCATCCACGGTTTTGCCATCTCTGATTACTGTCACATAATCGGAAACTGCCGCTATCTCATTTAACTTGTGGGAAATCATAATGCAGGTAATTCCCTGCTCTTTGAGTCCAAGCATTAAACGCAGCAGATTTTCTGAATCCGACTCATTTAACGATGATGTGGGTTCATCCAGAATAAGCACCTTGACATTTTTCGACAATGCCTTTGCGATTTCAACAAGCTGCTGCTGCCCCACACCCAGATTTTTGATGATTGTATTTGGATCGATATGTAATCCGACTTCCTCCAACAACTCTCTTGTTCTTTTTCGTTCCTTCTCCCAATTGATGAGTCCCTTCTCCACAATTTCATTGCCCATGAAAATATTTTCCGTCACAGACAGCTCGGGAATCATCGTAAGTTCCTGGTGGATGATAACGATTCCTGCGCGTTCAGAGTCCTTGATGTTTTTGAATGTCATCTTTTCACCCTGAAAAAAGATCTCGCCATCATAACTGCCATAGGGATAAACGCCTGACAAAACTTTCATCAGGGTGGATTTCCCCGCGCCGTTTTCACCGCATATTGCATGTATGGAAGCCTCTGAAACTTCTAACGTCACATCAGAAAGCGCCTTAACCCCCGGAAATGTTTTGGTGATATTCTTCATCTGCAAAATATAACCGTCACTCATCTAATCCATACCCCCTTCCCTGTAATATTCATTTTGCTTTCGTGGTTTTATCTGTCTTTATTGTAGAAAAAATGCCCTGTTCTGCCTATTGTCGGATGTCATATCTTTTATAGTGACATTCGTCAGCTATAAAAAACGGTTTGTATATGACAAATGTCATGGACATTTTTGTCATTTACAAACCGTTTTAACAATCTATTCGTTCAGGAAACTTCTGACTCGTTTTTCTATCATCTGCAGTCCAATCTTTGAATCCATCCCGTTTTCTACAATATCATCAATGCCGGCGCCAATCATTTCCTTAACCGATATGGTATCCTTGAAATTATAATCCGGCTCGGCGCGGTCCATAATGGACGTGATCAGGTTGCTGTCCATTCCTCCCTCCTCGGACAGCACCTGATTGATGCTTAACATAGTCGTCATGGAATCGGTAACCGTTTTCAATACAGAGGCCCCTTCTTTATAGGTATATATTTCACTTTGAATTTCTATATCGTAACAAAAAGTTTTGATCAACTCCCAGGCAAGCCCCTCCTTGTTTGTCCTGGAATTCATGGCCAATAATAGCGTGCTCATGGTTGATTTGTTATCGCCCTTTTCTCCCCGCGGCAGCGTGATGCAGTCCAGCTCAAAATTCGTATACTTCTTAATGTTCCACGGATAGGGCTTATAGGTCCTGTAATCCGACAAAAGCGCAGGCATAAACGCCACATTTCCCTTATCAAAATCATCCGCCGTGACAATATTTCCTTTTGTAAGTCCGTTTATCTCCTTAATGAAATCCACAGCCTCTATGGCATTTTCGCTGAGCAGATTGCATCTCGTACCATTTGCGTCAAAGGCATCCACTCCATTTGTCATAAAGGCGTGCTGCCAAGTATAACCGCAGACGCCAAACTGATCATCTATTCCATTGCCGTCCGTATCTTTGGTAACCCTGCTGCAGATCTCATAGAAATCTTCCCACGTCCAATCTTTTGGTATTTCATCTATCCCCTCGTTTTTTAACAGCGTTTTATTGACAAACATCATGCTTGGCACACTCTCGAAAGGAATCCCATACTGACTGCCGGAAATGTTCCCAAATGCAAAGGAAGCGTTATAATATTGGGATTTATCATACTCCCCATCCCTGTCAATATACTCATCCAGTTTCATCAGAGCGTCCGTACCCGCAAACGTGGAAAAATCCTCCGGCAGTACGAAGAAAACATCCGGTGCGTTTCCTTTAATCAAAGCAGACGCAAGGTATTCCGAATAATCATCTTTCTGGATTCCGCTTACATACTTCACCTTTACGCCGGGATGGGCTACTTCAAATTTCTCCACCGCATCATCCATAAGCTGATAGGTGTAAGCATCCGGAACATCCCATGGACTGCCCGTAAAAAAGCCCAGCGTTATTGTCTTTTATGCTGAAAATAAAACAACGAGGCTGCCGCCGCTGCCAAAGCTGCCAGGAGAAAAATACCTGCTGCAAACCTTTTACCCATAATCTTCTTTTTCATCAAAGTTAACTTTTCCTCCACTGCACAGCCCAGATTGCTAACTGTGTCCTGTCACGCAGATCAAGCTTCTTTAAGACAGAACTTAAATAGTTTCTTACAGAGCCTTCCGTCAGAAAAAGTTCCGCCGCGATCTCCTTATTGGACAGCCCCTTCGACACAAGCCCTATCACCTTCCACTCCGAATCCGTAATTTCCTTTATATAATCCTCATCCACCGTTATGACTGCCGCATTCTCTTTTGCCATCTGCGAAAACATTTTCAAAACTTTACCGGCTATATCCTCATTGATCATGGCGTTTCCATGATAAACCTTATGGATTGCCTCAATCAGCCTGTCCGCGGAAATACCTTTCAAAAGATATCCGCTGGCTCCATGCTTTAAGGCGCTGAAAATATATTCATCGTCATCAAAAGTTGTCAGAATAATAATCTTTATCTCCGGGTAATTTTCTTTGATGATCTGGGTACACTGCACACCATCCATTTCCGGCATTCTGACATCCATTAAAATAACATCCGGCTTATCCCGCCTGACGGCCCTGACCACCTCAATACCGTTCGCCGCAGTATCCACCGAAAAATCCGGATTACCGGCCAGCACAATACGCAGGCTGTCTCTTATCAGTTCCTGATCGTCCGCAATTAATATTTTAATCATTTTTCCATTCCCCACCTTATTGGAATTTCCGCCACCACGCAAAACCCGTCGCTTCCGTCAACGTGTATCTTCCCGCCGAGCATGTCCAATCGTTCTTTCATGTGTGTAAGGCCAAAGCCCATCTCGATATGCGGCGCGCCGACACCATTATCCTTTATTGTTATCGTCACAACATTGTATTCCCGCGTCATCCAGATCTTTATGGTATCTGCCTTTCCGTGCCTGATAGAATTGGTGATACTTTCCTGAATAATCCGGTAGATTACTTCCTCCTCGTCCTCGCCAAAGGACAGCCTGCCCGCACTGTTATCCAATGTGATATTCGCCTTGGAGGCAGCGCTCATCTGCGAAATCATTTTATGGATTGCCGCCAGCAAGTCTCTTTGTTCCAGTGCATCGGGCCGTAGTTCATTGACGGAGCGCCTTACATCCGTCATACCCTGCCTTGCCACATCGGACACCAGTGAAAGATACCGCTTTAACATTTCGGGGGAAACATCGGCGACGGCCGATGCCGCATCAATCCCTGCGATAATCCCAGTCAGCGTGTGCCCCAGCGTGTCATGTATTTCTCTGGCCAGCCTGTTTCTCTCTCTTGTCTGCGCCAGTTGCTCCGACTCAGCGGCATAATTTTCAAGTTCTTTGTTTGCCGCCTGAAGCCGCTCATTCAGAGAATTTATCTCATCTTTTTCATCCATCTGTTCCCGCAGGTGCAAAATGGTATATACAATAAAGAGAATGATGTTTAAAGTCGTAAAAAGATTTTTGATCAGGATTAAAATCGCCGCTGCTGTGCCGATGTAATACTCCGTATAAGTCTCAAAAGGAATAATTTTTAAAAAATGGGAGCAGGCGTTGAAATCAAAAATCAGGAAAAAGGTACTGCCCAATATAAGGGGGAGCAGTTTTTTGCTGCTTCCCTCAAAGTATTTCATGATATGCGCCACAAAAAGAAGGATGAGGCCGTTATAATTTACCTGCAGTGCCGCAATCACCAAGACAGTACATATAAATTCCATAACAATAATATACCACTGATGTTTTATCTCGTAATTGTCATGCACGTACATCAGAATCATCAAAAGCACAAAAAAGCTGAGGGAGATAGACAGCATTTTCCCCGGAACCGGAGGCAGTGTGTTAACCTTTTTCAAAAACAAGACTGCTCCCCCGGAGTTTCCGATTTTAATAATCGTTACCGCAGAAACCACGGAAATATACAGCACCGTTATGAAATTAAAGCTCTTCATAAAGCTTAGTGTGGAATTCTTCAATGTCCATGTATCCATTTACTACTGCCATCCCTTTGTGCTGAATTTGTCTATATTTTCCTCACTGATTAAATCGACCGAAACTTTTATTTTCTTTTCCACCGGCCTGCCTTCTATCATATTGTAAAGCTGTTCCACTGCATTCTGTCCAATTTCAGACGGATACTGGGCCGACGTTGCCAGCATAATCTTTTCTTTAATCATAGACTTTGCCTCCGGCGCGCCATCCACCCCAAGAACAGCTATGTCATCCAATCTCCCATAATCCTTAAGGGCCGCCATCACGCCAAGAGCGCCTACATCGTTGATGGAAAAAACAACGTCAAAATCCGTCCCCTTTTTCAATTCCTCAATCATCAGAGGCATGGCAATCTCAAGCTGCCCTGCATAATCCAGCCTGTCCACAATCTCAAAGTTCCCATTCTCCTGTATCGTATCTACAAACCCCTCCACGCGGTCATTTGAGGATTTGGTTCTCGGATGCTCAAAAATCATTATCTTTCCCTCTGCTCTTTTCTGCAAAAGATACTCGCCGCAAAGAACTCCCGCGTAATAATTATCCGAGACAACGATACAATCAGCCAGACTTTCATCGTAGATTTCCGTGTCCACAAATATTATTTTGATGCCCTTCTCCCTCCCATACTCGATTGCGGGAATAATCTTCTCAAAATCAACAGGTGCAATAAAGATGGCTTCCACGTCCTCCTCTATCAAGTCATAAATCTGTTGCGTCTGTCTGACCGCGTCAAGAGCCGGGTCTCTTGTAATCAGAATGTCCCCGTTTGATTCCACCGTAGCCCGTATCGTTTCGTTGATCACCTCAAAAAAAGGATTGTTCATGGTCATATATGTTGCCCCGAACTTGTGTACATTTTCCCTCTGTGTCAGAGAAAAATCATTGTTCTTGTCGAGAACAGCCAGTAGGCCCAAAAGAACCAGCCCCGCCGCTATGGTATAAAATACCGCTTTCATTCGAATTAATAAACTTCTCATATTACCCTATCCCTAAAAAAACAAAAGGAAAGAACATATAAGCCCAATAGACTTATATTGATCTTCCCTCAAATATTCATCTGATGTACGACAGGATATTTTCTCTCCTGTCATTTCTGTTAACAAAGATAGTATAGCAACTCAGAAGATAAAAATCAATAGTTTCTTTCGTCCAGACTTCCCGGGCAGGATATCCGGGCCTCCCCGGAACCTGCCCGTTGCTTTCAAATCTCCGTGCTGACTTGTTCCCTGTTGCGGAACATTCATTTTTATAAACACATTTCAATATCCTGAACAATCATTGTCACATAGATATATAATTGATAAGTAGTTATGTTTCGGTTCCCTTTTCGCTGAAAAGTGGAACCTTGCTTTTTTATTCTTTGAAATAATCCCTGTTTTCAAAATACTCCACCATAGAAAACCAGCATGTAACCATTACAGATACTTTATCCTTTGTTGCATATTTCTTGCTCTGTTTTTCAAGAGCAAAAATACACAAAAACCTGTAAACAGCCTTGTCTACAGGTTTTCGTGAAACTATTCTAAACTCCCCGAGTAGGGCTCGAACCTACAACCCCGCGGTTAACAGCCGCGTGCTCTCCTTCCGTTCATTTTTAAGAGAGAACAGACAGAAGCCTTATATCAAACCCCAGACCAATGAGAAATGGAAAAAGCGTAGCTTTAAAAAGAATATCAGCAAACGCGAAAACACGGAGTATGATGAAAAAGCTGACACATCTAAAACGATGATTTTGCGACACCCCGGTATTGGTCTGAATGTTATCGCTCATGTTCCTCCTTTGGGGCGCAAAAAAGACGCATTGTTTGCAATTTACTGCTCCATGCGCCTTTACGCTGTTTTGTTGATATTAAATAATTTCTCTGATTATACTAACTGCATAACCTCGGCTTCTAATTCTTTTACATCACTATCAAGCAAATCAGGAAAACAATCAGATACTTCATCAATTCTTATTTTTCCTAATTTCAAAAGTCTGCGTGCATTTTCTTTTGTTGTTTTCCTAACCGCTTCCCTTGCCGCTTCATTTCTCATATCTTCCATAATTTTACACATGGTAGCAACTCCTTTCTCGTCTTGCTTAAAATATCGGGCTCTTTTAGCAAGCGTTTCGTAATTCATATCATCGGGGTTAGTGCATGAAAAATCGTACATTAGCTTACCAACTTCATCATTGCCCCTATATTTCCCATTAACATATATGATATGCGAACCATCACCAAACAATTCCTTTCCCTCGTTGATTTCCACATACCGCTGTATATGATATATGGCTTGGTTCTTTCCCATAACATCATTCTCTGTAATAAAAATAACATAACTGTCGGGAATATCTTCTGTATCATCTCCAGATTTTAATATATATGCATCTAATAAACTACTGTTGTGCCTGGCCCTTTTTGCGCCTGCTCCTGCATCTGACCTTTGAATTTCTACGTCAAACTCTTTTTTAGTGCTATCTATTGCATGAACATCTAAAATAGCAGAACGCCCCTGCAAATTCTTCAACGGCTCTTGTGTCCTAACCGATTTGATTTCTATATCTTCTTGCCCTAAAACAATCCGTAATATCAGTTCCACACCCTCAAAATTATCTGCAAGGCAGACAGTCATAAAATCATCGTCCATATATCGGAGTGCTTTCAGACGTTCTAAGTCCTGTTGATGTGTCTGCTCTGTTGTACTCAAAATATCACCTTCTTTCGCCATTTTTATTATACATTAGAGAATATCTTTTGAATACTGAATTTTTCGTGAAATTTTTCTACCTCAATTCTTCCTCCCGCCGCTTGGTCTTGTTTTGTTGTCTGTTTTGCTGTCGGTTCTCGTTCTGAAGCTCCCTCTCAAGGTTCTTTCTGTTATAGCTGATAACTTCCATACACGCTAATTCTGTAGCGGTCTTGATCTGCTCTTTCCGATACTGTCATACTCGGATTGCAACAAAAAAGCCTGACAGTAAAAATGTTATTTACCATCAGACGGTTACAGCCGGAATACGAAATGCAACGCGATTCCGGTCCATTTTCGGTTATCACTCGTATGCCCGCTTTTGCAGCCATGTGATCTATTTTTTGTCCTTCCCGAAATTTTTTCGAACACAAAAATCCCGTAAACACTAGTGTTTACGGGATTTCCCTAACTCCCCGAGTAGGGCTCGAACCTACAACCCCGCGGTTAACAGCCGCGTGCTC
>ERZ779621.191-NODE-191-length-37465-cov-6.900775_pt1 | contig 37465 bp, 29 predicted proteins | sample MGYA00514215_ERZ779621 | MGnify/ENA primary metagenome ERZ779621 (study PRJEB29562, sample SAMEA4376715) | mouse gut metagenome | isolation source: Cecum | study: EMG produced TPA metagenomics assembly of the A DSS colitis mouse model was used to assess the...
TTCCAGGCATCCCGAAATATAGCGGTCTCTCTGCTCCTTTTCCCGAAAGTCCACGCCTATGATTTCCGAAGGATGGAGCTGGAGACAATGATGAATAATCTCCGGGGAATGGCTTTGATTTTTCTGACGGCTCTGGGGGTATGCGTCGCCATGCTTATGGTTCTTCAGTTCGGATTTGAGATGAACACACAAATCGGATATATTTTGTCAGCAGCTGCAGCCGCGGTAGCCATCACGGTCATGTGGGTCCGGTACACTGACAGTGAAAAGGAGAAGCACAAAGTGGACGCGGCAGTCAACAAGCTGATTCAGCTACAGAACAAGGTGAAGATCCGATATGTGAATAACCGGAACCTTATGGATTACCTCTACATCAAATACAATACGAACAGCGCTGCTTCTCTGGAAAAGCAGTGGCAGGAATATCTTCAGGAGAAGGAGGAGCGGAAGGAGTACGCCGAGGCCGAGGCCAGGATTGGTTATTATCAGAAGCTTTTGCTGGGCAGGATGGCCAATTACAGAATCGCCGCTCCTGACAGATGGACCAGGCAGGCAGGGGCTCTGCTGGATAAGCGGGAAATGGTGGAAATGCGGCATGAATTGATTCTTCGCAGGCAGGCTCTCAGAAAACAGATGGACTATAATAATGAAGTGGCAGAGGCTGCCCGCCGGGAGATTCAGGATATTACACAGAAATATCCTGCCTATGCCGGTGAGATCTCGTATATGGTGGACCGGTTTCAGGCAGAAAAACAAGCCGGGATATGATAACACTTTGAGGAAAACCTTTTGCGGTGAGGCCAGTTTTGGGTAGACAAACAGCACGAAAACTGGTACTATAGGTTGCAGGTAGTATCAAGGTCTTCCGGCGGAATATCTGCCTGGAGCCTGACAGGGAGGTGGAATATTTGAGGACTTTTGCGGCGGCTGGTCTGAAGGTGCTGGTGGTGGATGACAATATGATTAATCGTATGGTCGCCGTCGGGCTGCTGGAGGACTACGGCTTTGAGCTGACGGAAGCGGCCAGCGGCCCTGAGGCCATAGAATTGTCCAGGGAAACAAAGTTTGATCTGATTTTTATGGATCATATGATGCCGGAGATGGACGGTATCGAGACAACAGGGGTCATACGCACGGAGTGTGGGGAAAACGGAAGGGATGTTGTGATCATTGCACTGACAGCTGATGCCGGTGAAGATGTCAGAGAAAAATTCCTGAAGAACGGTTTTCAGGATTATATTACCAAACCGCTGGACAGGGGAGCACTTGACAGGTTGCTGGATCAGTGGATTCCGGATTCCCGTAAGCAAAAATGTCAGGAGGATGCAGGCGAGCCGGAGGCTGGGGATTTTGACAGCATTCGTATTGACGGGATCGATACCGCCGAAGCCAGAAAGCATCATTCCGGAGGCCTGAAGGACTATCAGGGACTTCTAAAGCTGTACAGTATGGACGGAAAGCGGAAGCTTTTGCTGCTAAGGGAGCTTCTGGAAAAGAAAGATTATCATACATATGAAATCGAGGTGCATGGACTGAAAAGCGCATCCGCCAATGTGGGAGCCATGGAACTGTCCGCCCAGGCCAGAGACCATGAAGCTGCCGCGGGCAGGGGAGATGAAGCATATATCGTGGAACATGCACAAAAGCTTTTGTCTGATTATGAAACATTGGTTCAGGAGATCGGCAGATACCTGGAAGAATGCGAAGATGTCCCGGAAGGGGACAGCGCGGACAGGGAAAGTCTGGCAGGCGGCGCTCTTTTGCAAAAAGTTGGTGAAGCGCTGGAGGTTTTGGAGAATTTCCGGCGGGGAGAGTGCGTGGAGCAGGTTGGAAGTATGCTGGAATACAGACTTGACAGCCAGGTGAAAGACAGGCTGAAGGAGATACAGGAGCAGCTTGGCATGTATGAGGATGACGCGGCGGAGGAGCTGCTGCGCCAGCTGCTGGAGTGGTTAAAAAAGGAGGAGCAATAGTAAAATGGAAGGGAAAATGCGTATATTGGCGGTAGATGACAATATCATCAATCTCGCAACCATAGAACAGGAATTAAAGGACAAATATGAGATTGTCACTATGAATTCCGGTGTGAGGGCTATACGGTATCTGAATAAGGAAAAGGCGGATCTGATTCTTCTGGACATTCAGATGGCTCTTATGGACGGTATCGAAACCTTAAAGGAGATTCGTACCCTGGAGAACGGAGCGGCGGTGCCCGTGATCATGCTCACCTCCAAAAAAGATAAGGAGACAATCATCGAGCTGACCAAGCTGGGGATATTGGATTATGTGCTGAAGCCTTTTGACGCTAAGGATCTCCATGAGAGAATAGACCGGGCCCTGAAGAGAGTGGGCGTGCTTCCGGTGGAGGACAATGAGCTTTATTCCTATATAAAAGAAGTGCAGGATGAGCTGGAGAAAAAGAATGTAAGGAATGCCATCATAAAGATTGACGAGATCCTCAGCTTTAAGATCGACGACGAGATTTATGGACGTATGCAGAATGCCAGGACCAAGCTTCGCGCCAACGATATGGAGACGGCAGAGAGGCTTATCGGCAGAGTACTTAAGATGCTGGAGAGGATCGTGGCCACAGAGCAAGAGGCCAAGTTCCCCATCAGCATGGGTGAGATGAACGCCAGACTTTTATATGTGCTCAATGATCTGGAGAACTTTAAGGTACGTGAAGCTGCGGAAAAGCTGGAGGATCTTGTGCGCTACGATATTCCGGAGGCTATCAATCAGGCCTGCGTAGATGCAAGACAGCGTCTGGAGGAATTCGACGACGGCGCCGCAGAGGAGCTGATTCAAAACGCATTGATGGAGCTGCAGAAGCATCCCCTTTAAGTCCGGGGCCAGCTGATCAGAGTCCAGCTGGGAAACCAGCGAAGATACTTGTCTACGAATGCACCGTCTATGGGCTGGCCGGCCAGCACAGGGTAGAACAGCAGGAACATTCCCAGGACAGCGGCTCCGTAGAGCAGTGCACACAACAGGAAACGCCGTCTGGAAAGATTTTTTCCCAGGCTGCGGAGACTGTGGACGATCATCAGCACCACGAATATTACGCTTGGAAAGTAATGGTAGATAAAGGTGATCCGGGACACGAAAAACCAGGGCAGATACTGCGCCAGATATCCTGTAAACAGGAAGGCAGCGGTTCTGTCCTTCTTTTTTGTCCAGAGCCGGAAGGTATAAATGGCAGCCGGGATTCCTGTCCACCAGACCAGAGGATTTCCAAAGGAGCTGATGCCTTCCCGGACAGTGGCGCTGACAATGCCGGAATAGTACCAGATGGGACGCTGCATAACGGGCCACTGGTACCAGTAGGAGGAGTAGTCATGGGTATCTACCAGGGTGCTGTGGTAGTTGAACATTGTGGCCTGATTGCGAAGCATACGGGCCAGCAGCCCGTTCTGAAAATAATCCCGGAAAGGCAGATAGGATAGCAGGTAGATCAGGGCAGGGAGAGCCACAAAAAACACCAGGCAGAATAGAATGGTCCGCGTGGTACAGGGGTGGAAGGAGGAGAGCACATGGTCGTGAGAAATGCCCTCCGTCCGCCCATACGGATTCTTTTTGGCAAAACGGTATTCCTCATATCTGCAGTAAAGCTGTCGGAAAAAGATTACAGCCAGGCCGGCTCCTGCGTACACGCCGGTCCACTTGCAGGCAATGCCGAGTCCCATACAGATACCGCAGGCGCCCAGAGGCAGAAGGGTTTTGACCAGAGGAGTATCGTAAAAGCTCAGCGTACAGTAACGATACATAAAATAATACATTAAAATCACAAAGAAAGTTACATACACATCAATGGTGGCAAGACGGGTCTGGGCAAAATGCATGAAATCAAAGGTAAAAAGCACGCAGACCAGAGCGGCGCAGACAGTGCTTCCGGTAATCCTTTTGCCGAACAGGTACACTGCAGGAACCATGGCGATACCAAAGAGGACGCCCATGATCCTCCAGCCGAAGGGATTCATTCCAAAGAGCGCTATGCCTGCGCTGATAATGATTTTGCCCAGGGGAGGATGTGTATTTTCATAGGTGGTCTGGCCGTTCAGAAATTCCCAGGCAGTCCTTGCATGGTAAATTTCGTCGAAATACATACTGTTTCTGAAGGTGCTTCTTTCCGGGATAAGGGACTGCTCGTCAAACAGGGCGGAACAGGAGCAGGTATCATTGGGGCGGATCAGATTTCCGTCTCCGTCTGTAAAGGCAAACTCCAGGAGGGAGGCCTGACTGTCCAACAGGGTCAGACGAAGGATGGGTACCTGGGCCTCGATCCGGATGTCCTGCCAGGTAAATACGTTTTCCAGCTTTAGAGAACCCAGACTGACCCAGGGATCATCCCAGGACCATCTGCCCTCCAGGGAAAAGGTTCTGCTTTCCCAGGGGGCAATATAATAAGAGAGGGTATGGGGAACCTCCTGACCGAAGTCAAAGGTCAGGCTGTCGCCTCTGGTCATTTCCAGGGAGGAGACAGGGGCCTGTCTGTCTCCCAGATCATACAGTGCAAAGCAGCTGTAGATGACGGTTATGATCAGCATACATAGCCAGTCTGCCCTGCCAAGCCGGCTTAAGGTCCGGGAGGGACGGGGGATATACCCATTTCCCTGGCCGGGACAGGGAAGTGCATCCGCTTCTCCCATAGGGCCTTTTTTCAGATACAGCCTGATGGCCGCGCGGTATAAGGCCAGAAGACAGATCAGCATGCCGGCGGATACGGCGATGATCTGTGAAGCTTGTCCGTTATAATGAGCTTCATCATAATAAAAGAAGACGTCTGCGGTATTATAAAAGTGCATCAGAGAAAAACCGGCGCAGCAAAGGAAGATCTGCCGGGAAGGCTTATAGATGAAGGCCAGCAGGAGCAGCAGAATAACCGGATACAGATAACGTTCATGCATGCGGACGGAAAACACAAAAACCGTGGCTATAAGCAGGGCCGCCAGAAAGGGATATTTTTCCGTGTCCTTTTTATTACGCAGACTGATAAAGAGCACCAGGATCACAACGGCGGCTATGGATGCCATACCGATGGCCTGATAGGAAATCCCCAGGAAAGTGCTATCCTGGCTTACCCAGTTCAGTCCCAGAAGTCCCCAGAAATTGCAGGCGTTTACGGCGGCGTAGGGATAGGAGCCCAGGGTGTTCAGATATTGGCTGACCACCTTTTCCAGACCAAAAGGAAGGCAAAGCAGGAGAGCGCCTGCCATGGCAGCAAGTCCTTCCCCCAGATTCCGAAGAAGCTTTTTTACGGAAAAGTCCTTCAAAAACACATGATCCAGAATTCCTGCAAAGAGCACGGGGGCGAAGATCAAAGTCTGCGGCTTGATCAGAAGCCCCATAAAAAACACGGCATATGCGGCGAACATTTTTCTCCGGATCAGACAGACGCACATAAGAGCCAGAAGGAAAACGTATATGGAGTCGATCTGTCCCCAGACACAGGAATTAAGGATTACCGCAGGCTGAAAAAGCCAGGCCAGACATAAAAAAAAGGGCTGCCATCCGGTAAATTTTCTGCGGGCTTCCCGGTAGAGCAGAACGCCGCAGCCCATATCGCAGAGAATGGCGGGAAGCTTCAGCAGAAGCAGGTGGGCCTGGCTGTAGGCTTCGATTTTCAGAAGGGAGCGCAGAGCGCCCAGAGGATAGAGCAGATAAATGTATCCCGGCGGGTAATCCGTAAATACATCAGGAGAATAAAAGCTGGCGGGACCAACCTGGAAGATTCTGTCTGCCCACAGGGCAAAACAGGATATGTCCACGTCGAAGCCGGCGGTGTTTTGGGCTGCGAAGATCCTGACCAGAAGGGCCAGACCGAACAAAACGGGGATCAGGCCCTCCGGGCAGCTTTTTTTCTGATTCATAAAATAAAGGCCAAAGCCAAAGAGAGCCAGACCTGAAACAGCGGCAAGATGAATATATAACATGACGGCCTCCGGTAATTGGTGGATTTTTGGCAGCTTTTCCTGGCTGCTATTCACAGTTCAGCCTGCACATTCATAAAAGCGGATGCTTTGCGTCCGACGCCGCTGAACTGCTATAACATTTTTTCCCATTATAACAAAAAATGTGGCGAAGGGAAAGAGTTTGTGGTACAATCGACATCAGGGATACATAATGGGGAGAGATAAATGATGAAATTTGACATGCATTGCCATACGAAAGAGGGATCGCTGGACGGAAAGGTGCCTGTTGAGGAATATATTGCTCTGCTGAAGAAGAAGGGCTATGACGGGATGCTGGTCAGTGATCATAATTCTTATGACGGCTACCGGTTCTGGAAGCGAAATGTTGACAAGGGGAGAATTGGGGATTTTGTGGTGTTGAAGGGAATCGAGTACGATACTATCGACGCGGGTCATATTCTGGTGATTATGCCGGAGAGTGTACATCTGAGAATATTGGAGCTTCGAGGGCTTCCCGTAAAGCTTTTGATTGATATTGTCCACCGGGGCGGAGGGATCCTTGGACCTGCCCATCCCTGCGGAGAGAAGTATTTAAGCATCACCAATACCAGAAAATACCGCAATTGCCTGGCGGTTATGGACCAGTTTGATTTCCTGGAGGGTTTCAATGCCTGTGAGAGCAGGGAGAGCAATGAAAGAGCCCGGGAGCTGGCCCGGCGCTTTCACAAGCCGGTATTTGGAGGCAGTGACGCCCACAAGACCGACTGCGTGGGAATGGGAGCAACGGAATTTTCCGGTGATATTGCCGACGAATCGGGTCTGATTGCCCTGATTCGGGAGAAGGGCAGAGAAGCCTGCCGCTGCGGCGGAGAATATTATGGGGGAACCACTAAAGAGAGAATCGGAAGAGCAAACGATATTCTGGTACAGTCCTTTTGGTTTTATAATCACCTGGGAAGCATGTACCATTTTTACAGACGGCACGCGGAAGTAAAAAAGCTTTGTGCCGGGGCAAAATGACTTCATAATTTCTTAAAAAGCGCAATGAATTTGAAAAAAGAAATTCATAAAATCTTAAGGTGCAATTCCGGGATTGTGTGATATACTCGATATGTGGTGATAGAAGCGCCGCATATCGAGTATTTTATTATGACAATGAAAGGCATGTGATAGCGCCGCAGCGGAAGACAGCCTTTCATGGTTAATTAAAAGGAAAGAGGGAATGACAGATGAAGATAAAAAAATTCACAAAGCGTTTTGGAGGTGCATTCAAGTTTTTTCTCACCGGGACGCTGACACTGGCCATGGGGCTTTCCCTGGCTTCCTGCGGTAAGGAGGAAACCGGAGAAGAGAATAAAACGGAGACCAAGGAGTGGGTCTGGGTGCCGGAGTATCAGGAGCTGGACAGCATCCAGGGCAGTTCCTTCTGGGAGGCGAAGCTGATAGGAGATTACCTCTATTATCCCATAGAGACCTGGGGTGAGGAAGCAAAGAGCTATAAGGTGTGCAAATACTCCCTGGTAGACAAAACCACTACAGAGACGGAGGTGCCGGTACCCGGGGAGGGCTACTGCCGGAACTTTTCCATTATGGAGGACGGCAGCATTTGTGCGCTGTTTACAGAATATAACTACGATGAGGCAACGGGTAATTCCTCGAGACGGTACAGCATGGTTAAAGTGGACAGTCAGGGGAACCAGCTTTGGCTGCAGGATATGAGCGAATACATAAACCAGGAAAACGATCAGATCGACGCTATGGTTCTGGACGGTCAGAACCGGATCTATCTTTTATGCCAGAACTATGGAGACAGCGGTGCCGAAGGCCGTATTCTGCTGTTTGATTCAGAGGGAGCACATCAGGGAGCCATCAATTTATCTTCAGGCCGGGGCAGCTGGATCAACGGGATGATGACGGACAAAAATGGAAAGGTCTACACCTACGGACATGGAGATATGGGCTATGAGCTGACAGAGGTGGACTTTGATAAGAAAAGCATGGGAGAGACCTTCCAGAACTTTCCCGGTAACGGAAACGGAACCTTTTCCGGAGGTATTGAAAAGGATATTTTGACCTACAGTGATACCACGGTTTATGAATATGATGTGGCGTCCCAGACCAGCCAGGAGCTGCTTAAATGGCTGGACAGCGACATCGTGGGCGGCAATGTAAGAAATATCGGCGTCACCTCGGAGGGAAAGATCGCGGTGCTGACCAGCGACTGGTCCACGAATGATGAGTACAGCCTGGCCATTCTGACCAAAACACCCGGCAGCGAGGTGGTTCAGAAGGAAGAGATTGTGATCGGCGTCATGAACTCCGGCCAGCAGCTGATGTCCGCCGCTGTGAAATTCAACAAGTCCAGCGACAAGTATCATGTTTCCATTCGGGAATATATAGACCGGAATGCCGAGTGGACGGAAAATACCTTTTCCGATGCCCAGAAGCGGCTGAACACTGATATAACCTCCGGCAACTGTCCGGATCTGATAGATTTGTCCTACGTAAATCTGGAGCAGATGACCGAAAAGGGTGTGTTTGAGGATCTCTATACCTATCTGGAATCCAGCAGCGTGCTGAACCGGGAGGATTTTCTGGATAATATACTGGAGAGCTATACCTTCAACGGAAAGCTGGCGGGGATTCCAAAGAGCTTCAGCGTGTCCACTCTGATAGCCAGCTCCGCTGATCTGGGAAATGAAATGGGCTGGAGCCTGGATGAAATGATAGATTATGCGGATGCTCATTCCGGGGCCCAGCTGTTTGACGGATTGGATCAGGCGAGCATGATGCAGTTTATCATGAGATGCAATGAGGAAGCTTTTATAGACTGGACCAGCGGAACCTGTAACTTTAACTCGGATGCCTTTAAAAAGGTGCTTGAGTTTGTGGGACGATTCCCGGAGGATTTTGAATACTCTGAGGATAATCTTTCCACACCCACCAAGATCCAGAATGGCGAGGTGCTGATGGATACTGCCGGGCTATATGATTTCCGGGAGATTCAGATCTATAACGAGATATTTCAGGGAAATGCCGTATGCATTGGATATCCTACTATAGACGGCAGTGTGGGAGTCCTTATGAATGCAGGGGAGATGTATGGTATTTTGTCAGGCTCCAAAAATAAGGAGGGAGCATGGGAGTTCCTGGAGAGTTATCTGAGCACACCCACGGATCAGTGGTATTCCTTTGGGTTCCCTACGAAAAAGGCGGAGCTGGAGGAGATGGCCGCAGAGGCTGTGAAGATAGAGTATGCTACCGACGAGAATGGCGAGAAGATTCTGGACGAGAACGGTGATCCCATCATCAGCAATGAGGGAGGGGGCATCGGATACGGGGACGGCTGGTCTTATACTTATCACGTGCCGACTCAGGAGGAAGTGGATATTGTCATGGAGCTCTTGGAAATTGCACGGCCCGTTCCTTCCGGGAATGATGAGATTATGACGATTATCAACGAGGAGGCTGCGGCTTTCTTTAAGGGACAAAAAACGGTGGATGAAGTGGCGGATACCATTCAGAGACGTGTCCAGACCTATGTAAGTGAGAACAGTTAAACAGACGCCCGCATCTGGCGGGCCAGTGGGAGCTAATGTGAAGAAGCATACTAAGACAACCCGCAGGACACGAAAACTGAAGATCAGCTCGGGGGCATATATTGCCCCCAGCTTTATAGGTGTCCTGTTGTTTTTCATACTGCCCTTTATGGTGGTGATCTACTATTCTCTGGTGGATAATCCCATCAGCGGAAACTTTGTTTTTCTTGAAAATTTTAAGAATATAATTGCCAATGCGGCGTTTCAGAAGGCGGTGCGAAATACCTTTCTTTTTGCGGCGGTGGCAGTTCCTCTGGCTGTGGTGCTGTCCCTGCTTCTGGCTATTGTGCTGGAGGCGAAGCTTCCCTTTCGGAGCCAGTTCCGAACCTTTTTCCTGAGTCCCATGATGGTGCCGGTGGCATCCATCGTGTTGATCTGGCAGGTGCTGTTCCACTATAACGGAGCGGTGAATGACATCCTGGGGGTATTCGGGATCGACAAGATCGACTGGCTGAAATCAGATTATGGATTGATTGTAATTGTCATTCTGTTTCTATGGAAGAACCTGGGCTATAACATGATTCTTTTTATGGCGGCTTTGGCCAGCATTCCCAAGGATATTCTGGAGGTGGCCACTCTGGAGAGCGCAAAGCCTCTGCAGACCTTCTTCTATATAAAAATACGATATCTGTCGTCCACCCTGCTGTTTGTGACGATCATGTCCCTGATCAACTCCTTTAAAATATTCCGGGAGGTGTATCTGCTGACGGGGAATTACCCGGTGGACACGATTTATACCTTGCAGCATTTTATGAATAATAAATTTGGGTCGCTGGATTATCAGACCCTGTCTGCGGCGGCCATCCTTATGTCCCTGGTGATGATCGTGATCATCGGCATTTTGTTCATCGTGGAAAATCATTTCGGAAAGGATGTGGAGGGATGAAGAAAAAAGACACATCTTTGCAGGTGGACCAGCGGGACCGGGGATTGCAGGCGAAGGTCAAACGAAAGAAGGCCTGGGGTAAGGCGAAGATCGTACTGGCCACCATTGTGGCAGCCTTTTTTGCCATTTTATTTCTGGCTCCCATCGTGCTGACCATAACAAATTCCTTTATGGCATCCTCGGAGATATCCGCCAATTACGGCTCTGTGTTTGCCACCAACAGCAACGGAGGAAAGGTTTATATATCGGAGAAGGTTAATTTGAAGTTTATTCCGGATATGGTTTCCTTCAGTCAGTACATAACGGTGCTGTTCAAGAGTCCGGAATACCTGCTCAAATTTTGGAATTCAGTGATCCTTGTAGGGCCTATCGTGGTGTTTCAGCTGATTGTGGCTTCTCTTGCCTCCTACGGCTTCGCCCGATACCGGGGAAGGATCCGGGAAATTGTCTTCTTTATGTATATTATCTTGATGCTGATGCCCTATCAGGTAACCCTGGTGCCCAACTATCTGGTCAGCGACTGGATGAACATTCTGGATACCAACTGGGCTATCTGGCTTCCCGGCATTATGTCGCCCTTTGCGGTATTTCTGCTGACCAAGTTCATGAGGCGGATACCCAAGGAGGTGGTGGAGGCTGCCCAGATCGACGGGGCGGGAGAGTGGCAGATTTACCGTAAAATCTGTATGCCTCTGTGCCGGGGCGCAATATTCTCTGCCGCTATTCTGGTATTTATCGATTATTGGAATATGGTAGAACAGCCGCTGATTCTGCTGAATGACTCGGAAATGCATCCGCTGTCCGTGTTTTTGAGCAAGATCAATTCCGGGGAGATCGGCCTGGCTTTTGCGGTGGCCACAATTTATATGGTACCAAGCCTGTTGATTTTCCTATATGGGGAAGAATATCTGGTGGACGGTATCACTTATCAGGGCGGTATCAAGGGATAAAGGAAAACAATTTAATTATTTAGGAGAGAAACGCGATGAATGAGAACGGAAACAAAAAGAGAGAATGGGTGAAGACGGCGGCCATCATATTTTTGTCCATCATGCTGGTGCTGACATTTTTTTCTAATACAATTATGAATTACTCTCTGCCGGAGGTAGCCACCCAGTATGTGCAGCCGGGAACTGTTACGGCAAAGATCCGAGGCGGCGGCACTGTGGAGAGCGGAGACCCTTATGAGGTGAAGGTCACCGAGACCAGAAAGGTGTCCAGCGTGGCTGTCCGGGTGGGAGACGAAGTGCAGAAGGGCGATATCCTGTTTTACCTGGAGGATGCGGAGAGCGAGGAGCTGAAGGCGGCACAGGAGGAATTGGAGAGCAAGCAGGAGGAGCTGGAGGATGCAAGAGAGGAATATCAGCTGGCTCTTTTGACGAAGGCGCTCGAGGTATCAGATATCCGTGATGTGAGCGGAGGCGTGTCCGTTTCTGCCTACAGAAGACAGATTACTGATCTATGGAATACTATTTTCGCGGCAGAGGATGAGATGGAGCCTTTGCAGAAAAGAATAGATGAGTTGAATATTGCAAAAAAAGCATATGAAGATCAGAAAAAATTTGAGTCTGACATGGATACTAACGCTTCTGAACGCATACCAGTAGCAGAGCAGGCTGTAAAAAATGCGGAGGAAAACAAGAATAAAACTCAGACAGCACTGAGTGCTGCTCAGGAAAAATATGACAATATAATTGATTCTGTTTCTGCGGGAGATGCAGATAAGAAAAACGCGGAGGACGCACTGAAGAAGGCGAAGGAGAACTATACCAACGCGGTGAACGCCTACAATAGTGCAGTGACTAATTATGATAATGCAGTACAGGAAGATAAAAACAGAAAGGCTAACCCGATCAAAGTGAATTTGAGCAATGGAATAGCATCCATTGAACTGGAACTTGCAGCCGTTCAGAAGGAACTGGATGCCGTAACAGCAAAGAAGACAGCGGCGGATGAGGAGCTGAAGTCCTTGGGAGGCACTATTGAGACAGCAAAAGGATTTGATGATATACTGGATAAAATAGCAAAGGCCCAGAAGGCAGTGGATAAGGCCCAGGAAGAGGTAGATGAGCTGACGGCAAAGAGTATCGGAGCAACCATTACCGCCGATATCGCCGGCACGGTTACCGCCATCAATGTGACGGCGGGAAATAATACCTCTGCCGCTACGCCGGTGGCAGTGCTTCAGCCGGAGGGAAAGGGTTATACCATGAGCTTTTCCGTTACCAACGAGCAGGCAAAAAGACTGTCTGTGGGGGATCGGGCGGAACTGGTGAACTCCTGGTGGTATGATGATGTGGAAGTGGTTCTGGAGAGCATCAAGCCGGATCCCCAGGATCCTGGTCAGAAAAAGAAGCTGACCTTTACTGTTACAGGGAGCGTGACCGCTGGCCAGACGCTGAATATATCCGTGGGACAGAAGAGTGCCAACTATGATTTGATCGTTCCCAACAGCGCTATCCGGGAGGACAGCAACGGCAAGTTCATTCTGATCGTGGAATCCAGGCAGACGCCTCTGGGAACTCGGTATACTGCCGTGCGTGTGGATGTACAGGTTCTGGCCAGCGACGATAACCAGTCGGCTATCAGCGCAGGGCTCAGTGGATACGAGTATGTGATCACCACATCCACAAAGCCTGTGGAAGCCGGAAAACAGGTGAGGCTGACAGACAATAATTAGTGCGGTGGAAACGAGGCAGGCAATGAAAAAAATTATATTTGGAATCAGCGGGGGGATATCCTTTCTGCTCTTTCTGATTCTGCTGTTTATAGGGGAGCATCTGGCGAAAGCCCAGTCCTCCCAGCAGATGGCGGAGCGATGGAGCGATAAAAAGGATGTGGCGCAGGTCAGCTGTTTCTTTTCCGTAAATTCAAAAATCACTCAGGATCAAATTCTGGAGTTTGAGCACAGCATAGATAAGGCCCTGCAGGATGCCTCTGTGGTTCAGGAGGCGGAAAACCCATCCGCCAGATTGTGGGTGGATGCCTACAGTGCGGACGGCAAAGTCACGCTTTCCACAGACAGAGGCAGTGTGGAGGCAGATGCCATTGGCATCGGAGGAGATTTTTTCCTTTTCCATCCTCAGGAGCTTCTCAGCGGAGGATATTTTTCAGGCAATGATTTGATGCAGGATTATTGTGTCATCGATCAGGATACGGCCTGGCAGCTCTTCGGTTCCAGCGACGTGGCCGGCATGATGGTTTATATCGGTGAGGTTCCCCACATTGTCACCGGCGTTATACAGAGGCCTCAGGGCCGCCTGGAGGAGGCGGCAGGCCTTGACGGTACACTGGTATATGTGTCCTACCAGACTCTTGAGGAGCTGGGGACCAGCAACGGAATCAATCATTATGAGATTGTGATGCCCAGCCCCATTACAGGATTTGCCTATAATTATGTAAAGGAACAGCTGGGGAGATCCGAGAAGGAAGTGGAGGTGGTGGAAAACACCAGCCGGTATTCTCTGGTCTCCAGGCTGAAGCTGATTCCGGAGTTCGGAACCCGGTCCATGAACGGGAAAGCCATTATTTATCCCTATTGGGAAAATATTGCCAGAGGATACGAGGATATTCTGGCGGTGATTACGTTTTTTGAGGCTCTTTTTCTGGCCTATGCCCTGATCCTCGGGCTGGTGTTTTTCGGTATCTGGTGGAAGCATAAGGGCTGGACGCTGCGTGACGCATGGCTCAAGGTAAAGGATAAGGCGGAGCGCCGAATGGAGCTTTCCAGAGCCAGGCACAAGGCAAAGAAGGGAGATACGCAGGAGCTGGAATTTCTGGAGCTGACGGCGAAGCCGTCCCGAAGGAAGAGATCCGGTCTCGGAAAGAGTCCTTTCAGCAGGATTGGAAAATCTGCGAAAAACGGGAAATCCGCAGGAACCGGAAAATCCGGACGGAAAGGAAAAACCGGGAAGGCGGAAGGTGACAACAGCGTTTTGGGTACAGTTGACATATTGGATTTAGAGGATTTGGAGAATGCAGAGGATTGACTGCGCAGATGAATGCCCGTCCATAGCGGGCAGGGAGGTTATGATGAAAAAATGGATTCGAAAAGGATTGTGTTTGGGGCTGGCAGCGATTATGACAGCCGGGCTCTGTGCCTGCAGCGGCAATGATGGGACGGATTCTCCTGATGGCGGAGGGAAAAAAGGATCAGATTCTTCAAATGCGGCCCTGGCCAAGGAGAATGTTTATAAGTTTCAGGAAATCAGCATGCCGGAGCTGGTAGATGAAAACAACGGTTCCGTAAATGTCCGGGGAGGGATTTTCCAGGACGGAAAGGTTTACTTTTTACTCCAGGTGTATGACTGGATGAAAACCAACAGCCGGCAGGACTTTCGGCTGATGAGTGTAAATGCGGACGGGACGGATATGCAGTTTGTTTCGCTTCAGATGTCTGGTGACAAAGAGGGAGACCAGCAGGATCCCGGCGACAGCCAGGAGCCGGAGGCAGATCAGACGGAGCCCGATGACGGTTCTCAGACGGACCAGCCTGCGTCTGAGGACAGCCCGGAGTCAAATACGGACATCGCGACGGAGCCGGGATATGAGGCCAGTCCTTCCAATATTTATGAGGATATTAATTTTAATAATATGGTTCTCGCGGACGGCGGCATGGTGTATGGCCTAAAGCAGTGGTATTATCAGGATTATTCCGATCCGGAAAATCCTGTCAGCGAGGACCGGCAGTTTCTCTGCTGCTGGGATGGGGAAGGCAAGCTTGTGTGGGAGAAGGAGCTGGAGCCGTTTGCCACAGAGGATGAGTGGGTTTATCTGAACCAGATCGTGAAGGCCTCGGACGGCGGTCTGACACTTTTGTTGAACGGCGATAAGGCATATAAAATGAATATGGACGCGGAGGGTAATCTGTCGGAGAAAATGGAGCTTTCTGAAGAAACCAGTACAGCGCTGTCCAATATTCAGTACATGATTCCCCGCAGAGACGGAACCTTTATTTTGATTTATTCTTCTGAGGATGATTGGACCAAGCAGTTTATTGCGGACTATGATCTGGAGAACGACAAGCTGGGAGAGGCGGCAGAGGTTCCTTCCTCGCTGACCTGGAATGGATTGGGTAATGTGGCAGAGGGAATGGATGCGGATTTGATCTACAGCGGCAGCGACGGTATATATACCTTTAACGCGGGAGATACAGAGAGCAAGATTAAAATGAATTATATTAATTCGGATCTGTATATTTCCGATTTCACTGCTTTGGTGGAGCTGGGATCAGAAACCTTTATGGCCATTTTCCGGGACAATTATGAAGACGGATTAAAACTGGGGTTATTTAACTATGTGGATCCTTCTACCATCGCTGATAAGGTTGTGCTGGTTCTGGCAGGAAATTCCATGGGCGGTGACATTAAGCGCCGTGTGGTGGAATACAACCGGGCCAGCGACCAATACCGGATTGTGGTGAAGGAGTATTACGGCTACACCAGCTATGAGGATTATGAGGCCGGTATCACAAAGCTGAACAATGATATCATCACAGGGCAGATGCCGGATATTCTGCTGACATCTGAGCTGCCCATGGACAATTATATTGCCAAGGGCTGGATCGCAGATATCAATAAGCTGATCGAGAATGATGAGGAGCTGTCCCAGGTGGAATTTCTGCAGAACGTATTCGATGCATTTTCCAACGACGGAAAGCTGTATTATGTGGTGCCCGGATTTTCTGTGAATACTGTGATCGGAAAGACTGCTCTGGTGGGGGACCGGGAGAGCTGGACCATGGCCGATATGCAGCAGGTGCTTGCCTCCATGGGAGAGGGTACCAGCGCTATTGGAAATGTCACTCAGGCAGAGTTTATGAATATGGTCATGCGGTACTGCGGAAATGATTTTGTGGATGTAAGCACGGGAAAATGCTCTTTTAATACATCGAACTTTATTGAAATGATGGAGTTTGCAAAGACCCTTCCCCAGGAGTACGATCAGGATGAGTGGAATGCTTATTATGACAATTATGAATCCCAGTACAGGGAAAACAGGACGCTGCTGAGCCAGATCTACATTTATTCCGTTTCAGGCTTGAATTATTATATCAACGGATACTTCGGAGAACCGGTGAGCTTTGTGGGCTTCCCTACAGAGAGCGGCAAGGGTTCCTATATAGAGCCTGATTATAATACCTTTGCCCTGTCTGCCCGGTCCAAAAATCTGGATGGAGCCTGGGACTTTGTCCGCTATTATCTCACGGACGAATATCAGAAGGAGGCAGGAAACATGCCCGTAAACAAGGCGCTGTTCCTGGAAAAGGCTCAGGAGGCGCTCCAGAGGCCCTATTACATCGATTATGATACCAAGGAGAAGGTGGAGTATGATGATACCTTCTGGATGAACGGCGAAGAGATCAAGCTGGATCCCATGAGTCAGGAACAGATTGATCAGGTCACAGACTTTATTCAGTCCGTGGACAGGAGAGGATACAATAACCCGGACATTCTGAATATTATCAACGAAGAGGTGGAGGCCTTTTATTCGGGACAGAAATCTGCTCAGGATGTGGCGGATGTGATTCAGAGAAGAGCCCAGCTCTTTGTGGACGAAAACAGATAAAGCCGTCGAGGGCAGACCAGCATAGGGCAGTACATTTGTAAAAATATAAAGAAGACTTTCCGCTTCGGCGGAGAGCCTTCTTTTGCCATGTATGGAAAAGAGCATTTTCTGACAGGAACAGGGGGTTCAAGCTTGAGTGAGCGCGGGGCATGCGGTTTTTTAAAGAGTCAGAGGGATTCCCACCTGGGCCAGATGGTTTTCCAGAGTCAGTTCCTGACCGTGATCCCGAAGCCACTGCTTCCGGATCCGGTAATCCGGCATTACTCGGGCTACCATATCCCAAAAGTCTTTGGAGTGGTTCATATGGGTCAGGTGGCACAGCTCATGAACCACCACATAGTCCAGGATTCCGGGCGGGGCAAAGATCAGCCGATAATTAAAGGAAAGGGTTCCCCGGGAGGAACAGCTGCCCCAGCGGGTCTTTTGGTCCCGGACAGTGACGGAAGTGTATGCTCCGCCGGTGATTTGGTGAAAATAGGCCACGCGGCTTTCCAGAACAGCCCGGGCACTGTCACGATATCTTTGTTCCAGTGCGGCCAGGCGTTTTACCTCGGCATTTGTAAGCTTTTGAGGCATGGATTTAACTCCTTTCGGAAGTATATTGTTTATCTACTTCAATTACTGCGCAGAATCCGGGATTTTCCTGTTGGATGCGCTGATTGATGGCCTGAATCAGTTCGCTGTCCTGCAGAGGGAAATCGTAGGGCGCCGCCACATCGAAAATCAGGTTTGTGTGGGTGGGGCCTGCCACAATTCTGAAATCGTGCATGGTAAGTCTGGGACTGATTTCTTCCAGATAGCCCAGCACCAGAGATTTCAGCCGATTGGTTTCCTGATCGTTGACACACACGGGATCCATGTGGATCACGGCGTGACAGTCCAGAGCGTCCCGCAGCTGATGCTCAATTCTGTCGATCATGTCGTGGAGAGTCAGGATGTCTCCGTCTGCGGGAACTTCTGCATGGAGGGAGATCAGGATTCGTCCGGGGCCATAGTTGTGGACGATCAGATCGTGGATCCCAAGCACATTCTGGTGGGACATAACGATTTCATTAACCTGCCGCACAAATTCTTTGTCCGGAGCCTGGCCCAGCAGGGGACTGATAGTATCCCTGGCGGCGTTGAAGCCGGTCCAGCAGATAAAAAGTCCCACCAGCACGCCGCACCAGCCGTCAATGTGAAGGCCGGTAAAATGAGCGGTGAGTGTGGCGGCCAGCACCAGGGTGGTAGCCAGGGCGTCGCTGAGAGAGTCTGCGGCTGTGGCCAGCATGGCGGCGGAGTCCAGTCTTTTGCCCAGACGGCGGTTGTACAGATACATATAGCATTTTACCAGGATCGAGACGGCCAGAATGATCAGTACTGCCGGCGAGAAGGTGAGATCCTCCGGGCGGAGAATCTTGGCGGCGGAGCCCTGGATCAGCTCAAAGCCCATAAGCAGAATGATTACCGCTACTAAAAGTCCGGAGATATATTCGATGCGCCCGTGTCCGAAGGGATGGTCAGGATCCGGCTTCTGTCCTGCCATTCGGAAACCGATCAGGGTGATGATGGAGGAGCCGGCGTCTGAAAGGTTGTTGAAGGCATCGGCGGTGACGGCGATGGAATGGCTGAAAAATCCTGCCGCGAATTTTCCGGCAAACAAAAGGAGATTCAGCCCGATGCCCAGAGCGCCGCACAGTATGCCGTAGGTCTGGCGCACGTTGGGATTTTTTGTGTCCTGATGATTTTTGATAAATAGTCTTGCAAGTAAACTGATCATAAATGTCTCCTTCGGGGCGCTTGACCCTTTGCGCACGTGATTGCATAGCAATCATAGTTTAACGGGTCTGGGAGGAAAAAACAATGGGATTATTCACAAAAAAAGTCTCTGTGGATTTCACAAAGGGTGATATTGTTGCCGGACTGGTGAAATTTTCCGTACCCTTGATGATCGGAAATCTGCTTCAGCAGTTCTATAATATAGCGGATACCCTGATTGTAGGACGCGTTCTTGGCAAAGAAGCGCTGGCTGCTGTAGGATCGGCCTATACCATTATGGTGTTTCTCACCTCCATCCTGCTGGGACTGAGCATGGGAAGCGGGGCCTTTTTGGCCATTCAGCATGGCAGACAGGACAGTGAAAGCTTTGCCGGCGGCAATTTTATGTCTTTTGTGCTGATCGGGGCGTTGGCGGCCGTCATGAATGGAGCGGTATACCTGGGCATGGATGGAATCCTTGGACTTCTGCAGATTCCCCGGGAGGTTTACGGGGATATGCGTTCTTACGTGGAGGTGGTGTACGGTGGGATCATGGCGGTGTTTTTGTACAATTACTTTGCAAACTGTCTGCGGGCCGTGGGGGATTCCCTGACACCGCTGCTGTTTCTGGGAATTTCGGCGCTGCTGAATGTGGGACTGGATGTGCTCTTTGTGGCGGTGATGCCCTTTGGAATCCGGGGGGCGGCGGCAGCCACCGTGATTTCCCAGTATGTATCGGGAATCGGGATATGGGTCTACACCTGGAAAAGGGTTCCTGCATTTCGGTTTGAAAAAAGTCAGATGAGGTTTCGCCGGAAGATTTTGAAAAGTATTTTAAGCCTTTCCGTGCTGACCTCTCTCCAGCAGTCCATCATGAATTTCGGCATATTGATGGTGCAGGGGCTGGTGAACAGCTTTGGAACAAATGTGATGGCGGCATTTTCCGCGGCGGTAAAGATCGACACTTTTGCATATTCGCCGGTGCAGGATTTCGGAAATGCCTTTTCCACCTTTGTGGCCCAGAACCATGGGGCCGGGGAGGGGGAGAGGATCCACGCAGGAGGCAGAAAGGCCGCACTGGCAGTTCTTTTATTCTGCGGCGGGGTGAGCCTGGCGGTGGCTGTATGTGCCCCTGGGCTTATGAGGATATTTGTGGAGGACCCGCTGGTGGTGGATATCGGAACGAAATATCTGCGGATAGAGGGTGCTTTTTACTGTCTTATCGGTTTTTTGTTTCTTTTTTACGGCTATTTCCGGGCGGTGGAGAAACCGATGGTCTCTGTGGTGCTCACGGTGGTGTCTCTGGGGACCAGAGTGGCGCTCTCTTATATTCTGTCGGCAATTCCCGCGGTGGGGTATGTGGGTATCTGGGTCAGCATTCCGGCGGGCTGGATCCTGGCCGATCTGGCAGGCCTGTGCTGTCTTAGGAAAATGGGCCCTGGTCAGTAATTGCTTGCATGTTCCGGATTCCAGCAGTATAATACAAATAGGATTCAGGAGCGGAAGCGTCACAGTATTTGATGTGTAAGGAGGAGCAGGATGAGCTTTGAAGTGTTGAAGGAAGAAGAGGGAAGGGTGGTTTCCAAGCTGTATTCTTATACCTATGAGGAATACGAGGATGAGGACAAAGGGCCGGGAACCATGGCGGAGGATATACTGGCGGATCCTGAGCTTGCAGGCTTGAAGGAGCTGGTGATCGGCGACTGGGGAGGCGCGTGGGAAAACAGCTGTCAGGAGCTGATCGACGCCATAGTGGAGAAAAAATCCTGCTTTTCCCACATCGAAAGACTGTTTGTGGGAGATATGGACTTCGAGCAGTGCGAGGTGTCCTGGATCATGCAGGGAGATTACAGCAAGCTGTGGGGCGCTTTGCCCGGCTTGAAGGAGCTGATCATCAAGGGAAGCATGGACCTGGAGCTGGGGCAGATCGAGCACCCGGAGCTGGAGTCGCTGACCATTATCTGCGGCGGACTTCCGGTGTCTGTGATCCGGTCAATCCAGGAGGCGAAGCTTCCCAGGCTGAAAAAACTGCTGTTGTATGTGGGCGTGGATGATTACGGATTTGACGGAAATGCGGAAACCATAAGGGAGCTTTTGGATAAAGCCCAATTCCCCGAACTGGCTTATCTGGGGATCACGGACAGTGAAATACAGGACGAGCTGATCCCGGTGGTGCTTGGGAGCAAGTTCATGGGGCAGATCAGCACGCTGGATCTGTCTATGGGAACGCTGACGGATCAGGGCGGAGCCCTGCTGCTGGAGAAGCTGCCTGCATTCCCCAATGTGAAAAAGCTGGATCTGCATTATAACTATCTGTCGGAGGAGATGGCGGAGAAGCTGAAGGGTCTTTCTGCGGAGGTGGATGTGTCTGAGATCAATAAGCCTGACATTTATCGGGATGAGGTCTACAGGAATGCCATGCTCACGGAATGAGGCGGGCGTGTCTTCTGGGAAACTCTGACACTAAGCGGACCATCTATCTGGAACAGGCAGCTGCCCGGACGGGGCTGCCTCTTCTTTTTCTGGACTGGAGAGAGCCGGCAAAAATCCGGGAGCTGGCGCTGGAGAGTCAGCTGCTTTTGAAGGTGGATCCGCCTCTTTGGGACAGCAGTCGTCTGGAGGAGCTGGATGCTTTAACGGGTGAATATACTGCCCGTCTGGAAGAGCTGGCCCATATAGCACAGTCGGGAGGGCATCTGGAGTTTTTGAATCATCCCCTGGAGATTGCGGCGGTTTTGGACAAGCGTGCCTGCAAGGCCAGGCTGGCCGGGGCAGCAATTCCGGTGACAGAGCTTTTGGAGGGAGCCGGCATGTCTGCCCGCGGCCTGTTGGACAGGATGCGGGAGAAACGGATTTTTCAGGTGTTTATTAAGCCGGTAATGGGATCCGGTGCTGCCGGTGTCTCCGCGTTCCGCTGGCAGCCTTCCACAGGAAGAATGGCGCTTTATACCTGCGCTATGGCGGAGAACGGCGGTTCCGGCCTGGTGAATACAAAAAAGCTGAGACGGTTTTCTGGCCGGGAGGAAATTTTTTTGCTGCTGGACCGGCTTCTTGGACTGGACTGCATTGTGGAACGGTGGTATGCCAAGGCGGAGTACAGGGGAATGTCCTACGATCTGCGGGCGGTGGTCCAGGAGGGCCGCGTGGACTTTCTGCTGGGCAGGCTTTCATCGGGCCCCGTCACTAATCTGCATTTGAACAACCGTCCACTGGAGGTGCCGGCCCTGGGACTTCCCGGAAAGGTGCTGGAGGAAGTACAGGAGCTGTGCCGCCGGTGTATGGCCTGTTGTCCGGGCCTGTCCAGCGCCGGAATCGATATTCTCCTTGAGAAGGGTACCCTGAGGCCCAGGATTATAGAAATGAACGGGCAGGGTGACCTGATCTATCAGGATATATATCATGAAAATATAATTTACCGCCGGCAGGCGGAGCTGATGAGGCGGTGGCTGGAGAGGCCGTGACAAGCGCCGTCATGCCGGGGCCTCTCCAGGGCTGCATGTTTTTTATAGCGGACGGAACTGAAGTAGTGAACGGAATTGAGAAGGGGAATGGGATTCAAAGGGTGGCCGGAATGGAAGAAGTGAACGGAACTAAAAGGAATGATGCAGTTGGAGGAACGGAGCAGGAGGTACCGGTAAGGCTTTTTTCGCCTTCAGGGGTAAAGAGGAAGCCTTCCGTGGATATGACCCGAGTGGTGGGAACCAATGATATTCTGATGATTTGTCTGGACACACTGCGCTATGATGCGGCGGTACAGGAGGAAGAGGCCGGAAACACTCCCGTGCTGAACCAATACGGAAAATGGCAGAAATGCCAGGCTCCCGGAAACTTTACATATCCCTCCCATCATGCCATGTTTGCAGGGTTTCTGCCCTGCAGGCATGACGCCAAAAATGTGGCGGACAGGGAGCTTCTGTTTTTCCCAAAGGCCATCGGTCTGGGAAAGAATGTTCCGGAGGGAGCCTATGGTTTTTCCGGCAGTACCATTATGGAGGGGCTGGAGAAGGAAGGATATGAAACCTGGTGTGTGGGTGGAGTGGCTTTTTTTGATAAGCGTTCCGATCTGGGAAAGGTTTTTCCAGGATATTTTCAGAAAAGCTACTGGAACCCTTCCTTTGGCTGTCCCGTAAAGGAAAGCACCAAAAATCAGGTGGATTTTATTCTCAAAAAGCTGTCGGAGGCAGATCCCGGAAAGCGGATTTTTCTGTATTTAAATGTGGACGCCATTCACTATCCGAATTATTTCTATTTGGAGGGAGCCTCCGGAGACAGTCTGGCCAGTCATGGGGCGGCGCTCCGGTATGTGGACGGGGAGCTGGGGCGGTTCTTTGAGGGCTGGAAGAAGCTTCGGGGAGGAGCCTTCGTTATCTGCTGTTCAGATCATGGTACCTGCTATGGAGAGGACGACTGTCAGTTTCATGGCATCAACCATCCGGTGGTGAATACGGTACCCTACAAACATTTTTTTATCTGAAGGAACGGGATGGTATGAATCCATATATTCAATATATGTACAGTTATCCCCACAAAACGGCATATAGGCAGATGCAGGCTGATCTGCGGCAATATGTTCATTATTTGAGGGGAGGAGGCCACGGGCTTTATCTTCATATTCCTTTTTGCCAGGCCAGATGCGGATACTGCAATCTGTTTTCTGTGGCTGCACAGGGAAAGGAGGCTGTGAACCGGTATCTGGATGCGGTAGAACGTCAAAGCGGACAGTACCGGGAAATTCTCCGGCCCATGGAGACTTCCTTTTCCAGTCTGACTATTGGCGGCGGGACGCCGCTGTATCTGACGGCGGAACAGCTGGAGCGGATGTTTTGTATTTTGGAGGGCCATTTTTCCTTTGCCGAAGAACGGGAGCTGGCAGTGGAGACGGCTCCCAATCAGACTACTGAAGAAAAGCTGTCGGTTTTGAAGCAGGCGGGCGCCACCAGAATCAGTCTGGGGATTCAGAGTTTTTCGGACAAGGAGCTGACGGCGCTGAAGAGACAGCACAACGGGCAAAAGGCCAGGGAGGCTCTGGAGCGGATTAAAGCCTTTGAGTTTCCTTGCGTCAATGTGGATTTTATTTATGGAATTCCGGGACAGACCTGTGAAAGCCTGCTGGATTCCTTGAGAGAGGCTGATGCCTATGAGCCGGATGAAATATTTCTTTATCCGCTGTATGTAAAGCAGGGAGTGGGCATGGAGCGGGAGGGAGCGGAGCCAAAGCCGGAGGAAGCCTTCCGGCAGTACGAGCAGGGCAGGCGTTTCCTGGCAGATAAGGGTTTTCGGCAGGACTCTATGAGACGGTTCGTGAGACGGCGGAGAAATGGGAGGGCTTCGGAGGGAACAGAGGATATGGTGCGAAGGGAGCGGAGCTTTTCTGAGTGTGGTTTCGGCACATCCCTGGCGCTGGGCTGCGGAGGGAGAAGCTATTTGGGAGATTTACATTTCTGCACACCCTATGCAGTTACCGGAAGCGGCTGCAGGGCCAGGCTGGAGGAGTATGAACGCACAGAGGATTTTTCCCGGATCACAAACGGGATCCTGCTTTCAGAAGAGGAACAGAAGCGCCGCTATGTGATCCGCCATCTTCTGATCCGGCCCGGACTTTTGATTCCAAGGTATCGGGAATGCTTTGGAACGTTTCCTCAGGAGGATTTTCCCATATTGGAGGAATGGGTGAAAAAGGGGTTTGCCAGAGCCGGCGGCGACGGTTTCCTGGATTTGACGGACACAGGCCTGGGGCTTTCGGACTTTCTGGGGCCCAAGCTGATTTCGCCTGAAATTCGAAAGGCTATGGATGAGTGGGTATTATGCTGATTGATGCTAAACATATGATATTGTATCGAGGGAGTCTGAAGAGCTGCAATTACCGCTGTTCCTATTGTCCTTTTTCCAAGCATCCCGGATCCAAAAGGGAGCTGGAGAAGGACCGGGAACAGTGGTTTTCTTTTGTGGAGGATTACCGGGAGAGCGCGGACAGGCTCGGACTGGGCGCATTGATGATAACGCCCTACGGAGAGGCCATGATCCATTCCTGGTACTGGCAGGGGCTGGGCCGGATCAGCGCCCTTCCCGGCACAGATGCCGTGGGAGCCCAGACCAATCTGAGCTTTTCCATAGAGGAAGCTTTGGAGCAATATACATCGGCAGGAGGGAGCCCGGAAAAATTAAGACTTTGGGCCACCTTCCATCCGGAGATGACCGACATAGAGGAGTTTGCGGACCGGTGCTGCTGTCTTAGAAGGGCGGGAGTGATGCTTTGTGCCGGAAGCGTGGGAGTGCCGGAAAGTATTGGACTGCTTAAGGAGCTGAAGGCGGCGCTGGCGCCGGAGGATATCTACCTGTGGGTGAACAGGCAGGACGGCCTGGGGCGGCCATATACCCGGCAGGAGGAAGAGGCATTTTTGGAGATCGATCCTTATTTTGACAGAGAGCTTATACTGGTGCCTGCCGATAAGGAGCTGTGCCGGGGGAGGCTTTTTGTAGAGGGAAACGGACGGCTTCGCACCTGCAATATGGCTCCGGTTATCAATCAAAAGTCAAGCTCTGTTTTGCCCCAGCGGATACCGGAGCCTGTGTGCAGCCGAAAGTACTGTTCCTGTTATCTTGCCTATGGGGGAAGAGAGGATGAAAGGAGCCGGTCCATATTCGGATCCTATCCGCTTTTTAGAATTCCGTGCCCGGGAAATACCCGGAGGTGCTGATTTTGAGGAAACAAAGTTTGATGTTTCATTAAATATCCATATATTTATTTATTTAAGATTTATAATAAACGATATAGTAATTATTATAGTAAAATATGCACAAAAATATAAGAGATAAATTGCCAAATTCAACAATAATAAGGAAACCGGTTAACTAAATAGCGATTGACAGATGTATTCGGGGATGGTATGGTGTAAGTGAAAAGGATGCGCTTCCGAAACCATGTGTGATATATCAGAGAAGAGGAGAATCGTGATATGAGTAAAATAAAGCAGTTTCTGACGGCTTTGCTGATTCTGGCAATAGGTCTGTTTGCAGTTCCCTCCCTGGTGATCCCGGCGGAGGCCTCCGGAGACCGGATCGCAGTGTATGTGCAGCTGCCCGGGGACTGGGCGGAGCCTTATTTGTGGGCCTGGAGTGATGACGGTGTAAATGCATTTGATGCCTGGCCCGGCGGGGAGATGGAGGCGGATTCCGGCAATGAGGGCTGGTATTATTGCTGGATTCCAAAGGAAATGACAAATATTATTGTCAGCGCCAACGATGCGTCGGTGCAGACCAGTGATCACAAGATTGAATCCCGCAATGCCTGGGTTACGGTGGAGGATGCGGAGACGGTTACGGTCAGCTATGATCCCCAGACCCAGGGGGACATTCCCGAATATGTGGAAACCTTCCAAGTACACGCCCGGGTGCCGGAGGACTGGACGGAGGCAGGGCTGTGGGCCTGGTCCGCACCCGACGGAAAAAATGCTTTTGATGCCTGGCCCGGAAAGACTATGAAGCTTGACGGAAATGATTGGTATACCGCCAGTGCTCCGGTGTGGGTGAACAGCATTATTATAAACGGAAACGGAGGCGCGGTACAGACAGAGGATATTTCCATTGATCCTGCGGAGATCTGGGTTACAGTGCTGGCGGACGGAACCGTTGACTTTACTTATAATGACCCGGACGCGCCGGTGGCAGAGGATATCACTGTCTATGTGAAGGTTCCTTCGGATTGGAGTGAGCCCTGCCTGTGGGCCTGGTCCGCTCCGGATGGTACCAATGCATTTGCCTCCTGGCCCGGAGAAGCTCTGACAGATGCCGGCGACGGCTGGATGTCCCTGAAGGTTCCCGGATGGATCAACAGCGTGATTGTCAACGGTAACGGAGGAAGTGTACAGACCCAGGATCTTTCCGTGGAGACAGGCAGGGATGTGTGGGTGCAGGTGACGGATCCGGAGAATGCTGTGGTCAGTTACGAAAAGCCTGAGGAAGCCTTGGGAGAAGAGCAGGCACCGGATGAAAAGGATAAGGAGTCCTCTGGGGAAGAGTCCTCCCAGGAGAACGAAGAATCTGCCTCTCAGGAGCCGGATGCGTCAAAAGACCCGGAGGTGTCAAAAGACGCAGAGGTATCTAAGAAATCCAATGTTCCACTGATCGCGGGAATCGTGGTTTTGGCGGCGGCAATTCTTGGTGTAGGTGGTTTTGTCTGGCACAAAAAGAAGAAATGATCGGAGAGCGGCGCGGAATTTTGTATCCGCGCTGCTTTTGAAAAAAGGGCAGTTTGTTAAGGGGCACAGGCCCCGGGACGCCGCAGGAAGGAGGAAGCCTGGATGTTTCGTATGAATTTGGAAAGTATATTAAAGCATTTTCTCCCCGGGTTTATATGCCTGGTGACGATGGTTTTTCTGCTGGCTGGATGTTCCCGGCAGGAACAGGAGGCGGATGAGGGTCCGGTGACAATTACCATCTGGCATGATAAAGAGGAAGAGGTGGCGGCTGTGCTTCAGGATGCGCTGAATCAGCTGGCACCGGATATCATAGTGAAGCTGGAGAGAAAGGACGGATTAACAGATTCCCTGAAGATGGTAGGCAATGATCCCAATGCGGCGCCGGATATGTATTTTTTTGCCCATGACAAAATCGGGGTATATGCAGAAATGGGGATTTTGGCTCCTATCACGGAGTTTTTGGAGCAGGATGTGCTGGATGGCTGCATGCCCATGACTCTGGAGGCAGCTTCCTACAAGGGTGAGGTCTACCAACTTCCCCTGTATTTTGAAACATTGTTGTTTATGTATAACCGCCGCTATATGAAGGATGAGGAAGTGCCGTCCACGACGGAGGAGCTGTATACATACATGCAGGAGAATACCCGGGGCGGCCACTATGGATTTGTGGAGCAGCACAGCACGGCATATTATGCCGCCGGGTGGCTCCATGCCTTTGACGGCTATATCCTGAAGGAGGACGGGGAACCGGGGCTTGGGGATGAGGCTGTTCTGCGGGCGCTGGAGTATCACAAAAAGTTTGTGGAGCTGATGCCTGTGGAGGGAGAGTATGCTACGGTGAATACACTTTTCCGTGAAGGAAAGGCCCATTCTACCATAGGCGGTCCATGGCTTGTGGCCGCGGTTCGGGAGGCCGGAATCGATCTGGGAATAGCTTCCATGCCGGTGGTGGAAGAGACAGGAAAGCCGATTTCCCCCTATTCCGGCGTACAGGGAGTTCACGTTCTCCGGGTGGCGGCAGAGAAAAAGCACGATGCTGTCAAAAAGGTGCTGGAGGCGCTGGCTGATGACTCTGTGGGAATCTCCATGGCCCGGGCCAGCGGATGCGCGCCTGCCAGAATCAGCTGCTATGATGATCCTCAGGTGGCGGAGGATGATATGGTAATGGCTATGTATGAGACGGCCCAGAATGCGGAGCCCATGCCAAACATGCCGGAGATGGACGTGATGTGGACGGTGGCGGAGAAGCTGCTGGTGGATGTGAATATGAGCGGAAAGAATGTGCGCTCCAGTGCGGAGGACGCCCAGGAACAGTCGCTGAAGCTGATTCAGCAGATGAGGTAGCGGTCTATGAAAAAGAAAAGCAAGAATACATTGTGGGCCTATCTGTGCAGCGGTCCGTCCTTAATCCTGATTTTGTTGATTATTATTTTTCCCATATTGTATACGGCATACATTTCTTTCACCAATATGAATGTATATCATTGGTTTGATTTTGAATTTGTGGGATTGAAAAATTACAGGGATGCATTGTTTGTCTTTGATTCGGGTTTTCTGTCAGCCCTGCTCCGCACGGTTCTGTGGACGGTGGTCAGCATGATACTGCAGCTGGTGATTGCGTTTGTACTGGCAAGCCTTTTGAATATTCAGAATTTCCGGGGGCGCAGGATCTACAAAACACTTCTGATGATCCCCTGGGCCATGCCGGGATATGTGTCTATTTTGCTGTGGAAAACAGGGATGTTTAATTCCCAGTTCGGCCTGTTGAATCAGTGGATAGAGAAGCTGGGTATGGATCCAGTACGATTTTTGGCTGGAGATGTGTCTGCATTTATCTGCTGCAGTGTGGTAAATCTTTGGCTGGCCCTGCCCTTTATGATCATGATTATGGACGGAGCACTCCAGGCAGTGGACCGCAGCTGTTATGAGAGCGCGGTGCTGGACGGAGCAGGCTGGTTCCAGCGGGCGGCATATATCACGATTCCGGCCATCCGGCAGATCATTGCTCCTTCGGTGCTGATTACTGTATTTACTACATTTAAGCAGTTTGATGTGGTTTATCTGCTCACCTGTCAGTCGGGAGCACGCACAGGAGCCAATATACACACAATTCTGACCTATGCCTATGAAAACGCGTTTATAACCAATAATTACGGGTACAGCTCGGCGATCTCTATTCTGATTTTTGTGATTTTGATCGGTTTTTCCCTGCTGACCGGCAGAAGAAAAAAGGAGAGTATGCGCGGCAGAGCGCACACAGGGGTGTAAATATGAAGATTAAAACCTCAAAAAAAATCAGGCGTGGAGCCGGCCAAGTGTGTCTTCATGTGTTTTTTACAGGGCTGTGCTTTCTGACGCTGATTCCGGTGCTTTATGCGGTATCTGTTTCTCTGAATGCGGAAAACAGTCTGCTGGGATCCAATTTCCGGTTTATTCCGGAAAGCTTTACTCTGAAAAATTATTTGGCGGTATTTACGGACTATCCGGTGATGCTTTGGCTGAAAAACAGTATGATACTGGCTGCGGCTACACTGGCTATGTCGCTGACAGTGGGTGTCCCGGCGGCCTATGTCTTCTCCAGAAGGCGTTTTGCAGGAAGAAATGCCATTTTGAAGGCTTTGATTCTGTTGTATTCCTTTCCATCGGTGCTGTCCATGTTTGCCATTTATAAGCTGCTTGGCCCTATAGGACTGGTGGACAACCGGCTGGGGCTGATTCTGATTTATGCCGGTACCATGGCAGTGTTCGCTCTGCTCAACATGAAAGGATATTTTGACTCCATTCCCCAGGAGATCGAGGAGGCGGCGTCCATTGACGGAGCGGGCAGTTTTTCGCTGGTTTCCCGGGTGGTGATGCCCCTGGCCAGACCCAGTATTCTTGTGACGGCGGTTATGATTTTGATTTATGTATGGAATGAATATCTGTTTGCAACTACCTTTATGACAGGAGCCGAAAACTATACTTTGGCGGCAGGGCTCTATTCTCTGCAGGCCACGGAAATCAGCGGAAGCTGGCCGGTGTTTGCGGCGGCCTCTCTGGTGATCAGTTTTCCGATTCTGCTGGTGTTTTTTGCCATTCAAAGGTATATGACTTCAGGGTTGACGGCCGGCGGCGTAAAGGGGTGAGAAGCCGGCAGGCCTTAATTGGGCCGCAGATGCGAAATCGCCTGTGCAAATTTTGCATCACGTTGCCGCAAGAGACGCGGCGTGGAGGTTAATATGAATTTTTCGGCTATCAGACATATCCCCATGTCCCAGGATGCTCATGGGATTGATCCTGCCCACATTGTGCTGCGGCTGCGGGCAGGGAGAAACGATCTGCGCAGATGCACGCTTTTTTATGGTGACCGGGCCTGCCGGAGGACACCTGTGGATTTTTTCTCAGCGCCTATGGAGCTGGAGGCATGGGACCAGTGGTTCGACTATTTTCAGGTTATTTTAGACAGTCCCTTTAAACGGCTGTGCTATTACTTTGAGCTGGACGACGGAAAGAAAACAATTCTTTATTATGGAGATTTTTTTAGTGAAAGCCTGGTGGATGACCGCTCCGAGTATTATCAGCTGCCCTTTAATCATCCCGGAGATATTACGGCACCTCCCGGATGGGCGGCGGATGCGGTGGTGTACAATATTTTTCCCGACAGCTTTGCGGATGGGCGGTGCAGCATTTCCGGTGAGGGTGCGGAAAAGGAGTGGAACGGTAAAAAGACCCGGGGACGACTGGGGGGGACCATACGTGGGATTTGGGAGAATCTGGATTATATTACAGGGCTTGGGATTAACTGTATCTATCTGAATCCTATTTTCGCCGCAGGTGAATATCATAAATATGATCTTCTTGATTACTATCATGTAGATCCCTGTTTTGGAACAGATGAGGAATTCCGGGGGTTGGTGGAGGCCTGCCATGAGGCTGGCGTCAGAGTGATTATTGACGGTGTGTTCAATCATGTGGGATGGAATTTTTTTGCCTTCGAGGATGTAGTGCAAAAGGGGGAAGCTTCTCCCTACAAGGATTGGTTTTACGGTCTGCAGTTTCCCGTGGTCAGGCCGAAGGATCCGGAGGAGTATCCTTCCTACGAATGCTTCGGCTATGAGAGGATGATGCCGAAAACCAATACCCGAAATAGGGAGACAGCGGAATATTTTTGCAATGTAGGGCGATATTGGGTGCGGGAATTTCGTATTGACGGCTGGCGGCTGGATGTGGCCAGCGAGATCGACGACGGGTTCTGGAGGGATTTCCGCAGGGCAGTCAGGGAAGAAGCACCGGACTGTCTGCTGATCGGCGAGGTCTGGGAGAGTGCAGGACATTGGATCAATGAAAATATATTTGATTCAACCATGAACTATGATTTCAGAAAGCACTGCCGGCGTTTCTTTGCGGAAGCGTCCATCGATGCGGCAGAATTTGACGGACGCGTGACCAATATGCGGATGCGGTATAAGCTGAACGCATTATATGCGCAGCTGAATGTGCTGGACAGCCATGATGTCAGTCGATTCTATTCCCTTTGCGGGGAGAATAGTGATATAATGGAGCTGGCAGTGCTTTTTCAGATGACCTTTATGGGAATTCCTTCTATATTTTATGGGGATGAGGCAGGGCTGTGCGGAATTCTGGAGGAGGAGTACCGGCGCCCCATGGACTGGAGGGACCAGCCGGGAGGCTTAAGAGATTTTTACAAAAAGGCCATAAGTCTGCGCAGGCGTTACAGCGCTCTGCGGCGGGGCGGGTGGCATACCTTGTTGGCCCGGCCCGGACAGGGGCTGTACGGATATTGCCGGGAGGACGAAAGGGAGTGTATCGCAATGTTTCTGAATAACCAGTATAGGGAGGCATCTATTTCCGGGGATTTGGCCCGGGGCGAAATCCTCTGGGAGAAGGGCTGGGGGGGAGAAGCACTGGAGCCTATGGGATTTCTGGTTGTTCGAAAGGAAAACAGCGGGGAGGATTCTGCATGAGTGTGACCATCCGGGATGTGGCGGCGGCTGCCGGGGTATCCAAGGCTACCGTTTCCAAGGTTTTAAACAATTCTTATACCATATCCAAGGAGACCACAGACCGGGTCAACGAGGTGATCAGGGAGATGGGGTATCTGCCTAACCGGCGTGCCCAGAGCTTTGCTTCCCGGTCTACAAAAACCATATTGTTTTTGGCCCGGATGCAGCATGGGGTGGGATTTGACAATCCTCATCTTTTCGAGATTCTGGCGGGGATTGAGAGCGCGCTGTCTCAAAAAGGATACGGGTTGATTGTAAAAAAAGCCAGCGCCGAGGAGCTGTGCGGGCATTTTGACGAGCTTCTGCGCAGTGAGTACGTGGACGGAGCCATTCTGCATGCGTCGGTGGTCTCCCGGGAGGCCGCGGGGTTGCTGGCGGAATCGGAGGTGCCATATATTGTTGTAGGAATGCCTGATTTTTCCAATCATCTGTGCTGGATCGACACGGATAACAGCGTGGCGGGAGAAACCGCCGCGAGACATCTTTTGCAGTTCGGATACGAGCGTATCGCTTTTATCGGGGGACCGGAGGAGGATCGGATTTCGGCTCACCGGAAAAACGGCGTCATGGCGGCCCTGAACGGAAGGCTGCCGGAGGAATATCTGCGGGTGGGAAGGGCTGACAGTGCAGGCGGGAGACAGGAGGCGGAAGCGTTGCTCGGGCTGGCGGAGCCTCCCGATGCGGTTATCTGCGCCAATCAGTATATTGCTTTTGGATGCGTGGGAGCGCTGAAGGCATCCGGCGTCAGGATACCGGAGGAGACGGCGGTTATCACCTTTGACGATTTCCCCTTTTCCAGGGTCATGGAGCCGGAGCTTACGGTAGTGAATCTGGATATGTATGATATGGGAGAGCAGGCGGCCAAGCTGGTGCTTCGGAGAATAAAAAAGCCTCAGCTGGTGGTGCAGTCTCAGACCACGCTACCCGTGCTGATTCGGCGCGGGTCTACAGCGCAGGCGCCGCGCAGGACGTAATGGCCTGCATTCTGCCCAATGGTTTTGAGGAGGAGAGGAATATGGAATTACAGGAATTGTATCGGTTGATCGGGCTGGAGCCGGAGATGGTAATGATCCTGGAGCGTACAGGCAGTGAACTGGATGTGGGCCCAATATCTGTTTTGCTGGAGCGGCTGACGGACAGAGATACGGCCCAGGAGGCTTATGAGGAGCTGTGCAGCTGTCTTTCGGAGGACGAGAATCACATTAAAATGCTATACTGTCAGCTGGAATGTGCCGGAAGAACCGCGGCAAAATACCGGGAGAAACAGATTCCCATGGAAATTTTTACGGACACCATGAAGTGTTTTTCCAGATTCCTCGAAGAGTGCAGGGTAAAAAACGGGCGCATGTTTTTTGACCGGGGCTGGTGGACCTGGCGGCAGATCAGCATGAGAATCTTTCGGATAGGGGAACTGGAATATGAGCTGTTGGAGGGGAGCGAACCGTCGGTGGGCATCCACATTCCTTCGGATGCGGATCTTTCCAGGGCAGCGGTGGATGAATCTCTGAGGCAGGCCGGCACTTTTCTGGAAAGACACTATCCCCAATATTCCGGAGGGAGCTTCGCCTGCGAATCCTGGCTGCTATCGCCGGCCCTGAGGCCGTTGCTGCCGGAGAATTCCAATATACGGGCGTTTCAGGACCGCTTCCGCATTGTCCAAGAGCATAGGGAGGATACGGGCTATATGGAGTGGCTGTTCCGGGTTCCCTCAAATACAAAGGCACAGGATCTTCCGGAACAGACGGGGCTTCAGAAGAGAGCAAAGCAGGTGATCCTGGACGGTGGTCTGATCGGAGCGGCAGAAGGCATACTGGTGTAAAAAAAAATTGCAAATCTGTTGACTTTTCCTGATTTTGGGAGTATACTGCATTTGTTAATGATGATTAAAGTAAGAGTGGCTTGACGGCCACTCTTACTTGCATGTTAGAGAGTTTTGAGGAGGCAGAAAATGTCCCGTAGGGCAGACTACGAATCGAAAACGGAGGCGCTGCTGATGCCCATAGCACAGCGCTGGGGAGTATCTATTTATGATGTGGAATATGTGAAGGAAGGCAGTGAATATTATCTTCGGGCCTACATAGACAAGCCTGAGGGTGTGACGATACAGGATTGCGAGAATGTGAGCAGGGCTCTTTCCGATGAGCTGGATCGGGAGGATTTTATTCCGGATGCCTATATTCTGGAGGTCAGCAGTCCGGGACTGGGGCGTACACTGAAAAAGGATAAGCATCTTCAGGCCGCTCTGGGACAGCAGGTAGAGATACGGCTTTTCAAGGCGGTGGATCAGTGCAAGGAATTTGCCGGGATTCTGGAGAGCTTTGACGGGGACCAGATCACCATTGCCCAGGAGCAGGGCACCAGAACCTTCCGGCGGGGGGAGACTGCTTTGATCCGTCTGGCCCTGGATTTTTGACAGGAGATTACAAAAAGCGAATTGACAGGATAAACGGACATAACCGATAAACAGAATATGGCAGAAGGCCGGAATGGAGGAAATGATGAACAAGGAATTGATGGAAGCGCTGGACATTTTGGAAAAGGAGAAGGAGATCAGCAAGGAAACGCTGTTTGAAGCTATAGAGAATTCGCTGTTGACTGCCTGCAAGAACCACTTTGGCAAGGCGGACAATGTACATGTGGAAATAGATCGTGAGAGCTGTGATTTTCTGGTGTATGCGGAAAAAGAGGTGGTGGAAACTGCCGATGATGTGGAGGACGACTGCCTGCAAATTGCCCTGGAGGATGCAAGAGAGGTCTCTGCCAGAGCTCAGGTGGGAGACATGCTCCATGTGGAGATCAAATCGAAGGAATTCGGACGCATTGCCACCCAGAATGCTAAAAACGTGATCCTCCAGAAGATTCGTGAGGAAGAGCGCAGCGTTATCTTTAATCAGTATTTTGAGAAGGAAAAGGATGTGGTCACCGGTGTGGTGCAGCGTTATGTGGGAAAGAATATCAGCATCAATCTGGGCAAGGCGGACGCCATGCTCAATGAAAGTGAGCAGGTGAAGGGAGAAATCTTCCGGCCTACGGAGCGGATTAAGGTGTACATTCTGGAGGTAAAAAACACACCCAAGGGCCCCAGAATCAATGTGAGCCGCACCCATCCGGAGCTGGTAAAGCGGCTGTTTGAGTCCGAAGTGACGGAGATCAAGGACGGTACGGTGGAAATCAGAAGCATTGCAAGAGAAGCGGGAAGCCGCACCAAAATTGCCGTGTGGAGCAATAATCCCAATGTGGATGCCGTAGGCTCCTGTGTGGGTATGAACGGCGCCAGAGTCAATGCCATTGTGGAAGAGCTTCGCGGAGAAAAAATCGACATTGTGAACTGGGACGACAATCCGGGCAATCTGATCCAGAATGCCCTGTCTCCCGCGAAAATTGTAGCAGTTTTCGCGGATCCGGATGAAAAGACCGCCAAGGTGGTGGTTCCGGATTATCAGCTTTCTCTGGCCATCGGAAAGGAAGGGCAGAACGCCAGACTTGCAGCCAGGCTCACAGGCTACAAGATCGATATCAAATCAGAGACTCAGGCGAAGGATGCTCCCGGATTCCGTTATGAGGATTATATGGAAGAGGAGTATGATGAGTACGAAGGCTATGAGGAGGACAGCTACGGAGAAGCCGGGATTGAAGGTGACGGAGAATATGAGGAAGCCGGATATGAAGGCAGCGTAGAATATGAGGAACCCGAATATGAAGGCGGCGCATATGAAGATTCAGAGCGTGAGAGCGGCGGCGCTTATGCGGAGCCTGAGCATGAAGACATAGACCAGTACCCGGAGGAGGGTTATCAGGAGGACAGAGAGGAAAATTAATGGCAAAAAAAATTCCTTTGAGACAGTGCGTGGGCTGTGGCGAGATGAAAGGGAAGAAGGATATGCTGAGGATCCTGAAAACAGCCGAAAACGATATTTCTCTGGACATAACAGGCAAAAAGAACGGAAGAGGCGCATATGTTTGTAGGAGCAGGGAATGCCTGCAGCAGGCCAGAAAAAATAAAGGTTTGGAGCGCTCCTTTAAAATGAAGATTCCCGGTGAAGTGTATGATACTTTAGAGGGGGAGTTTGAGAAGCTTGAAGCAGAATAAGATTTTTTCGCTTTTGGGAATTGCCATGAAAGGGCGCAATCTGGTCAGTGGTGAGTTTCAGACCCTGGAGGCGATCAAAAGAGGCTCCGCCATGCTGGTGATCATTGCGGAGGATGCGTCTGATAATACCAGGAAGTTGTTTACCGATAAGTGCTCATTTTATCATGTGCCATCATTCACCTTTGGGACGAAGGAGGAGCTTGGCGGGGCCATCGGAAAAGACTTGCGGTCATCGATCGGCGTATGTAATGCAGGATTAGCGGAAGCAATTATCAGACTATTGGAAGGGAAGTAAAGCCGCTTGCGGCAGAAATGGAGGAAGGCATGGCGAAGATAAAGGTACATGAACTTGCTAAGGAACTGGATAAACAAAGCAAAGATATATTGAGTTTTTTACAGGAAAAGGGTATTGAAGCCAAGGCGGCGCAAAGTTCCATAGAGGAGGATGCGGCACAGCTGGTGCGGAAGGCGTTTGGAAAGAGCGCAAAAGATGTCCAGACTTCCGGGGAGCCGGCGGCAAAGAAACCGAAGCAGGAAAAGGAGCCGGCGGAAAAAGATCCGGCGGCAGGAAAGGAGCCGAATACGGGAAAAAAATCAGAAGCCCAGGAGCCGAATACGGGAAAGAAATCAGGAGCTGAGAAGCCGGCGGAGAAAGAGCCAAAGGCGGAAAGCGGATCAAAAGCAGAGAAAGAGTCAGGGGAGGGGAAAGAGAAACCTGTGAGAACGGATGCACAGAATCCGAAGCCTGTTTCGGGAGAAAAGGCTGGATCGGAAAAAAACAGCGGGAAAGGAACAACACCTGTCCCCAAGAAGAAAAAGAATATAATTTTTGTGAGCAATCCTCAGAATTCCAAGATGCAGGGACAGCGGTCCGGTCAGGGCGCCGGCGGAAACGGCGGCAGAGCTCAGGGAGGCCAGGGGAATCAGGGGAACCAAAGAAATCAGCAAGGCCAGAGAGCCCAGGGCCAGGGAAATCAGGGAAGCCAGAGAAACCAGAACCAGGGAGGTCAGGGAAGGACCCAGAGCGGATATTTGGGTAACCGGGTTTCGGGAAGACCTCAGCCTCCCGTGCGTCCCATCAAGCCCCTGACGCCGCCTTCTCCTACTCCCAGTGTGCAGATGGTGCCCTTCAGGCCCCAGCCTAAGCCCCGTCAGGAACAGGTGGAAAAACCGGAGACAGCCGTTGCTCAGGAGGCCGTGCAGGCTCAGCTCCAAGGCCGGGAGGCCGCACAGGCGCAGACTGCGAATTTGCAGGAGTCCAGGCCCCAGGAAGTAAAAGCTTCGGAGGGAAGAGGTCAGGAAGGCCGGTCCCAGGAAGCCAAATATCAGGAGGGAAGGCCTCAGGAAACCAGAAATCAGGATACCAGGCGTCAGGACGGCAGATCCCAGGAGGGACGGTCTTCGGAAAACAGATCCCAGGGATTCAGATCCTCCGAGAACAGATCTCAGGGCGGACGTTCTCAGGACGGCAGA